>WNGK01001881.1_pt1 | contig 25026 bp, 21 predicted proteins | sample 5400601 | NCBI WGS metagenome assembly WNGK01 (sample SAMN13153376, study PRJNA577476) | soil metagenome | isolation source: 60 cm soil or saprolite under Garry oak tree replicate 1 | place: USA:California | collected 2016-06-15
CGCACCGCGGCAACGACGCGCTCGGAGCTTCGGAACTCGACCGATAACGAAGAAACGGCAAGGAGCGTATCGCTCGCAGCGAGGGTCATGGTCCGGCTCGGTAGGCGTCAGGTCCGCTGCGCACGGTTCGCCTGCCGGCGCAGCTCGTCAATGGTGGCGTTCATCGTGACCGCCTGCGGATCGACGATGAGATGCAGGAGCGCCGGCCTGTTCGCGGCGAGCGCGCGCTCGAGCGCCGGTGCGAACTCCTCGGTGCGGCGCACGGTCTCACCGCCTGCGCCATACGCACGTGCGAGTGCGGCGAAGTCGGGATTGACGAGGTCGGTGCCGTAGACGCGCTCCGGGTATTGGCGCTCCTGATGCATGCGGATCGTTCCGTACATGCCGTTGTCGATCACGATGAAGACGATCGCCAGCTGGTACTGAACTGAGGTCGCAAGCTCCTGCCCGTTCATCAGAAAGCACCCGTCGCCGTTCCACGAAATGACGACGCGGTCGGGATGCACGGCTTTGGCCGCGATCGCCGCCGGAACGCCGTAGCCCATCGACCCGTTATACGGCGCGAGCTGGCTGCGATAACGAGGATAACGATACAGCCGGTGCAGCCACGTCGCGTAGTTGCCTGCGCCGTTGGTGAGGATCGCATTCTCGGGCAATGCATCGCGCAAGGTCGCGACCACGCTCCAGAGGTCGACCGCGCCCGGCATCGGCTGCGGCGTCTGCCACGCGACATACTCCGCGTGCGCCGCAGCAGGGCTTGCCGACCACGTCGGCCCGGCGATCGGCGACAGCGCGGCGAGCGCGGCGCAGAAGGGCCCGATCGACGCTTCGATGGCGAGCGCCGGCTGGTAGACGCGTCCAAGCTCGTCGGCGCCCGGATGCACGTGGATCAGCGCCTGCCTGGGTTGAGGCGCGTCGAGCAGCGCATAGCCGCCGGTCACCGCCTCGCCCAGCCGCTCGCCGATCACCAGCAGCACGTCGGCCTCGCGCACCCGGGTGGCGAGCCTGGGGTTGATGCCGATGCCGACGTCGCCGGCGTAGTTCGCGTGACGATTGTCGAAGACGTCCTGGTTGCGGAACGCGCAGGCGACGGGCAACGCGTTGGCCTCGGCGAAGCGCGTGAGATCGGCGCAACTCCGTGCGCTCCAACCGCTGCCGCCGGCGATCACCATCGGGCGCTTCGCGGCTGCCAGCAGCGAGCGCAGCTCGCCGAGTTGCGATGAGCTCGGATGCACCGTCGGTGGCGCGACCCTCGCGGTATCGGCGACCTCGGCGGTCCCGGCAAGCATATCCTCGGGCAGGGCGAGCACGACCGGGCCGGGGCGTCCCGATTGAGCGATGCGNGAAACGCGCGCGCTACATATTCCGGAACGCGCTCGACGCGATCGATCTGGGCAACCCATTTGGCGATGCTGCCGAACATGCGCCGGTAGTCGATCTCCTGAAATGCCTCGCGATCGGCAAAGTCGCCGCCGACCTGGCCGACGAATACGATCATCGGTGTGGAGTCCTGCGCTGCGGTATGGATGCCGATCGCGGCGTTCGAGGCGCCCGGTCCTCGCGTGACAAACACGATGCCGGGGCGACCGGTCAGCTTGCCGAAGGCCTCGGCCATGTACGCGGCGCCACCTTCCTGGCGGCAGACGATCAGCCGGAGATTCTCGCGCACCGCGTAGAGCGCGTCGAGCACCGGCAGATAGCTCTCGCCGGGAACGCAGAAGGCGAGCTCGACGCCCTGAGCGACGAGATTGTCGACCAGTATTTGGCCGCCGGTGCGCATCATGAGCGAAGGATAACCGAGCCGAGGCCGATTCGGCAGACTGCTTGGCGGGCCGTATAATCCGCGCTGGCCGGCGCCCCGCGTCGGCCAGGGAGGGGAAATCTCGCCGATGGTTGAGACGATCACGCTGCAGGAAGCGCTCGGTTTCAGTGCCGTGGCCCTGCTTCTTGGGTTGATCACGGCGCGCTTCCGGCCGGATCTGCGTCGGGCGCAAATCGTCACGATGTTCGTCATCGTGCTCGGACTCGGCGCGCTGGCGCTGCTCTCGCGCTTCCAGTTCATTCCGCCGCATCTGGCGATCGCTGTCATCCCACGCGAGATCTGCCTCCTGATCGTCGCGCTCGGCAATTTCCGGATCTGGATCGCGTTCCTCGGTAACGTGCTGCTCGCGCGGCGGGCCGTGCCGCGGATCCTGAGCGAAGTGAGCATGTTCATTTCGCTGGCCGTGTATGCGCTGTTCCGGATGGACGCGCTAGGCGTAAACCTGACTGCCATCACGGTTTCGTCCACGGTGGTACTTGGCGCGATTGGCTTTGCTGCGCAAGCCACCCTCAACAATCTCCTCGGCGGCGTTTCGCTCCAGCTCGATAACACCTACCGCATCGGCGACTGGATCGAGGTCGACGGCCTCACCGGGGAAGTCGTCAGCATCCGCTGGCGCTACACCGCGCTGGCGACCGTGACCAACGTCACGATCATCATTCCGAATGGTGAGCTCATGAAGAGCAAGGTCACGCTGCTCGGGCGTCGCGGCGACGAGCGCGTGCCGTGGCGGCGGCCGATCGAGTTCGGTGTCGGCTACGAGTGGACTCCAGGACAAGTGCTGGCGGTGGTGAGCTCTGCGCTCGAGCCGAAGCCGTTGGCGCACTGCGTCTGCGCCGGATTCGATTCGAGCGCGATCAGGTATGTCGTCTACTATTGGTTGACCGATCTCAAGGCCTACCTAGAGACCGACTCGCGCGTTCGCGTGCACGTGTACGCCGCGCTGGGGCGGGCGGGCATGGAGATTCCGATCTCGCGCTCGGATCTCTACCTGCATTCGGCGCGAACGATGGCCGCGACCATGGGCGCGAACGAGCAGAAATCGCGCGTCGAGCTGCTGCGATCACTGGAATTATTCGCACTGCTCACCGATGACGAAACGCACGCGCTCGCCACGCAATTGACGCCTACGCCCTTCGCATCGAGCGACATCGCGACCCGGCAGGGCGAGCCCTCGGATTCGCTCTACATCCTGGCGCGCGGGGAAGTCGCGATCTTCCGCGATGGCGAGCACCCGAGGCAGGGCCGGAAGCTGCTGGCAAAGCTCACGGCGCCGGCATTTTTCGGGGAGATGGGGCTGCTGACGGGTCAGGCGCGAACGGCGACGATCATCGCCGAGTCCGAGGCGCTTTGCTATCGGCTCGACAAACGCGGTTTCGAAGCGATCATCCAAGCGCGTCCCGAGCTCGCGGAAGCGTTGTCGCGCACCGTCGCGGCGCGCGAGGCCGCCAACGACGCGACGCTGGCCTCGCTTTCCGCGGAGGCTCGCGCCCAGGCGACCGGCACACGGGCGAGCGAGCTGGTACGCAGGATCCGCCAGTTCTTCGGGCTCAACGCCTGATGCATGCTGCCGTCGACCCGGGGTCGGCCGAGGCGCTCGCCGGCCGCATGCTGCGCCTTGTGCAAGGTTATCGCGCAAGCTGCGTGATCGCCACCGCGGTCAAGCTGGGGCTCCTCGACCAGCTCGACGCGGGACCGATGAGGGTGGACGAGCTTGCGAAGCGACTTCGGGCACATGGGTCGTCCTTGCGGCGATTCCTGAACGCGCTCGAGGCACTGGGTGTCGTGGAGTCCCAAGCGAGCGGTGTCCGTCTCGCGCAGGCGGGGCGACTGCTGGTCGATCCGAGATCAGGCCTTCGCGAGCGTGCCATCCTCAGCGCCGAGGAGTACATCCCTGCCTGGGTGAAGCTCGGCGAGAGCGTGATGACCGGAGAGCCGGTGTTCCCCGCAGCATTCGGGATGAACGTGTGGGAGCACCGCAAAGCGCATCCCGAGCTCGACGAGTCTTTCAATCGTGCAATGGCGGACCTGCAGGCCCGCGCGAGGAGTTCGGTATTGGACGTGTACGACTTTTCGAGCTGTCGTCTCGTCGTCGATGTCGGCGGCGGAAGCGGCGCGCTCATCGCGGATATCCTGCAGCGTTACCCCGATGCGAGGGGCCTCGTATTCGATCAACCGCACGTCGTGGTCAGGGCGCAGGCGGTCCTGGCCGCGGCAGGCGTGCTGGACCGGTGCCGCGTCGCCGGCGGATCGTTTCTCGATTCGGTGCCGACAGGCGGTGACGTGTACATCCTCCAGTATGTCCTTCACGACTGGAGCGATGCCGATTGCGCAACGATCCTGCGCCACTGCCGCAAGGCGATGGAACCCTCGAGCGCGCTCGTCGTGGTCGAGAATATCGTGCCGGAAGGCGCGCCGCCGTCGGAGAGCCTGGCGATGCTCGATCTGCACATGATGGTCGTGCTTGGCGGGCGCGAGCGGACCTCGAGCGAGTATCGATCGCTGCTGCATTCGGCCGGCCTGGAAATCCGGCGGTGCGTGCCGGGTCGTCCGTATCCGGAGGTGATCGTCGCCTCGCGTGACGACGCCAAGCGCGCGAGCGAAGACCCGGCAGGGCGCGGCTGATGTGCCGTCCGCGGGAGGCCTGATGCCATCGTCGGGATCGCCATTGCTCATGGCGTCGCCCGGCGAGAGCGCCGATGCGGGCCTGTCGCCGCACTCGCCGTACTGGGGAAGCGACGTCGCACATCAGTGGCATCTCTACGGGCCGCCGTTGCGGCCCTGTGCGGCGGACGTCCGAGCGATCGAGGAGGCGGTGCGCGCATTCGCCGAGCAACGCGACGTGCCGCTCGAGGTTCTGCTATGGGGCGTCACGCCGGAGATCGCCGCGATGTCGTGGCCCGAGGGAACTCGATTGCTCGCGCTCGACAAGTCGCAGGCGATGATCGACCTGGTGTGGCCTGGCGACGTGCCCGGAGTCCGCAGAGCTGTGCGAGCTGACTGGTTCGAATACAGGAGCACAGGTGGCCGACACGACATCGTGATCGGCGACGGCAACTTCGCGCCGCTCGATTATCCGCGCGGGTACCGCGCCCTGGCGGCGGTCGCGCACGAAGCGCTGACCGACACCGGGATCCTTGTGAGCCGCTTTTTCGTTCGGCCAGCCCGGGCCGAGACACCCGAGGCCGTGTTCGAGGATCTGCTCGCCAACCGGATCGAGAGCTTCCATACGTTCAAGGTCCGGCTGGCCGCGGCATTGCAGGAGAGCGCGCAGACGGGCGTGGCGGTCAGCGATGTTCTCGCGGCGTGGAAGCGGGCGCGCATCGATATGGGGGCGTTGCTGACGATGACGGGATGGCGGCGCGAGACGGTGGAGATGATCTACCTCTACGAAGGCAAGACTTCGCGTCTGTCGTTTCCCGACGTTGTGGAGATCGAAGCGGTCATGAGCGAGTACTTCGACCATCAGGAAACACGGTACCTCGACTATGAGCTGGGCGATCGTTGTCCCATCCTGACCTATCGAGTACGCCGCAAGACGCCGCGGGATGGCTGAGGCGGTGAGGCCCGCGAGCGACGCGGACGTTGAGGATGCGTATCGGCTCGCGCCGATGCAGAGCGACATGCTGGTCCATAGCATGTCTTCGCCACGCTCCGGGGCCTACGTGCAGCACGCGATCTGCGACCTGCGCGAACCGCTCGAGCCTTCGCATCTCGAAGGCGCCTGGCAAACTGTCATCGAGCGACATCCGATCCTGCGAACGACCTTTCGTATCGAGCGCGAACGCAGACAGGAAGTCCATCGCCGCGCCGATGTACCTTGGGCACATCTCGACTGGCGTGCGCTCCGATCCGCCGAGCAGGAGACACGGTTCGATGCCTACCTCAAAGCCGACCGGCGGCGTGAGATCGGGATCGAGTGTTCGCCGCCGATGCGGCTCGCGCTGCTGCGCCTGGACGATGCGCATTACCGCCTGCTCTGGACCTACCATCACGCGCTCCTCGACGGCCGATCGGTCCACGTGCTCTTGCGGGAGGTCTTCGATCGCTATGACGCGGTGGCGTCGGGGCGCGATCTCAAGCTTCCGGTTCCGCATCCGTATCGCTCTTATATCGAGTGGCTCGAGCGACAGGACGCTCCAGGCGCCGAGACATTCTGGCGCACCGCGCTCGAAGGCTTAGGCGCGCCTACGCGGTTACCGGTGGAGCGCGCTCGTTCGAGCGCGGGGAAGGACGACGGCTGGGGCATCGCGGAGCTGACGCTCTCGCGACAGTCGACCGACGCACTGCAGCGCTTTGCTGGCGAGCGCAGGCTCACGCTCAATACGCTCCTGCTTGGCGCCTGGGCGCAGCTTCTTAGTCGGTATAGCGGCGAGACCGATGTGGTCTTCGACACGACCCTGGCGCTTCGGGGCGACCGCGCCAACGAACTGAGAGAGGTCGTTGGGCTGTGCATCAACACGGTGCCGATGCGGGTTCGCGTCGAGCCACAGACGACGCTGCTCGAGTGGCTCGAGGGATTGCGAGCGCAATGGCTCGCCATGAGGCCACACGCCTGGCTGCCGCTCGCCAGCATTCATCGCGCGAGCGGGGCCTCCCCTGCCGAGCGCCTCGGGTCGAGCCTTGTCGTGTTCGAGCACGCGCCGCTCGACCTCCTCTTGCACGACGATCGGAAGGGTTGGGCTGCGCGCGCGTTCGCCCGCCGGTCGACGCCCAGTCACCCGCTCACGCTCGCCTGCTTCGGGGGACCGGAGCTCCTGCTCAAGATGGCCTACGATCGGTCGCGCTACGAAGCGTCCACGATCGAGCCGATGCTCGAGCACCTGGAGAGCTTGCTCGAGGGCGCGATCGATGCTTTGGACAAGCCGCTGCGAGAACAGCCGCTGCTCACGCCGAGCGAGAGGCAGCGCATACTGATCGAATGGAATAACACCGCCCGAAACTTCCCGTCTTGCGGCTGCGTTCACGAACTCGTCGCACAGCAAGCGGCGCTAACGCCCGACGCGCTCGCCATCGAGTCGACCGAAAGCTGCTTGACGTACCGCGAACTCGATGATCGGTCCAATCAGCTTGCGCGCCACCTCGCCAGACGCGGGGTTGCAGACGAGGCGCTCGTCGGTCTGTGCCTGCCTCGCACGCCCGAGCTCATCATTGCCTTGCTCGGAATCCTCAAGGCGGGGGCCGCCTATCTGCCGCTCGACCCGGGCCATCCGGCCGAGCGCCTCCAGCACATCCTGCGCGATGCGGCGGTCTCGATCGTAATCACCAACGAGGAGCTCGCGCAGCGCCTCGGCGGCGCTCCACTGCAATCGGTCGTGCTCGACGCAGACCGGCGGGAGATCGCGCGGGAAAGCATCGCCGATTCGAACAATCGCGTCGACCCCGAACAACTCGCGTACGTGGTCTATACCTCCGGCTCGACCGGCGAACCCAAGGGGATTTCGGTTCCTCACCGCGCGCTCGCGAACCATACGCTTGCGCTCGCCGAGCGCTACGCGATTTCCGCCAGCGACCGCAGGCTGCAGTTCGTGTCGATCAGCGCCGACGTCTTGATCGCCGACGTATTTCCGGTTCTGATCTCTGGCGGCACGGTCGTGCTGCGGCCAGAGGGGGACCTGCTATCGATCGCCGACTTCTTGCGCTTTCTGGAGCAGCGCAAAGTAACGATGATGGGCATTCCGAGCGTCTACTGGCACGAATGGGTCGACGCTATAGCCGCGGAGGAGGCCGTGGCGCTTCCCTCGTCGCTGCGCGTTGTCGTTTCGGGAATGGATAGCGCGAGGCCGGAGCTCTTGGCGACGTGGAAGAAGCGCTATGGAAAGCGCGTGCGCTGGTTCAATGCTTACGGACCCTCGGAGACCACATGCACCGCGACAACGTACGAAGCCGACCTGTCGAGCGACACGGAGCTGCAGATCATTCCGATCGGGCGTCCGATCGCTAATGTCCGCGTCCACATCCTCGACGCGCATTCGAGGCCGGTTCCCATGGGCGTGCCAGGCGAGATATGCATCGGCGGGCGCGGCGTGGCGCGAGGGTATCGCAACCGTCCGGACTTGACAGTCGAAAGCTTCGTGCGCGACTCCTTCAGCGACAATCCCAATGATCGACTCTACCGAACCGGCGACCTGGGCCGCTATCGGCGCGACGGAAACATCGAGTTCCTTGGCCGCGTAGACAATCAAATCAAGATCCGCGGCTATCGGGTCGAGCCCGGCGAAGTCGAAGCGGCCTTGCGGCGGCTGCCGCACGTCCGCGACGCCGTTGTCGTCGGGCACGGTGCGGGCAACGGACGACGCAAGCTGATCGCCTACGTTGTGATTCCAGGTTACCCGTCCGCTGCCGACGACCTGCGAGCGCAGCTCCGGCGCGCGCTGCCGGACTATATCGTGCCCGCGGCGATCGTCGTGCTCGACGCACTGCCGCTCACTCTCAACGGGAAAGTCGACTACGCCGCGCTGCCCCCGGCAGAGCTTGGTGCCGAGCGCACTGCGGACGATATCGTTCCGCCGACGAACGCGCTGGAGCGTGCCCTGGTCCGGATTTGGCAGGAGTTGTTGGAGATCCCGCAAATAGGGATACGAGACCACTTTTTCGGCGTCGGCGGCGATTCGCTGCTTGCCGTGCGGATGCTCAACGCCGTGAGTCGCACCTACGGCATCGACGTTGAGCTCGCCACCTTCTTTGCCGACGCAACGATCGAGGGGCTTGCCGAGGCCTTGAGGACCAGCCCCGAAACCGAGGGTGTCACTACGCGGCGGCGCGCTCTCCGGCGACGAGCTCTTCGCGCTTGAGCAGGAAGACGCTGTCCTCGCTCGATTCGGTGGCGAGCCACGTAAAGGGCAAGCGCGGGAACGCCGCCTCGGTGGCGACACGATTTTGCCCCACCTCCACCACCAGCAGCCCGTCGGACGTGAGGAAGTCCGCGGCGCGCCGGAGGATCGTGCGCACAGCATCCAGACCGTCATCGCCGCCGCGCAGCGCGAGCTCCGGCTCGTAGCGATATTCGGGCGGCAGCTCCTCCATCGCCATCGCCGTCACGTAGGGCGGATTGCTGACGATCAGGTCGTAGCGCTTCTCCGTGAGGTTGGACAGCAGATCGGAGCGGATAAGATTGACGCGGCCCTGCAGGCCGTGGTCGGCCACGTTGCGAAGCGCGACCGCGAGTGCATCCGACGAGATATCCGCCGCATCGACGTCGGCATTGGGGAAAGTATGAGCGAGCAGGATCGCCAGGCAACCCGAGCCGGTACACAGATCGAGCGCCGCCTGGATCTGCGCCGGATCGGGAACCCACGGACTCAAGCCCTCGCGCAGCAATTCGGCGATGTACGAGCGGGGGATCAACACCCGCTCGTCGACATAGAACCGGTACGGACCGAGCCAGGCTTCGTGCGTCAGGTATGCGGCCGGGATGCGTTGGTCGACGCGGCGGGATACGATCTCCAGCAACTGCTCGCGTTCGACGTGCGGGAGTCGCGCATCGAGGAAAGGCTCGAGACGATCCAGCGGCAGGTGCAGCGTGTGCAGGATCAAGTACGCGGCCTCGTCGTAAGCGCCGGTCGTGCCATGCCCGAAAAAAAGCCCGGCCTCGGTAAAGCGCGAGACGGCGTAACGCAGCCAGTCACGAACGGTTTCGAGTTCCTGAGCGATGCTCATCACGAGGGCGAAGCGAGCAGCAGTCGTTCCAGTATGCCACGATAGAGCGCAGCCAGCGGCTCGAGGTCGGCGATCGCGATGCGCTCGTTCAACTTGTGGATGGTCGCATTGACCGGACCCAGCTCGACGACCTCGGGACAGATCTGGCAGATGAAGCGTCCATCGGAGGTGCCGCCGCTGCACGAGATTTCGGGCGTAACGCCACAGATTTCACGCACCACGTCGGAGGTGGCGGCGATGAGTTTCCCGCGGGGCGTGAGGTAGGGCGGTCCGGAAGCGGTCCACGCGAGGTCGTAGTCGAGCCGGTGGCGGTGCAGCACGGCCTCGAGCCGCGCCGCAAGACTTTCACGCGTGCTCGCGGTCGAATAGCGGAAGTTGAACGCAAGCTCGAGCGATCCTGGAATGACGTTGGTCGCGCCCGTGCCGGCGTGAATGTTCGACGCCTGCCACGACGTCGGCGGAAAGGATTCGTTGCCCTCGTCCCAGGACATCGCCGCGAGCTCGGCAATCGCGGGTGCCGTCCGGTGGATCGGATTCACGGCCTGGTGCGGATACGCGACGTGGCCCTGGACACCACGCACCGTCAGGGTCCCCGAAAGCGTCCCGCGCCGGCCGTTTTTGATCATGTCACCCAAACGCTCGGTCGACGAGGGTTCGCCGACGATGCAATAATCGAGGCTCTCGCCGCTGGCTTTCAGCCGATCGACGATGCGCACCGTGCCGTCGGTGGCGGGCCCTTCTTCATCGGACGTGATGAGAAGCGCGATCGAGCCGGGATGCGCGGCGTGCTCCGCGACGAAACGCTCGATGGCGACGACGAATGCCGCGAGCGACGATTTCATGTCGGCGGCACCACGACCGTAGAGGAACCCGTCACGGAGGGTCGGGACGAACGGGTCGGACGTCCAGGCGTCGAGCGGCCCGCTGGGGACGACGTCGGTATGCCCGGCGAAGCACACCGCCGGCCTCGCGCTGCCGCGGCGCGCCCAGAGGTTGGTCACCCCGTTCGACACCAGCGTCTCGCAGCGGAATCCCGCACCCGAAAGTCGCGTCTCGAGGACCTTCTGACACCCGGCGTCGTCGGGCGTCTGCGATCGGCGCGCGATCAGCTCGCGCGCAAGGTCGAGCGTTGGCGTGGGACCCATCGTCGCCGCTACACAAGGAAACCGACGGAAGCTGAGAAGCAGCTTGAGGCGCGTTGCGCCATCAGCGGTCGCGGTTCAGAAACTCCGGATCGATCTCGAACTTGGCGAAGCTCGGGGACGTGACCCCCGCAGCGTCGTCGCCGGCTTCGGCGCTGGACTCGTTGCGCGCCGCTGGCGCGTTCTGGTTGACGAGCCACGCCAGGTTGGTCGGCGAGTCCGAGGCGGAGAGCGCCTCCTCGTAGGCGATTACGCCGTCGAGGTAGAGCCGGCAGAGTGCCTGCTCGAAGGTCTGCGACCCCGGATACAGACTCTGCTCCATCGCCTCCTTGATCTGCGTGATCTCGCCGTTCTTGATCAGCTCGGCGATGAGCGACGTATTGAGCAATATCTCCACGGCGGGCCGCTGCTCGCCCTCCTTGTTGCGGACCAGCCGCTGCGAAATGATCGCGCGGAGTCCGATCGACAGGTCGGAGAGCAGACCCGAGCGCGCGTCGTAGGGGAACATGTTGATGATCCGCGACAGGGCGTGGTAACTGTTGTTCGAGTGTATGGTCGACAGGCACAAATGACCGGTGAGCGTATGCAGCAGCGCCTGTTGCATCGTCTCGCGATCACGGACCTCACCGATCATGATCAGATCGGGCGCCTCGCGCAGCGCGTTACCCAGCGCCTTGCCGTAGTTCTGGGTGTCGACGCCGATCTCGCGCTGGTTGACGATCGACTGCTTGTGCTCGAACAGGTACTCGATGGGATCCTCGATCGTGAGGATATGGCCGGGCTTGCTCTGGTTGCGGTAGTCGATCATCGCCGCCAGGGTCGTCGACTTGCCGCAGCCGGTCGCGCCGGCGATGAGCACAAGCCCGCGTTTTTCCATGACCAGGTTGAGCAGCACCGGCGGGAGCTTCAGGTCTTCGAACGGCGGGACGTGGCTGCGGACGTAGCGCACGCACAGCGAGATCGTTCCGCGCTGGCGGAAGATGTTGATCCGGAAGTTGCCGACGCTGCGATCGAGGTACGAGAGGTTCATCTCCATCTCGTTCTCGAACTCGCGCGCCTGATCCTTGGTCATAAGCTCGTAGGCGATGCGCCGGACCGTCTCGACGTCCATCGGCTGAGTGGAAATGGCCGACACCACGCCGTTGATCTTGATGTTGATCGGCGCGCCGCAGGAGATGAACAGGTCGGATGCCTGCTTCTCCGCCATCAGCTTGAAGAGTCGGTCGAGGTACATATCGCGCAGTCGCTCCACCGGCCCCCGCGGAGCTCTTTCGAGCCCGCCCCGGCCGGCTTGACAATGTCATGAATTGACAAGAATAACCAAGCTCAAGCAAAGTAACAACTGGCACGGCGGCTCCGTGCGCGGTTTTCCGCGGCGGCCGGGTGCGTTTATTCATTTCCTGCGCAGAAATCTCCATGCTGGCCATCATCGGGGGCAGCGGGTTGACCCGACTGTCGACGCTCGCCGTCGCCCACCGCGAAGTCGTCCGCACGCCCTACGGAGAGCCATCGTCCGCGCTGATCTTCGGCCAGCTGGCGGGCCAGAACGTCGTCTTCCTGGCACGACACGGGCACGAACACACGATCCCGCCGCATCGGGTCAACTACCGCGCCAACCTGTGGGCGCTGAAGCATCGCGACGTCGACGCGATCCTGGCGGTCGCATCGGTCGGCGCGATCACGGGGACGTGCGCTCCCGGCGACCTCGTCCTGCCGCATCAGCTCATCGATTACACCGGCGGGCGCGAGCAGACATTCTTCGATGGCAGCGATCGCGAAGTGGTCCACGTCGACTTCACGCAGCCGTACGAGAGCGGCTTGAGGGCCCGCTGCCTCGCTGCCGCGCACGCTGCGCATATCGTGATCCACGACGGGGGCGTGTATGGAGCGGTTTCCGGCCCCAGGCTCGAGACCGCGGCGGAGATCGACCGCATGGATCGCGACGGTGCGACCATCGTCGGCATGACCGGCATGCCCGAGACCGCATTGGCGAGAGAGCTTGGGATCCCCTATGCCGCGATCGCGGTGGTCGTCAACCACGCCGCGGGGCGCGGCGAGAGTGCCCAAGCGGTGTCGATGGAGCGGATCGCCCGGGTGCTCGAAACCGCGATGGACAAGGTGAAGGTCCTGATCACCCAGGTCGTCAAGGGCGCCGCGTGACGCTTTCCGGAAGGTATCCATACCGGGCCTAGATGGAGGCAGCATGATCAGGCTAATCCTGAAGATGGGCGATCCGAGGCTCCTCGAGCGCTCGAAATCCGTCGAACGCTTCGGAACGCCGGAGCTGAAGGAGCTGATTCGGGACATGCGCGAGACGATGATCTCGGTGCAGGGCGCGGGCCTGGCCGCGCCGCAGATCGGCGTGGGGCTGCGCGTGACGATCTTCGGCTTCGAGCACAACGAGCGCTATCCGGATGCCGAGCCGGTGCCATACACCGAGCTGATCAACCCCGTATTGACGCCCCTCACCACGGAAATGGAGGAGGGCTGGGAAGGGTGCCTGTCCGTCCCCGGGCTGCGCGGCCAGGTTCCCCGCTTTACGCGACTACGTTATACGGGGTTCGACCCGGATGGGCGGCCGATCCAGCGCGAGGTCTCCGGATTTCACGGCCGGGTCGTGCAGCATGAGGTCGATCACCTGGACGGTATCCTTTACCCGATGCGCATGCGCGATATGCGGCTGCTAGGGTTTACCGATGTGTTGTTCCCCGACGCGGAAGTCGTGGACGAGTGAAATGGTGGATCCGCAGGACCGCTGATCTAACCCAGCCGCACCTGCTCGTAGAGCGCGGTTTCGAGCCGTAGCAGCGCCGCTTCGTCGTGCAGGCGTGCGCCGTCGATGAGGAACACATCTTCGGCGCGCTCGCCCAGCGTGTTGATGCGAGCGCTTTCGACGTTGACGTTCGCGGCCGCGAGCGTATAGGCGATCCGCGCCAGCAAGCCTGGCCGGTCGCCGGCGACGATCTCCAGGATGTAATGGGTTCCCTTGTCGTCCGGAAACAGGCTCACTTCCGGTGTGAGCGGGAACGCCTTGAGATGCCGGCTCAAGCGTCCGATCGGCGGCGGCGCAAGCGGAGCGCCCTCGGTGAGCACACGCTTGAGCTCGAACTCGACGTAGTTGATGGCCGCCCGGTACGCCGCGTCGGGGTTGGCGGGATCGTGCACGGTGAACGTGTCGAGCGCGTACCCGTGGCGCGTGGTGTGGATTTTCGCGTCGAGAATCGACAGCCGCGCCTGGCCGAAAAATCCGCAGATGCGAGCGAACAGCGCCTTCTGGTCCGGCAGATAGATCATGACCTGCAGACCGGCGCCCGCGCGGGACAGGCGGGCTTTGACGACCGGTTCCCGGCCATCGACGCGGAAATAGAGCTGGCGCGCGTGCCAGGCGATTTCGTCGTCGGTGTGGCGCTGGAAGTACACGCTGTCGACCTTGCGCCACAGCGCCTGCTCGGCACCTTCCGGAACTGCGTAGAGGCGCAATTGCCGCGCAGCCTCACGTCGGCGTGCTTCGAGGCTGTCATCGAGCGTGCGGGTCGCGGGTCCGCCGGTGAGCCGCGCCAGCGTCGCGTGGAAAAGATCCTCGAGGAGCTTCGCCTTCCACGCGTTCCATACCTTCGGGCTGGTGCCGCGGATGTCGGCGACGGTGAGCAGGTAGAGCGCCGCGAGCCGGCGCGCCGTCTTCACCTTGGCAGCAAACGCGGCGACGATCGCAGGATCGCTGATGTCCTGCTTCTGCGCCGTGAGCGACATGGTCAGATGCTGCTCGACCAGCCAGCCGACAAGGCGCGTGTCCTCGGGCGCAAGGCCATGCTGGCGACAGAAGCGCCGTGCGTCGGCGGAGCCCAGGTGCGAATGGTCGCCGCCGCGTCCTTTGGCGATGTCATGGAAGAGCGCGGCAAGATAGAGCACCTCGGCCCGCGCAAAGTCGGCGATCAGTCTCGAGCACAGCGGATACTCGTGCGCATGCTGCGCCTCGGTGAAGCGGCGCAGGTTGCGGACCACCATCAGGATGTGCTCGTCGACCGTATAGACGTGATACAGGTCGTGCTGCATCTGTCCGACGATGCGGCCGAAGGCCGGCAGGTAGCGTCCGAGGATGCCGTACTGGTTCATCCTGCGCAGCTCGTGGGTGACGCCCCGCGGCTGGCGCAGGATGTCGAGGAAACGCGCGCGGTTTTCGGAATCGCGGCGGAACGCGGCATCGACACGGTTGCGGTTGCGCCACAGCGCGCGCAGGGTCGGCGCCGACATCCCCTTGAGCTCAGGATGCCGCTGGAGCTGGAGGAACGCCTCGAGGATCGCCGGCGGCCGCCGGGCGAAGAGCTCTTCGTCCCTGACGTCGAGGAGCTCGTCGACGGCCTGGAAGTCCGCGTCGATCGGTCGCACGCTGACCTGCGCGGGGAAAAGCCGCGCGTGCAGGTTCTGCAACAGGATGACGTTGATCTGACGGATCGACTTGGCGGCACGATAGTAGCGCTGCATCAGCCGCTCGGACGCGCGTTGCGTTGGCGTATCGGCAAAGCCCAGCTCGCGTGCGAGCGCGCTCTGCACGTCGAATACCAGCCGGTCCTCGCGCCGTCCCGCGAGGTAGTGCAGGCGGATCCGCAGGTCGTCGATCAACCGCTCGTGCCGCGCAAGATCGCGCGCCTCCGCCGGCGTCATCAGGCCGTGCGCGGCGAGCTCGCGCCAGGTGTGGCCGAGACGAGCGGCGCGGGCGATCCAGAGGATCGTCTGCAGATCGCGCCGCCCGCCGGGACTTTCCTTGAGATTGGGCTCGAGGTTGTACGCCGTATCCTGGTGGCGAAGATGGCGCTGCTGCTGCTCGAGCGCCTTGGCCTCGTAGAACCCGCGCACGTCGATCGTGGCATCGAATCGCCGACTGAAACGCGCGTAGAGCGCGCGGGATCCTGCGAGAAGCCGCCGTTCGAGAAGGCTCGTCCGGATGACGGCGTCGACCATCTCCGATTCACACTCCTCGATCGTGCGCACACTGTGACCGATCTCGAGGCCCGTATCCCACATCAGGCCGATGAAGCGCTCGATGCCGCCCGCGCCGCCGGCGCCTTCATCGCCAAGCGGTTGCGGCAGCAGAATCACGACATCGACGTCGGAATGGGGGAAGAGCTCGCCACGGCCGTAGCCCCCGATCGCCACCAGAGCACAGCCGGCAGGAGGATCGATTTCCGCCCAAAGCCCTTGCAGGACGCGATCGGTCAGGCGCGTCTGGGCGACGAGCAGCCGGCGGGGGAGGCCGTGTTCGCGGTACGCGGCCTCCAAGGTGCGACGACCGGCATCGAGCTCCTGTTTCCAGCGTGCAGCCGGCGCGTTCGCGCTGCGTTCGGGCGCGGAGACGAGAACGGTGCTCAAGAGCGAAACTCAGCTTGTCGCGGGCGGCGGTGGCGCGCCGGGCGAAAGCGTGAACACTTCGTATCCGGTCTCGGTGACGAGCACTGTATGCTCCCATTGCGCGGACAGGCTGTGATCGGCCGTGACCACCGTCCAGCCGTCAGCCAGGCAACGGATCGCCGCGCGCCCGGCGTTGATCATCGGCTCGATGGTGAACACCATACCGGGCTGCAGCTTGAGCCCGGTGCCGTTGCGACCGTAGTGGAGCACTTGAGGTTCTTCGTGGAATTGCCGGCCGATGCCGTGGCCGCAGAATTCTCGCACTACCGAGAAACCGTGGCCTTCGGCGTGGCGCTGGATGACGGCGCCAATGTCGCCCAGGTGCGCTCCGGGTCGGACCGTGCGAATGCCTTTCCACATGGCCTCGTAGGTGACCTCGCACAGGCGCCGCGCCTGGATCGGCGCCGCGCCGACGTAGAACATGCGGCTGGTGTCGCCGTGGAAGCCGTCCTTGATCACCGTGATGTCGATGTTCACGATGTCGCCAGCCTTGAGCTTCTTGTCCCCGGGAATTCCGTGGCACACCACGTGGTTCACCGACGTGCAGATCGATGCGGGATAGGGCTGGTAGCCCGGCGGTGCGTAATTGAGCGGCGCAGGAATCGTGCCCTGGACGTCGACCATGTACTTGTGGCACAGCCGGTCGAGCTCGCCAGTGGTCATGCCGGCGATGACGTGCGGCGTAATGTAGTCGAGGACTTCGGCGGCGAGCGCGCCCGCGACGCGCATCTTGGCGACATCTTCCGGGGACTTGAGGGAAACGGACATGACTATGGGTTGAGTGTTAAGCGTTGAGCGTCAAGCGTCCGACCTGGGAGCGTTTTCGCCCAACCCTGAACGCCGAACGCTCAACCTGTGTCATGCGCGCAGCAGCTCGTTGATGCCGGTCTTCGCGCGGGTCCGGGCATCGACCTGCTTGACGATGACCGCACAATAGAGATGACAGGCACCTTCGCCGGACGGCAGGCTGCCGGCGACGACGACCGAGCCGGACGGAATGCGGCCATAGGTCACCGCGCCGGTCGAGCGATCGTAGATCTTCGTGCTCTGGCCTATGAACACGCCCATGCCCAGCACGGAATTCTCTTCGACGATCACGCCTTCGACGACCTCGGAACGCGCACCGATGAAACAGTTGTCTTCGATGATGGTGGGGTTGGCTTGCAGCGGTTCAAGTACCCCGCCGATGCCCACGCCGCCCGAGAGATGGACGTTGCGTCCGATCTGGGCGCACGAGCCGACGGTCACCCAGGTGTCGACCATGGTTCCCTCGTCGACGTAAGCACCGATATTGACGTACGAGGGCATGAGCACGACGTTGCGCGCGACGTAAGCTCCACGCCGTGCCACGGCCGGCGGCACGACACGCACCCCGGCATCGGCGAAGGCCTTGTCGTCGAAACCGGCAAACTTGGTGGGAATCTTGTCGTAGAAGCGGAACGGGGCGTTCGGTGCGGCGAGGCCGATGGGTACGCTGTCGGAAAGGCGGAACGAGAGCAGCACGGCCTTCTTGAGCCATTGGTGCGTCGTCCAGCGACCGTCCAGCTTCTCGGCCACACGCAGACGCCCGGCATCCAATTCCGCGATAACCGCTTCGACCGCCTGGCGCAACGCCGGCGACGCCGATTGAGGCGTGAGCTCGGTGCGCCCTTCCCAAGCGGCGTCGATCGTGGATTGGAGGCTGTTCATCGGCTACGGCCGCGAAGATGCAGGCAAACACACATTTTACCTGCTCTGCCCAGGGACGACGCGGGCTGAGGCCGTGCTAGCCCGGGGTTTACCGGCGCTTCACCCCGGCGACGGGGGCCCTACATCGCCTTGAACAGATGGGCGAAGGTGCGACTGACGGTGAGCTTTTCGGGGCGAGCCCTGAGGATGACGAGCGGCTGATCGCGGTAATCGCGCTCGACCCGCGCGATCGCACGCAGGTTGACGATGGTGCCGCGGTGCACCTGCCAGAACAGCTCCGGATCGAGCTCGTCGAATAGCTCCTTGATCGTCTTGCGGATGAGCGCCTCGCCATCGGTGGTCACGACCTTGGTGTATTTGTCTTCGGCGTGAAAATAAACGACCTCGTCGACGGGAATCAGGCGCATCGAGGCGCCAAGCGAGGCCTTGATCCAGCGCAGCGGACCGGTTGAGTCGCGAGCGCCGAGCTGCGCGAGTACGGTGGCCAGATCTCCGGGTGGGCGCTCCAACCGCTGCTTGAGCCGCTCCACCACCTTCTCGATTCGCTCCGGCGTCACCGGCTTCAGCACATAGTCGACCGCACCCTGCTCGAACGCGGTCACCGCGTATTCGTCGTAGGCGGTGACGAACACGACGTGGCACGCGCCCTCGAGCTCGGTCGCGACATCGAGGCCCGACTTGACCGGCATCCGGATGTCGAGGAACGCGATGTCCGGCTCGAGCTCGCGCTGCAACGCCAGCGCCTGCTCGCCATTCTCGGCTTCGGCGACCACCGCGAGCTCCGGCCAGGCTTGCGTGAGGCGCGCGCGCAACTGCGCGCGCAGCATCGGCTCGTCCTCGGCGATCAGCGCCGATGGGCGCTTATTCGGCATCGAAGGGCAGCTCGACGGTTGCCCGTGCGCCGTGGGGAGTGATCTCCTCCAGCGTGAAGCGCGCCTGATCGGCGTAGAGGGCACGCAATCGTCCGCGCAGGTTGGTGAGCCCGACGCCGTTGCCGATCTTGTCGGCGAGACCGTGGCCGTTATCGACGACCGAGACCGCGATGCGGCCCGCGTCGCGGCGCGCCTCCAGCCGTATGGTCCCCCCTTCGGCCTGCGGCTCGATGCCGTGCTTGACCGCGTTTTCGACCAGCGACATCAGCAGCATCGGCGGGAATCGGTGCGAGCGCAGCTCGGTCGGAATGTCGATGACGAAGCTCAGGCGCGGTCCCATGCGCATCCGCATGATCGACAGGTAGGCCTGCGCGAGATCGCTTTCCTGGCCGAGCGTCGTGCTGTTCGAGCGCAGCTGCGGCAAGGCGGCGCGCAGGTAAGCGAGCAGGTGACCGAGCATGAGACCCGCCTTGGGCGGATCGGTCTCGGTCAGGAACTGGACCGACGCGAGCGTGTTGAAGAGGAAGTGCGGCTCGACTTGCGCCTGCATGAGCTTCAATTCAGCCTCGATCGCCTGCTTCGAAAGCAAGTTGCGATCGGCTTCCGCCTTGAGCATCGCCGCTCGGGCACGTGCGTCACGGATCTTGAGGAGGAAGAACAAGCTGACGCACAGGCCCATGACGAGGCCCGAGACTGCAGTCGAGACGAAGTGCCCAGGGGCGCCGTGCCCGTGCAGGTCGCCGACGTGATACTCCGGATCGCCGATGAGGTAACCCTTGATGACGAGCAAGAAGAGCATACCCACTACGGTGCCGCTGGCCGCCGCGCCGATCAACCGCCGCAACGGATGTGCGCTCTCCCAGGGCTGTGCCGCATTGACTGCGTATGCGATGGAAAGGCCAACCGACTGCGCGGTGATGAAGGGATGCCAGAAAGGGCGCGTCTCTTCGGTATAGAGGATGAGGGCGACGCCGGTGTTGATCGCCACGATCAGGCCGAGGGTGCGCCAGGAGACTCCGCGCAACCCTTCGAAGACCGGCGCCCACCAGGGAGATGGAACGGGGCTTGTCGTGGAAGTCGTCATGGCCGCCGATTGTACGCGGGGCAGGGGGCCGGTTCAGGCCGAGCGACGGAGCGCGTCGGGGGGCGACAAAGCGACCCTATCCGGAGTCGAGCGTACGCCTCGAAAGATCGCGCCGTTAGACGCGTCGCGCGAAGCGGACCAGGCGCTCGACGGCATCGGCGCATTCATTCATCTCCGCGACGAGCGCAATCCGGACATAACCCCGCCCCGGGTTGACCCCGTCCGACTCGCGCGCGAGATAGCTGCCCGGCAGAACCGTGACGGCCTCCTCGGCGTACAGGCGCCTCGCGAATTGGGTGTCGTCCCCGGGAACCTGGGCCCAGAGGTAAAACGCTGCGTCGGGCCGTGTCACCGGGTACACGGCGGCAACCCGCGACGTGAGCGCATCGAACTTCGCTGCGTACTGCGCGCGATTGGCGCGCACGTGCGTCTCATCGTTCCAGGCCGCGATGCTCGCGGCCGCGACCGCGGGTGACATCGCCGAGCCGTGATAGGTGCGATAGAGCAGAAACGCCTTGATCAACGCGGCGTCGCCGGCGACGTAGCCGGATCGCAATCCCGGCGCATTGGAGCGTTTGGAGAGACTTCCGAATGACAGCAGGCGAGGATACCCGTCGCGACCGAGCACTCGCGCCGCCGCCAGCGCGCCCAATGGAGGATGCGCTTCGTCGAAGTAGATTTCCGAATAGCACTCGTCGGCGGCGATGACGAAGCCATGCCGGTCCGAGAGCTCGAACAGGAGTCTCCAGTCGTCCAGGGTCATCACGCGCCCGGTGGGATTGTCCGGCGAGCACGCGTAGACGAGCTGGGTCCGCGCCCATACGCTCTGGGGTACAGCGTCCCAGCGCGGCGCATAGCCGTTCTCGGCCAGACTGTTGACGCAATGAGCGATCGCCCCGGCGAGAATCGCCGCGCCTTCGTAGATCTGGTAGAACGGATTGGGCACCACGACCGAAGCACCCGCGCGACGCGCGTCGATGACGGTTTGCGCGAACGCGAAGAGTGCCTCGCGGCTTCCCAGGACCGGCAACACCTGCGTCGCGGGATCCAGTGCGGCGAGCCCATGGCGGCGCCTGATCCAGGCGGCGATCGCCTCGCGCAGCGCGGGTGTTCCAACCGTTGTGGGATAATTCGCGAGGCCTTTTGCGCCGGCCGCAAGCGCGTCGAGAATGAGCGGCGGCGTCGGATGCCTGGGTTCGCCCAGCGAGAGGTTGATCGGTTTATTGACCGGCTGCGGCGCGATACCTGCGAACAGCGCTCGCAGTCGCTCGAACGGGTAGGGCTGCAACAACGCGAGCTGCGGATTCAACGTGGCAACAGATGACGTGAGCGAGGCCGGATTATACGCGACTGTCAGCGAGTCCCCGGCGCTGCCGTGGTCATGGAGACTCGTCGCTGCGGGCGCGATGCTCGTTGCGCTGGCGCTCCTCACGGCAGTGCTGGCGTACTGGGGCTGGCGCTGGTTCGGGCCCGCGCCGACGCCGTTGCCTCCCGCAGTCACCGAAGGCGATCCGCTGCGGCGCATCGCCGAGGCCCATCTGTTCGGCGCCGCCGCACCGAGCGCTGCGGCGAACGAGCCAGCAATGGCGAGCGCCGATCTGCGGCTCCTGGGTGTATTCGCGCAGCGTGACGGACAAGGTTACGCGCTGTTCCGTGCCGGAACGCGAGGGCCTCTCTTCGTTGCCGCGGGCACCGATGTCTTGCCGGGAATGCGCCTCGAGGCGGTCCAGCCGGGCAGCGTGACGTTGCTCGAGGGCGGCGTCCGACGCGAGATGCCGCTTCGGCGTGTCACGGCAGGCGACAAGGCGCGCGTCGCAACTGCTTTTCCCCGGACGGCGCAGTGCGCTGCGCCTGCGGGTTTCGCAGGCCCGATCCTGCGTCTGAACGCCGAGCTCCTTTCCGGCATGATCAACGCGCCCGACACGTGGAAGGCGCTGGTGCAGCCCGGCCCCGGGGGCTTGATCGTCCGCGATCAGAGCGGCTTCGCGGGAATGATGGGCTTGCGCAACGGTGACCGGGTCGAGCGCGCCAATGGAGTCGCTTTGGCGCTGCCCGAAGATATCGCCGCGACGGTGCTCAAGCCACTCACGCGAAGCCAGGCCGTATGGGTATCCGGCATCCGCGACGGGAAGCCGCAACAGTGGCTGTATCTCAACGCGGGCGCGTGTCCCGCGTGAGGCGGTGAACCGGTGAACAGGTGAACAGATGAACGAGTGAAGCAATTGGGGGAAGCGCACCGCGTTCGAATTCACCCGTTCACTGATTCACTCGCTCACCGTTGTTCGGCAGCCAGTCCAGTACCGCAGGCAGCGAGTCGATCAGCCCGTCCGGCTCCCACGATTCCGGGGCGATCTCCTTCGCGATGTAGCCGTAGCGCGCGACCAGCGCGGCCATGCCGGCGCCACGCGCTGCGACGATGTCGCGCTCCGCATCGCCAACGTAGACGCAGACCGCCGCGTCGATACCCAGTCCCGCCGCCGCGTGCAATAGCGGGGCGGGATGGGGCTTCGTTTGCGGGGTGGTGTCGCCGCAGACGACGATGCCGGCGCGCGCGGCAATCCCGAGACGGTCGAGCAGCGGCAGCGTGAAGCGAGCTGCTTTGTTCGTGACGATGCCCCACTCGAGGCCGCGTGCCTCGATGGCCGTGAGCGCATCCTCGCCGCCGGCGAACAGCCGCGTGTGCACGGCCAGCGCTGCGGCGTAATAGTCCAGGAAAGCGTCCCTCAACCGTTCCCACTCGGGATCCTCGCGCGTAACGCCCAGCCCTGCGCCCAGCATGCCCCTCGCGCCGTCGGAGGCATGCGGACGAAGCACCTCGACCGCGAGGGGAGCCAGCGAGCGATCAGCGCGTACGCGATTCACGGCCGCGGCAAGATCGGACGCGGTGTCTGCCAGCGTGCCATCGAGGTCGAACAGCACCGCGCGCACCGGCAGCGGTCGCGCTCCGCTTGCGCTAGGCATCGCGGCGGAACGTTGCAATGTAGTTGACCGACGTATCCGCTTCGAGCCGATAGGTTCTCGCGAGCGGGTTGTAGGTCATGCCGACCAGATCGTCGGGCTCGAGGCCGGCACCCCGACCGAAAGCCGCCAGCTCGGACGGCTTGATCAAACGCGCGTAGTCGTGCGTGCCGCGCGGCAGGAGTCGCAGGATGTATTCGCCGCCAATCACCGCAAACAGGTAAGCCTTCGGATTCCGGTTGATGGTCGAGAACACGGCGAGCCCGCCGGGCTTGGCGAGCTTCGCGCACGCGGTTACGGTCGACGCGGGATTGGGCACGTGTTCGAGCAACTCCATGCAGGTGACCACATCGAAGCTTGCCGGTGCCTCGGCAGCGAGCGCCTCCGCCGCACTCAGCCGATAGTCGACGTCTACGCCTGATTCGAGCTGGTGCAAGCGTGCAACCGCAAGCGCCTTGTCCGACAGGTCGATGCCGGTGACCGCAGCACCCGCGCGCGCCATCGCTTCGGTGAGGATTCCGCCGCCACATCCGACGTCGAGCGTCCGCTTGCCGGCGAGACCGCCGCAACGCTGCTCGATGTAGTCGAGTCGCAGCGGGTTGATGTCGTGAAGCGGCTTGAAATCGCTTCCGGGATCCCACCAGCGATGCGCGAGAGCGCCGAACTTGGCGAGCTCGGCAGGATCGGCGTTGATCATGATGCGAGTATAAAGCGATACCGCACCGGATCACTGATCCTGCAAGCGTTCCTGCCACATCCTCGCGCGGGCGGACAGCTCGAAACGGTCGAGCAACGTGAGTGTGCCGTCGCGGACGAGACGCTCTCCCGCGACCCACACGTCGGTCACCTGATCGCGGCCAACCACGTGGACGAGGTGGGAGATCGGATCGTAACAGGGCGCGTGCTCGAACTTAGCGAGGCTAACGGCGATCGCATCGGCCTGCTTGCCCGGCATGAGCGATCCGATGGCGGCGTCGAGACCGAGCGCCGCGGCACCGTCGAGCGTGGCCATGCGCAGCGCGAGGCCGGCGGGCATCGTCGCCGCGTTACCGCCGGCGACCTTGGCGAGCAGCGCGGCGAGGCGCGCCTCGCCCAGGATGTCGAGGCGGTTATTGCTCGCCGCACCGTCCGTACCCAGCGCGACGTTCACGCCACGGGCCTGAAGTGCCGCGACGGGGGCGATGCCGCTGGCAAGCTTGAGGTTGGATACCGGGCAGTGCACGACCTGGCAGCTTTGCGCGGCGAGGAGCTCCACATCCGACTCGGCGAGATGCACCGCGTGCACGGCGATGAAATTCGGCCCCGTCACCCCGAGCCGCTCCAGGCGCGCCAGTGGACTCATCGCATCGGCCGCGAGGCTTTGCTCGAGCTCCGCGCGAGTCTCCTGCAAGTGGGTCTGGATCGGAAGGTCGAGCTGCCGCGCGTAGACGACGACTTTCTCCCAGCTCGCATCGCCCACGGTGTAGGGCGCGTGCGGCGCGAGCGCGAAGGTGAGTTTGGGCTCGTGCCTCCATGCGTCGCGCGCGGCAAGGCCCTCCTGCAGATACGCGTCGGCGTCCGCGGCGTAGGGTGTCGGGAAGTCGAGCACCGGCAGGCCGATGAAAGCGCGTATCCCGGCCTGCCGATATGCGCGCGCCGCCGCGTCCGGGAAGAAGTACTGATCTGCGCAGCAGGTGATGCCGCCGAGCAGCATCTCGCCGGCCGCGATAAGCGTCCCGTCATGCACGAACTCGGGTGACAGGAAGCGCTCCTCGCGTGGCCAGATGTGCTGCTCGAGCCAGGGTTTGAGCGGCATGTCGTCGGCGATGCCGCGGAGCAGAGTCATCGCCGCGTGCGTATGCGCGTTGACGAGTCCCGGCAGCAGCGCATGCGTCGGCAACGCGGCGCGCTCCCGAGGTGCGTAGTCACGCTCGACCGATGCGGTCGGGATGAGCGCGACGATGCGTCCCCCGTCGACGACCAGCGTGTGATGTTCGAGCGCACCGGCGGGCTCGATCGGCACGATCCAGCGCGCATCGATGCAAAGGTCTACGGGAATGGGCATGAACCGGTTCAGCGTACCGAAAAAAAAGCCCCGCGCGAAGCGGGGCTTTTTGACAAGCCCGTGCTTTATCGCTTCGTCGCCTCGCCCTTGACTTCGACTTCCACGCGGCGATTCGGCGCCAGGCATTCGATCAGAGCCTTACGCTCCTTCGGATACGCCTGGTTGCAAACCACGCCCGGAACCGGCTGCGTCTTGCCCATCCCGAGGGTTTCGATCTTGTCCCTGGCCACGCCCTTGGACACGAGGTAGTCGCGTACCGCGTTGGCGCGCCGTTCGGACAGCTTCTGGTTGTACGCCTGCGAACCGATGCGGTCGGTGTGACCCGTCACCAGAACCAGCTCGAGCTTGGT
>WNGK01001996.1_pt1 | contig 25024 bp, 13 predicted proteins | sample 5400601 | NCBI WGS metagenome assembly WNGK01 (sample SAMN13153376, study PRJNA577476) | soil metagenome | isolation source: 60 cm soil or saprolite under Garry oak tree replicate 1 | place: USA:California | collected 2016-06-15
GAGCTATTTCGTGAAGGCTCCAAGAAAGTCCATCGCTCGAATCGATGGAACTGCTCACGGACCTAGTCCGGGCCAGCTTAAGGCCAATCTCAAGCCTTGCTACAGGATGGAGCACGGAATGGACCAATTTCGCAAATTTTTCGGCTAGCTCTTGCTTTCTAGAGAGAAGAACTCGGAGTCCGGCGCTGGTCTTGCCAAAATCCCCCGTGACTGCTATGATGTCTCCGGGCCTAGCACCGTCTCTACGCAGGATACCCTGAAACTTGGCTAGCCCAAAGCCGATGCAGTCAATGATAAGATCATTTGACTCGCTCGTATCCCCACCAATGATCCGGCAACCATATTCTCGCGCCCCTTGACTCAGCCCTTGCCCTAACTCAACCACCATTGTTCGTCTCACGGGAGAAGTGAGCCCTAGAGATACCAAGAGTGCTTTGGGACGCACGCCTTTTGCGGCAAAATCGCTAACGGTTGCGACCACCGCTTTTCTAGCTGCTTGTCGAAGAGTCATCCCCGGTGGAACATCGGTACTCCCTACGAGCATGTCAGTCTTCAGAACGACTAGCTTCTGCGGGGACAAGTAATAGGCGGCGACATCTTCTTCAAACCCAAGTGGAAGCATTGGTCTGAAGTCGAATCGTTTTCTTAGAGCTTCAATGATTTCGCCGGAATGGCAGGATTCTGCCCCGCAAGGTCGCGGGTTCAAACCCCGCCCGAGGCTCCAATATTGACCCTTGGCCCACCGCTCCGTCAGCTTTGAAATAACCGATAGACCCCGTCGAGTCAGGGTGACTGTTGGAGTTTGATAGGGGCGGACAGGATCTGGAATGAAGCGTAGACGGCTGTGCTTGGCGCGGGACCTGCTAAGCGATTGTGATAGTCTGAGCTTTCAAGTATTCTGAGTAAGCGTAGTTCTGGTATGTGGTCCATGCGGTGTGGAAGTAGATGATCGTCTGCTGTGGCAGCATGTTCGCAGCCACGCTAACGTTCGCAGAGATTTGGACGCTTCCCCCGCTTGCCAAGAATCCTATGCTCACAACGAACCTGGTATAGCCATTAATCGGGCTGAGGCTCGAAGAGAACGGTTTAGCCTGTCCTCCTAACGTAATGGATGTGAGGCTCATGCCTTGCGGCAGGTCCAGATAGAAGACAATATTGTGAGCTTCGCTACCCCCGACTGTGATCGTGAAATTGGCACTATAGGATGCCCCCGGTAAGACAGCGGTCGGGATTGAGGCCGAGGTTTGAACCATCATGAGATTGAAGGTGTTGGCATAAGTCATCACCTTCTTGTTCGAAAAGGTGACGTAGATGATGCAGGAGTACTGTCCCGAAGCCCCATTGTTCACGATGTAGTTGTATGAGTAGTTGAATCCAGGATTTCCTGAGACAGGGCTCATCGTAGCGTTGGCCACCAGTAATGTTCCCGAAGGAGCCTTGATAGTTGTGACTATTCCCGTCACGGTGTAGGTTCCTTGGGACACTTCGGCCCCAACAATGACGGTATCGGTGGCGTTGAAGACCCGCTGGGCAGTCCCTGCTGTATTGAATGTCGCAGGAACGGCGCCGTCGAAGTAAGCGATAGCCCTGTGGGGAGTGTTCATCAAGACCTGTACGGTGGCGGAGGTGCTTATCGTTACGTTGTCGATGGACCAATGGTCGAAGAAGTAGGTCCAGACCGCGGACTTGGCCGAAAGACCTTGTGTGGCCGATGCATTCAGCCAGTAGGAGCCTGCTGCTGGGGTCAAGCTCGCTGCAGAGGAGGGTGTCCCTGCTACCGTCAACAGATTCTGGGCTCCGTACGTGAAGGTCAGCGATGCCGCACCGGTGACGAGAACGCTGCCTTGACTAAAGACATATCTGGTCTGATTGCTCTGAGCCACCAACGAATCTACTCCAATTAGATTGGAGGTTCCAGACGGGAAGCTGATGCTGACGGTGCTTCCCCCTGCCGCCATATGAGTGAGCGTTCCATTTGCGTAGAGACCTGTGTTGAGACTGGATGGCAGTCCGGCCACTGTGATGCTTACTGAGTAGCTACTCTGACCGGACGGGTTGGACACAATGAGGGAGATGGTCGCATTCCGCCCCAACGTTCCGCTCGAAGCCGTCACTGTGATAGTGTATGTGCCGGTAGAGGTGGAAGTCATAGTCGAGAGAGTCAGCATGGAGGTGGTTGATCCTCCTGATGCGAGGACCAGGTTGGTTTGGCTTAACGAGACGACTGGACCAGACGGAGAAGATGCGGCGGTCAGGGTAATGTTTCCAGAGAAGCCGTTGAGGCTTTGCAGGAGAAGCTGAGTAGAATTATTGCCGCCAGCTGTTACGGTCAGCTGGGCTGATCCCGCTGAGATACTAAAGTCGGGTTGAGGATTCACTGTGAATGCCACGGTAGTCGAATGAGTAATGCCACCACTGGTGCCTGATACAATTACTGTGTATGAGCCGGCGGACCCGCTGCACGATAGCGTAGATTTTCCCGAACCAGCCGAAACGCTTGGCGGATTCAGTGTACAGTTGAGAGCAGATCCTCCGGAAACTGAGCTGGCAAGATTAACTGTTCCCGTAAAACCATTTACTGAGCTTATCGTCACGTTCGAAATCCCCTGGACTCCGGCGAGAACAGTTAGCGATACCGGACTGGCGGAGATCGTAAAGTCCTGAGCAGAGTTGACGGTAACGTTGACGGTGATGCTGTGAGATAGAGAGCCACTGGTTCCTGTGACATTGATTGTGTACGAACCAGGAGTCCCGCCTGAGATCGTCAGAATTGAGGTTCCGGATCCAGTAATGCTGACTGGGTTTAGGCTTGCCGCAATGGACGGGGATGAGGGATAGGAAGCAAGACCTACCAAAGAGTTGAAGCCTTGAAGTGAAGTTATCGTAATCGTAGAGTTTACCGAGCTACCAACTGTGAGACTTATCGTCGTCTGATTCGCGGAAACCGTAAAGTCTTGCACTGTGAAAGTGACGTTTGTCGATCGAGTCAAGCTTCCGCTAGTTCCGGTTACCATGACAGTGTACTTGCCTGTGAGGCCGCCGCAGGAGAGTGTTGATGTCTGTGAACCACTGATGCTTGAAGGGCTTAGGGCGCATCTCAAGCCGTTTGCTGGAGATATGGTGGAGGCTAAGCTTACTATGCCCGCGAACCCGTTTGCATTGTTCAGTGCGATCGTGGTGCTGGCTAGATCACTCGCAAGCATCGTCTTGCTTGGAGGATTGGACGTGATGGTGAAATCTGGGGCTGCGGTAACAAAGAGAGTTATGGCGATGGAGTGAATCGTGGAACCACTCTTCGCGGTAATGGTGAAAGTGTAGGTTGCTGGCGCGGTTGTGAACGTTGTGGTGATTGTGAGGGTGGAACTCGCTGAGCTACCGGCCGTCAGAACAACGACCGATGGGTTCAGCGAAGAGTTGAAGCCCGATTGTCTGCTATCGGTGAGTGTAACATTGCCGGAGAAGCCATCGAGACTCGTCAGACTGACGTTGTAGCTAGTGGAGCCGCCAGCGGCGACTGTTTGAGAGTTTGGAGAGACATGGAGGCTGAAATCAGCCACTGGCCGGGTTATGAAAAGAGTCAATATTACTGGATGGTTTGGCCCGTCGCTCCCGGTTACTGTTATGGAATAAAGCCCTGCCTGAACAGAAGGGGACACGGTGACCGTTAATATTGACAAAGCCGACCCGCCGGAAGCTAGCTGTACACTAGTAGGATTAAGGGAGACGATTGGTCCACTAGGCTTTACTCCAGATTGAACATTAACGTTACCTAACAATCCGTTTACACCCGTCACTGTTATCGTGGAATTCGCGGAGGACCCTTGAGGGATCGCCAAGAATATCGGGTTAGCTGAGAGGAAAAAGTCTGGCTGAGTCGTTACGGAGACTGCGATCTGCAGGTTTATGCTGAGTTTTCCAGTCGATGCAGTAACTGTAATGGTGTAGCCTCCTTGGACTGAAGAACCTACGACCAGTGTGGTGGAGACTGTTCCCGTCGCGGGAAGATAGACAAGTTGGGACCCGAGCGCCGCTGTAAGTTGATTATTGCTAACTTTGTCGGACAGGGTGACATTCCCGCTGAATCCGTTAATGCTACTCAAACTGACATAGAATGTTCCTCTCGAGCCTGGACTGAAGGTGAGAGAGCCGGGGTTTACGTCTAGCGCGAAACTGGTCACTTTCAGGGGCAGCGTGATCGTGTTAGTGATTGAACCGCTCTGCCCCTTCAATGTGACAAGATACGTGTCGGGAATAGCGGTGTTTGGCACCGTTATCGTGAGCGTAGATGTGGATGAGCCGCCGCTAGACACGGTCGGATTATTCGGGCTTAGTTGAACTCCGAAACCGCTCCCCGAGACCGTTGCTGAGAGGGAGACAGAGCCCGAGAAACCGTTGAGACTTGTCAAGGTAATGATTGAGCTGGTAGATCCGCCCTGGATGGCGGCCAAGGATGAAGGACTCGTGGCGATGCTAAAGTCGGGGGCTAGTTTCACAATGAGCAGTAGGGTCGCGGAGTGGGAAAGGGAGCCACTGGTCGAAGTTACAATCGTAGTGTAATTGCCCGCTGCCACTGTTGATGGGACCTGGATCGTCAGTGTAGACGAGCTTGTCCCTCCTGCAGAGAGAACGACGCTTGTGGAGGCGAAAGATGCCCTTGGACCGGATGGAGAAACAGTTGCTCCCAGGCCGATCGTTCCGGCGAATCCGTTGATGCTTTTCAGGGTCACTGTGCTGGTTCCGGAACCTCCGACTTGAACGATCAGCGATGTGGGATTCAAGGAAACAGTGTAATCAGGGGGTCCGGATATTGATACGACTTGACTCGTTTTGGAAGTACTGCCTTTAGCATCTGTCACCGTAAGGGATACAGTGAACGATCCAGGGGACGAATAAGAATGCGAGATTGGGCTACCCGTGCCCGTGCTTCCATCGCCTAGGTTCCACGAGAAGGAATAAGGCGGGGATCCTCCGCCTGCATTGGCAGTGAAGGTGACGGGTTGGGCTATAGTAGGCGCGCTGGGACTATAGCTAAAGCTCGATGTGAGACCTTGACCATTCGACAACCTCCAAGCCGAGACAGGATGCAGCTCCCAGCCTGAGAAACTGTGCCAGCTATCAGCTAGATGCGCGTCATCCCAGAAGGCAAACCCCTGAATATCGATCAGGGCACCAGATGTAGGCGCGTGAGGCGCTATTCCTGACCTGTTCCAGTACATATCTATCTCAGAGTGCAGCTTGTGCATCGTGTCAGGATAGGTGCTGGCACAGTTGGGTGCAAGATTGGTGTTGCAGAGGTTGAAGCTCTGATCACACTGGTTTGGAAAAACAGTACCGCACTCGTCATCGGTTACCACTCCAACTTTCAATCCGTGGATTTCCACCAGAGTGGGGAGAGCTGTACCGTTGGAAAATGTGACCGTGCAGGGAGGGCTCGTAGATCGCTTCGAGTAGGGCCAAGAGCTTGATGCAGGGTTTGTGCCAGCTGGCTTCCCCCCCTCTAACGGCAAGGCTCCCCCGCTGTAGTCCGCGCCCCTGTTAGTCCCTGTCTGCTTCGGGTTAACCACGGAACCGATGTACTGTTCGAGCGTAAGCACCACGGCGTTGCAACTTGTAGCGGAACTCCATGACGGAGAATTAGCTTGCGAAAAGAGGGTTGACAACCTCACCCGGTCCACTGCGAGAGATTGACTCGCCGTCATCCCGGTCAGAAAGGCCCCGAAGATTGTGAGAGCTAGAAGCGTGATTGAGCTCGCAATCTGCAAGAGATGATGCACTCTCAGAAGCCCCTAGGATAATACGGTAAAAGCCAAATCCACAAAGGACGCATCGGCGACGGTAATTGAGAGAAGATTGACGAAAAGTCGTGCTCGGAGGAAAAGTCTTGTCAGGGTCTAACCTCGCAAACTCCAAGAAATCTCGGGATCGAACAGGAATATAGGAGTATGGCCGGCCTCTAACAGTCTGATATACTAGGATGTCATAGGACAGAGGTTTATAGCCGTGTTGGGCACAGAAAACCACAAGGCACCGCCAACATCAGTAAATCATGCCATACTAGGGATTGATCGGCTAAGAAAGCCGCGTCTTGAGCCAGATAGGGTGAGCCACCGGAGGACGAAGAGCGGATCTTTTCGAACCGGCCGTTGTCGCGCAGATGTTCGTGAACGTTCTTTTAGTGCAACATCTTGCTTGTCACGCCCCCGCAAATCGAGACAAAGGATGATTAAGAAACCCAAAAGTTTTCCGGGCCCGCGACAGGCTCACGAGCTTCCCGACTTCTATCCCTTCTTGAGGCTAACCCTGCCTGGATCGCCTGGTAGCGGTCTATTTTTTTCTGGGTAATACGACTGTTCCTTGGCTCGTTGCACTGTCTGTTGCAACAGGTATGCGAGACTTCATGTTCGCTGTGATGAAAGCCGTCTGTGACCACCGAGTCTGATGATTGAGCAACGAAATCGCCGTGACAAGCCTTTCTTAGCCTTCACGATAGAAGAATTGGTTAGAGCCGCTTCGTGGGGGCCTTTTTCAAACAGGTGAGGGTTTATACTTGCATTTGCTCTCATTGCCCGAGGCCCCGGCCAAGTTCGAGACTTTCTAGATTGTTTGAGCTATCTGTCCACCGGAATCGCAGAACATTCCAGTCTTAACGTTGCGGAATGACAAATGTCTTGAATTTCTGAAAGGAGATTGGGAAAGTCAGACCAAGACGAAAAATATAGGCGGCAGGACTCACGTCACAATTGCACTAAGAATCCTGCCTGACGGCGAGACAGGATAACCTTTCTAGCTGGTTTCAAGCGTCGCCTTCTTCTCATGTACAAGGTCAGGGAACTAAGTGCTCCAAGAGTTCCTCCTCCGAGGAGCAGAAAAAAAGTGGTGGTGAACAGGGGAGGATTGTTTGTGGTAACGACTATTGTTAGGTTGACTCTGTGGATCAATGTACCACTGATCCCCGTTACGACGATGGTGTAATTTCTAGGTGTGGATGAGCTGAGTTTGAGTGTTGACGAGCCCGGAACGGTTACATTTGTCGGGTTCAGAGCCGTAGCTAAGCCTGCGGTCGGAGACACTGTCTCGCTGAGACTCACCGTTCCAGAGAAGCCATCGAGGCTTGTGACCGTAATCGTCGCGGCGACCGAGGAACTAGGTGACATGGCAATAATGGAAGCACGGGTGGAAAGACCAAAGTCTGGCGGAGGAACAGCTGGAATACTGGATATCTGATAACCCCATACGTTGATGCAACCATTGACTCCACTCTCCCGGTGACCATTCATCCATAGTGTGTAACCAACTCTCCCTGGACCACCATCGAAGTTAGACGCGATCTTCTGGACAAAAGCTAGAGTGGAAGCCGCGTATGTGCAGGCACCGCTATTCCAGAGAGAGTCAGGGGGCTGTTGAACGGTTCCATCGTGCCACTGGGCCCCTACCTCAGTGCTGACGAACGGTCGTCCGAACCTCGCCATAGCGGTTCTAACATAGATGTTGACATCGTCCCCTTTGGCCTTCGCGCAGTTGACGCTCCATGAACAGTTGACCCTTGTTATCTGGTATTTATCCGAGGCGTCGTAGTTGGGGTATTGATATGCGGTCTGATCGTAGATGCCTCCCCCGTCGTTGTAGAAGTGATACCAATGCCTGTTCAGCAAGATTCTGTTCAGTGGGTCGCTTACAACTGGAAAGTCCCCGCCCCACTGAGCGTTGGACATGATCACCCAATGCTTGTCCCCCTGTTTGCTGCGAACGGTCGTGATGAAGTCCTGATAGGGTCCTTGAAGAGGGAGAGGATTTCCAGGGAATCCGAGCGCAGTTCCGTTCTTGGTTGTAGCTGAAACGATGGGCTCGTTCAGCGGCTCCCAGATAATGTTGTCATAGTAGTTCTTGTATCTCTGGACAATGCTGGTATTCCAGAAAGACAGCCATTGGCTCTCCACGTTGCTTCCCACGAAATGCGTCTCAGGGTCAGAGCAGGTGTAGGTGGAGTTGACCCAGTCACAGAACGAGTGCATGTTGACGATAATGTAGATGCCTAGGGTCTTCGCAATTGTGATCGTTCTGTTGAGCCAGGGGTCGTAGTAACCTCTCTCATCCGGATAGTTCTCTCCATTGGAAGTGAAGGGGCTTCTGAAGATGACCCGCTCGGTGTTATGCCCATGCGCTACAAGGTAGAGCATCTCCATCTCAGCATCCGACGCCTTCTCCCCAAGAAAGACTACGCTAGATGGATTATTGGGATTAGACTTTGAAAGGTCCGTCTCCCCTGTCCACATTCCTCCCCAGCCCACCAAGACAGGATAGGTTGAGGGCGTTGGACCAGTCGTGATACTGTAATTGTCTGCGAACGAGCCGTCAGTGTTGATGAACCGTGCGGATATGTTTCCGGCTCCAACCGAGAACGACATGTAGCCGAAAGTATCATTGTTAGTCGCGGCAAAATAGTCGGTGTCCTGCGTTGTCTTGACGGCGCTGTGGCCCTGCCCGAACGTGCCGACGACTTGAAAAATTGTTCCTCGACCCTTCGTGTAGGAACCGGGTGACCCATCAGTTGCAACACAATAGGACCTGAAGGTCTGGTCTTTTACGCATAGGAGCTGCTTGCTCCTCTGGAAGGTCCGGTCGTGTGCTTGGAGGACCAAGTCCACGCCTTTGCCCACGAGCAGGTTGTTGACGTCCTCGCCAATCTGGCAGGTCGCCTGGCCTGATGTAATGCAAAGATTGTTCATGCCAACTATTATCCACTGAATTCCTAGAGTCCTGGCATTATCGATGGTATCGGAGAGCCAGGTGTAGTGATTGTCACCCTTCGAGTAAGCCCACGTCTCGTTCAAGCCGCCCACTGTGAACGATATCCCCGGCGAGATCATTATCATCCGAGCAATGGGGCTTGCACCTGGATAGTCAAAGTAGTACTCGTATCCGTACCCATAGCCCGCCTCCTCCCCTGGGGAAACGGGGACGCTTAGCGTGAAGGGACAATATGTGATGAACTTGCTGATGTCCCCAGCACCCGAGACCTCTCCCGACTCCTCCTCTCCGGCGATGAGCTCGACGTTCGTGAACTTTGACTTGAAACTACTACACCACGTCTGCTCGTCAGTCGTGCCATTCCGCAGGTCCCCGAGAGCCAGGTAGAAGCTTGCACCCGAAGCTCCTAGGGAGCTGAGCGTCGTTAAAGAACTTCCGGGAACAGTAATGTCTCCATGGTCGCCTGCCGCGCCAAAGGTGAAACTTTGAGGAGTTGATGCATGGGCTTGATCATGCTGAAGTGGGAAGGCGATTGATACTAGAGCGACTAGGAGGAGAATGAGTTTCCACAGTCTCATCTTGCTCTAAGTCCTTACCTAGCTGTTGCGAGATCCGATCTTGCAACGTATCTTCCAGCCCGTGGTGTGACGTTTAGATCGGATCCGCACCGAGTTTTGGGAGGGTTCCTAAGGAAATACAATTTCTGCCTATCAGGACGATTTAGGCGTCTCCAAGCTTGCCTTGAGAGACTGCGAACACACTGAGTCGAGAGAACGGTTTAAGTCTACTCGGTCGCCTTGATTCCGGATATTCTGGGGACGGACCGGATCTGCAAGAGCGTCCGTCTGACGGCTCTTTTGGCGAGCACCGGGCGGCCGATACGAGGCTGATTTTCGTGGGGCACATACTTCAAGTACATCATACAAATGAAGGTGGGGAGGCATGCTACAATAGAGTCACGGTGACTGTCACCGCGGTCGAGCGCGACAGTGTGCCGCTGGAAGCAGTGACAGTAACTGTGTAAGTCCACGGTGTTGTTAGAAGGCTTGTGGAGACCGTCAGGGTCGAAGTTCCAGTCCCGTTTGCCGAGAGGCTGACCGCTGATGGGCTTAGTGATGCTGTCGGGCTATCTAGGGATATCGATCCTGTCGCGGCCGCTGTAAGAGTTAGATTCCCAGAGAACCCATTGAGGCTTGTCAGCAGGATTGTTGATGTGCCTGAGGAGCCGAGCGGGATGCTCAGGCTACTTGGGCTAGCAGAGACTGCAAAGTCCGGTGGAGATGTGACATTGAGCCCCACATTTACGGAATGCGATATGGAGCCATTGGTCCCTGTCACAGTGACGGTGTAGGAGCCGACGGTCGAGGAGCTAACTTTCAGAGTCGCACTGAAGGAAGTTCCGGGAGTGAGTGTAGCGCTTGCCGGGTTGATGGACGTTGTAACTACTGTTGGGGCAGACACGCTAAGCGAGAGTGTGCCGGCAAAACCGTTCTGACTAGACAGCTTAACCGTCGACGCCCCAGACGAGCCTGTCTGAAACGTGAGACTCTTAGGATTCGCTGACATGGTGAAGTCCGGGGTTGAAGGCCTCCACGCGCTCAGAGGGTGAACCTCCCATCCTGAGAAACTGTGCCATGCATCGATGACATGACCATCGTCCCAGAAGACGAAGCCTTGAATGTCTATGATACTTCCCGCCGTTGGATGCGTTGGCGCTATTCCCGACTCGTTCCAGTGCATGTCTATTTCCATGTGAACCTTGTGCATGGTATCAGGGTAGGTGCTGCTACAATTAGGTGCTAGATCTGCGTTACAGGCGTTGAACGTTGCGTCGCACTGTCCAGGAAATACTGTACCACACTCGTCTAAGCTGATAGGAGTTGCAATCTTGATATGATGTATCTCCACAAGCGTCGGTAGTACCGTGCCGTTGGTTAGGGTGACTGTACAGGGTGGATTTGTGGACCTCTTGGAGTAGGGCCAAGCTGCTGATGACGGGGTTGTACCGGAAGGTTTGGAACCCTCCAGTGAGAGAGCCCCGCCACTATAGTCTGCACCCACGTTTGGTTGGGTCTGGTTGGGATTGGGGACTTTCCCGAGGAACTGCTCCAACGTCAAGACCACTGCGTGGCAGGAGGTCGCGGCGCTCCAGGAGGAAGAAGTGGCCTCCTGAGCCAGAGCAGAAGGGATTCCAACCGCTGGCCTCCAGAAGCCCACCGCGCCAAGGAATAGTACAGACGCTAACAGTCCAACGGCTACGATGGTCCCGCATGACCTTTGCCGCAGCAGTCTTGCCGAACTCTTCTCTACCATAGCTTATGCCTTGCTCGACCTAGACACGGCTACAATATTTTACCTGGCCGTTTACAATGTGTGGGAGATGAGCACCTTAGGGGTAGAGCCGCAGTATCTTGGCCAGCGAGTCTACATGTGTTAGGGATGAATACCTTCGACATAATAGAGGTTACAAGAGAACACACCTTACTCGGAACGGTCGGCGCCTTAGAACATGCCTCGAGAGGTTGCCTAGACAATAATACAGGAAGAATAATCGAGTTTCGTCCGTAGCTCTGCATCCTCGAAAATTCCACGGTGCAAATGGGGATGGCAAGAGTCATCTGAAGCGACTTTGGAGTGGAGGAATGCCCACGTGACTCATGTTTGAAAGAACGGACTGGATGACTCGTCTTTCGCTAATTGGGAGTGGGAAAACGATTCGGGGGACGACCGGAGGATCTCCGCAACCTACCATTAACGCCGAATATTGTAAGGGCAAGTGCAACGAAGATCGCGGAGAGGCAGTACAATTCCATCCAGCCAAACGCGGCCAATGTAGATTGCTGCGCTGTCAAACCCTCAATCGCGAACTGTTGGCTCGTCGGTGGCAACACATGGACTCTGAACCATAGCTCGATGCCGGTACTCGGAGTAGCGATCCAGACATAGGGAAGTGTGCTGACCTTGCTTCCGTCGATAAGATTCTGGCTCGATACCACCTTGTAGTTTGTTGTGGAGTTCGTCATCTCCACCTGTTGGGCTCCCCAAATCTCAGTGTCTGTAGCATTCCTGCTGAATATGTCTCCGTTGCTCGGGAGGACATAGAACGCAATGAGTGTTGGTGTCGAGGTACCTGTGACGAAGCTGAGGTGGAGACCCGCAGGCGTGGGTGCGGTTATAGAGGTTATAGTCGACGGTGCGGACCAAGCGCCGTAGGGACTGTCCAGGAATCTGCTGAGATAGGCTGAGGTGCCATCCTGGTATGCGTAGTGCACCCGTCCGCTGGACGGGTTGATTGTAGCGCTTCTCCTATCGGCCGGAGAACCGGGTGAAGGCGTGAAGGAGGCCGGGCTGCTCCAGGTCATATTGGTTCCATCCCAGTCTAGGACTATAGTCTGCTCGGTCGTGTCCAAATCCGCGCATGCGAGATACTCCGGGCCGCCAATGCTGCTGCCCATGCAGGAGCCCGCGATGACCAGCACCTCATGCCCAATCAGCCCTCCGACGATTTCTGGCATGTAGGAGGGTTTTGTGACACCGGCAACGCTCGTTCCCGCAAACGGGAAGGCAGAGGCCGGATTCGAGCAGCGCCAGGCAGGATTCGTGACCGGGTTTTGAACCATGCTCGCGCAGACGATCACATTCTGGCGATAATTGCTCGAGGTTGAATTGGCAACAACATAGGCTGCTGCAATGAATAGGTATCCATCATTGGCCCGGGCGATGGTAGCATACGCCATAAGCTCGGTCTGCAAAGCCGGTCTGACCAATTGAGAGTTGGACCAGGAGATTGCGAGGCCCGAGTCGGGTATGAAGCCTATGGCGAAGCGTATTCCATGGGATGTTCCTGTGACAGTGTCAGGCTTGGTAAATACGACGTAGACTACCAGTCTACTGTTGGCCGTGTCTTCCCAGAAGGTGACAGAACAGCTGTTCATCCCTGAGAAGGAGGCAATATCGCTGATGGTCTGGTTCACCACCCACGAAGTACCACCGGCCGAATAAGCATAGTAACACCTGTCAAGACCCGCCACCGACTGCCTGTAGAATACATAGTATCCTTGTAATCCCCTTGGATCTCTGAAGACGCGCTGCTGACTTTCCGGCGCGATATCAGACTCGGCAGAAACGGTCCTGACCACGTCGGCCGCACTAGCCAGACTCACGTTAACTTTAGTGGTGTGGGAAAGTGAACCGCTGGTACCGGTCACGGTGGCGGTGTATGACCCTGCACTTCCAGTGCAGAACAGGGTTGAGGGCTGGGATGAGCCAAGAGTAACGCTGGTTGGACTCAGGGAGCAGGTGAGACCTGCCGAAGACACTGTTAGGGATAAGCTCACAGTGCCGGTGAACCCGTTTATCGGAGAAACCGTGACCGTTGAAGTGGCAGCTGTGCCAGCGTTGGCTGTAACACTCGTCGGGTTGGCTGTGACGTTGAAGTCGACGAAGCGGAAAGTGATTGGACCGGTTGAGCGAGACACCGTAGGTGTGCCTGAGGCACCAGTAATACTGGCAACATAGTCGGCAGCTGTGATGGCAGTACATGTCAGTGTCGAAGTACCGGAACCACCTGTGATGGTCGTCGGATTCAGCGCGCAGGAGAGACCTGAAGCAGCCGAGAGCGACAAGGTCACACTACCCGTGAAACCATTCACAGGCGATACCGTAATCGTCGAAGAACCTGATGAACCAGGATTGATCGCCAATGGAGTGACAGTACTAGCCGAGACGGAGAAGTCCTGGACAATAACGGTAACAGTGGCAGAGTGAGATAAGATGCCGCTGGTTCCTGCAACCGTCACTGTGTAATTTCCTGCAGCTCCGTTACAGGACATAGTGGTATTCGTTGCGGGACCGAGGGCTATACTCGCCGGATTCAAATTGCATGTAAGCGAGCGAACATTGACCGTAGATGGAAAGGTCACTGTTCCAGTGAACCCGCTAAGTGGGGTCACAGTAAGTGTGAAGGTCGCCTGGGCATTCCCCAGAACGGTGACGCTGGTGGGTGCACGCGGGGTGACAGCGAAGTCTTGGACCGTCACGCTGAACGTTGTCGAACTTCTCAGCCCACCGCTGGTACCAACCACAGTGGCCACATAGTTGGTGGCAACAGATGCAGTGCAGGACAAAGTCGCAGAGCCCGAGCCGCCGGTGATGGTCGACGGGTTCAAAGTGCAAGACAGCCCAGTGCTGGGAGCCGTCGACACGGTCAGAGCCACAGTGCCGGTGAAACCGTCGGAAGACGTCAGGGTTATTGTTGACGTGACCGTTTGTGTATTGAGAATGGCAGCGTTTGTCGGATTCGCCGTCAGCGAGAAGCTGCCGGATGTAATGTGGTAGGTTAGGTTTGCGGTGGTGTGAGATAGCGAAGCACTCGTGCCGGTCACGTTCGCAACATAGTCGTTAGGCACAGTGGCGGAACATGACAGTGTCGAAGTGCCGGAACCACTAGTAATGCGGGATGGACTGAGATTGCAAGATAGCCCTGAGGGGGTGTTGAAGCTTAGAGTAACAGTACCGGTGAAACCGTTCAGAGGCGACACGGTAATTGTTGTCGGGCAAGTGGCACCAATTGCGCAGCTGACCGTCAGAGGACCTGATGGAGAGATCGTGAAGTCCTGGACTGCATAGCCCACCGTTGTGGAATGTGACAGGGTTCCACTAGTTCCCGCAACCGTTACGTTGTATATTCCGGCACCGCTAATGCTACTTGCGCATGATAGGACAGCAGTCTGTGAGGAACCTGACACAATGACGCTCGTGGCGCTGAGGGAGCAGCTGAGACCCATATTTGGCGAGACGGACGAGCTCAGAGCTACAGGTCCCGCGAAACCGTTGATAGGGGTGACCGTGATAGTAGAATTCCCAGTCTTTCCCGCCAAAATGGTCACAGCTGTTGGATTGCTAGTAACCGTGAAGTCAGGGGGTTGAACAGGCCCAACGGTGTAGGTGATCGCCGCAGAATGCAAGAGAGAACCAGCAGTTCCTGTAACCGTGACAGTGTAATTTCCCACAACCGAGGCAGTGCACGACAGTGTTGCGTGTCCCGAGCCTGTCACGGTAGATGGGGATAGGGTGCAACTGAGGCCCGAAGAAGGCGATACCTTTTGGGAAAGGCCGACAACTCCGCTGAATCCGTTGACGGGTGTGATCGCTATCACAGAGTTGCCAGTCTGAGTTACGTTGAGAGGAATGGAATTCGGATTGGCGCTAATCTGGAAGTCCTGAACAACAAAGTTGACTATAGCAGAGTGGGACAAAGATCCACTCGTGCCAGCCACGGTAACCGTGTAGTTCCCGGCTGTGCCAACATTACAAGACAGATTCGAAGACTGCTGCAGGCCAAGAGTAACAGTGGCCGGACTGATGCTACAGCTCATATCGGAGGACAAGACGGATAGCGAAACTGTCCCGCTAAACCCGTTTACAGATGTCACACTGATCGTGGAAGTGCCAGGCTGACCTGCTAGTGCTGTGACACTTGTCGGATTCGCCGAGACGGTAAAGTTAGTCACCTGTTCTGGATCTGCATCGAAGGCTGTGACTCCACCATTATCAGTAACCGTCACCTTCACGAGATAGTTGCCGACTGTCGAATAAACATGGCCGTCACTTGTCGCCTTGGTTGCGAAGGTGTCGATGGTGTCGTCACCCCAGTCGACTACAGTCTGAGTAATTGTTCCATCGGGGTCTGAGGAGGTTATTGAAACAATCACAGTCTGGCCAACCTGAGCAGTGTTCGAACTTAGGACAAGGCTCATGGTTGGAGGCTTGTCTGCCACCGTGAGCTGGCTCGATGCGGTACTAATGTTGTTTTTCGAATCTTGTACTGCCACACGTACGCTGTAGCTCCCAGCTGGGTAAGTGTGGCTGACCGAGGGACCTTTCGCGATTGTGCCGTCGCCGAAGTCCCAGGTGAAGGTGTACGGTGAAACGCCGCCGGAAGCTGTTGCGCTGAACGTTACGGCTTGCCCAGGAGAGGGCGAAGAGGGAGTGGTGTTGAAGGTAACTGTAGGTGGTGAAACATGAAATCTCCAGGCGGCCAGGGGATGGATCTCCCATCCGGAGAAGGAGTGCCAACTCTCGGTGATGTGCTGGGTGTCCCAGAAGACCCAGCCCTGAAGGTCAACATAACAACTACATGTACTGCCATTTGGCCCGGGGTTTTTAGGCGCAATGCCATGCGCTTTCCACATTTGATCGATCTCGGTATGGAACTTAAACATCGTATCTGGGTAGGTGGAACTGCACTGAGTATCTCCCCCTCCGGACTTTGCGCCGGTCGGGTCGCAGACATTGAAGGTAGTATCGCAGTATGAGGTCCCGTTAATCGTGCCGCAGTCTTCAACCGAGATGCCCCTAACCTGGACGTTGTCGATTTCGACGAACGCGGCTGTTAGTGTCCCGTTAACGGAAACTGAGCATGGCAGGCTACTTGGAAGCGCCCTCTTAAGATAGGGCCAGGTGGTGGGGTTAGAGGCAAAGGGGAGATTTCCGGCTAACTGAAACGCGCCGCCACTATAGTCCGCCCCTCTTCCCCCACCTCTGGCAATAGAAATATTCCCTACCAACGCTTCCAATGTTGTCACATAAGGCGCGCATGTGGTAACGGCGGGATTCCAGGAACCCACAGGAACCGTCCGACTTGTTGTCCCTGTGTTCGAGGCCGAGTCTCGAGTGGTAAGCGTCACGGTGTAGTATCCCGGTTGGAGAAACATGTGGCTCGCTTTGCTTCCCGTAGCTGTTCCTCCATCCCCAAAGTTCCAGCTGAAAGTGTACGGTGCAGTGCCTGAAGTAGCCGAGGCGGTGAAATTTGTAATCAGCCCCACCCCAGGGTTGGCTGGAGAAAAGTTGATGGTCCCTTGAGGGACGATCCCGCTCTGTATGCCAAAACTATCAGAGAACGATCCCGAGAAAACAGTCTGCGCAGTAATGCTCGTCGACGAGACCGTGTATTTCACAAAGCCGTGACCCGCCCCCTGAGTTGTGTTTCCCATCGTCTTGGCGAAGTAGGGGAGGTCGGGATCAGACGTCTGAATTGGCGTCTCACCGGCACCGAAGGTCCCTGAGATGACGAATACGGTTCCGGCTCCTTCCGTGTATACGCCTGACGATCCGTCGTTCACAACGCATGACGAAATGTAGAGTTCCGCTTGCCCACAGGATAATTGTTTGCTGCGCTGATACGTGTGATCATGACCCTGCAACACTAGATCGACTTTGCGATTCATCAGAAGGTTCATCACGTCCGATCCAATCTCGCAGGGATGCTGCCCCGCCGAGATGCAGACCTCATGGTCTCCCACAATGATCCAACGAATCCCCGCTGCCCGTGCGCTATCGATAGCGCTTGCTAACCAGTTGTAATGGCTCGTCCCCACACCATAGGACCAGTAGCCGCCGAATGTAAAGTTCAAGCCGGGAGATATCAGAATGAACCTGGCAAGCGGCGCGCTCGACGGATAGTCAAAATAGTATTCTTTCGCATAGGTTCCATTGATCGTCCCTACCTGGTTGGGTAAGCACTGCGCGAAGTTGTCAATTAGCCCATTCTGTTCCTCGTTCCCGTCTTCGTGATTTCCTGAGAGAAGCTGGAACGGATAGTTCTGGCCGACGTACGATTTTACGTAATTGCACCAAGAGGTTTCAGGCGTGATCGTATTGTAGCTGAGATCTCCTATAGCCAGAAAGAAGTTGGTGCCAGACCCCGAGAGGCGAACGAGACTGGAGTTGGCGTTCGCATTTGCGTCAAGATCACCCGCTGCGGCGAAAGTGAATGAAGACGAGGATGGACCGGAAGCTGAGAGAGAGCCGCCGACTGTGAATAGAGAAAGTAAGACGAGCACAGGCAGGATTGCGATTCTTGCTCTTTGCACTACCCCACGTCCGCCAGCCTGGATCCTCATACGCAAAGCGCATTCCAACTATATGAGGGTTCACTAGTCCATTGAGAGTGAGGATTCTCTTTGGCTGCAAAAGATATCTGTGTATTTCCGCCCGAACATGAGCGCACGCCGTGCGAGCGGTGCTTCCTCCATGAAAACTCCCGTCTTAAGGTGCAGGATCTAGGCATGTAAAAATAGGGAGGGTGGGAGTACGTAGGTGACAAGGAAGGACTGTACGGGGTGTCGATTCACATCAACAAATGGTTCGGAGCGCTTGCGGTGATCCTATCCATCACGTCAGCGGTCGGAATCCCTGCTCTTCTCGCCAACCCTGCAGCGACGAGCCACACATACGCGCTAATTGTCGGTGGCTCCGGCGGCTTCTATTCGTTTGATGGCAGAAATCTAGGGAGAATTCCCACTCCGACCACCGAGAATCTGACCGACATAGAATGGAGACACGACGGCTCTTACGCGCTAATTTCAGGACAAGGAGGCACGCTGCTGAAATATGATGGTATTTCCATGCAAGTCATTCCTACAGGGCTGGGACAAGGTACTGACCTCGAGGCAATTTCGTGGAAGCCGGATGACTCCGAGGCTTTGATCGTCGGCATCGGTCAATCGGCTGGGAATAGTCATGGCGTTGTTCTAAGCTTCGATGGGAATTCTCTGACCAAACTTGCCGATGAGAAGTACGTAGGGTACAAAGCAGTTGAATGGAATCCCAACGGTCTTTACGCGGTACTCGCAGGCTACTCGACTCAAATCTTCTTCCATGGACGCTTCGACCGTTTGGAGGGAAACGTAACGAAGACCATCCCGGTTCCGACTAATGACAGCCTGAACACTGTGTCCTGGTATCCCAATGGTCGCTTAGCGCTCATCGGCGGAGATGTGCACGACTTTGCGAAAAACGCAACGTTATTCCAGTATGACGGTTCCACAATAGAACTGCTCGACACCCGTTGCTGTTTCCTTAACGACGCCCACGTGATCAGGTCCATCGTCTTTGACGATGGTACAAGTATGGCCGTAATCAACGGCAACAAAGGCCTTGTAATCCAAGACAGTCAGGGAAACCTGACCAGGATTCGAACGTACACCATCGGTAGAGGAAATAGCATTGACCTTCACCACATTGGTGACCTCTACTCCGCTGCCTGGGTGCCCGGGACGGATGTGGCGTATACTGTGGGCACGAACGGCACTATTGCAGAGATATCATCTGATAAGGTCTCTCTGATAGACCAAGGAACGCCCGTGACCTTTAGAGGCATTAGCATTATTTTGGACAGCTCAAAGTCAAGGACTTTCGCGAACGTGACCCCCATGGCCACCTTCTATCCAGAGAGTAATCTGGCGCTCGTGGAAAGCTTCTGGGCTTCGCACTACCAACGGATAACCCTAGATGCAATCGTGGCGATTCTTGCCATCGTATTTGTCTACGAAGTGGCCATTCAACGCGAAGCTTCGAGGAACAGGAGTAAGCGAAACCAGGAAACGGTAAAACAGAAAGCTTCTCGCCAAGCCGCGAACTAATCTCAGGAACTGTCTGGTTCGACACTGGCGTGAAGCATTACGTAGCTACCCAATTCTTCTATCTCGACTACTTGAACGATCATAAGTCCTCTATCTATCCCCAGCCACAAAAGAAAGCTCGTCACAGATTCTGCTTCAAGACCCGCTGCCCCAAGAAGTCTTATACAGTTGAATCTCAGGGCACTGCACCAATTACCAGTAACAGCTCACTGAGACTTTTCGGCCGACGTCTGGAAGAGTGTTTGTCGGCATACTTCTGCGTCTTGCAGACGTAAAGTTCCGAGGGGCTCAGTAAATAAGGAGCAGGGTTCGAACGCCCAAAAGATCGCCTTGATGCGAACGTTCCTCAGATGTCTGGACAGCTAACTCTAAGCAGTAACGGTGACAGGAATGGTGATCGTGTGTGATAGAGAACCGCTTGTTGCGGTGATGGTTACGGTGTAGCTTCCGATGGGAGTCTTGTTGAGTGCTCTGATTGTCAGGGTCGATGTGCCGGAGTTGTTTGAAGCCAGGGTAATCGTCGTCGGGATGAGAGATGTCTTCGGACCAGAGGGTGAGACGGTTACTGAGAGAGTCAGGGTTCCAACGAATCTGTTCAGGCTTGTTAGAGTAATGAGCGAGGATGTTGTTGAGGACGCAGCAAGGGTTAGTGTATTCGGGCTGGCTGAGATGGAGAAGTCGGAAACGATGACTGGAATTGAGATACTGTGAGTTAGGGAGCCGCTCGTCCCGGTTACGTTGGCTGTGTAGCTGCCGATCGTTCTGGAGCTAACCGTGAGGGTTGAATTGACCGTCCCACCGGATCCTAGAATTACGCTGGTTGGGTTGAGCGACGCGTTGAATCCGTTGGAGGACGAGAGCGTCAGAGAGATAGTGCCTGCGAAGCCGTTCATCGAAGTGAAAATAACTTTTGAGACTCCGGTCCGGCCCGGACTAGTGTTGATGCTTGCAGGACTCGCACTAATTTTGAAGTCAGGGAAAGCAAAGGTCACGGTGGTGGAGTGTGACAGGCTGCCACTGCTTCCGGTTACCACAACAGAATATGCTCCAGAGCCTCCTGAGCATGAAAGAGTCGAGTTTTGAGATCCTCCTAGAACAACGCTTGTAGGGTTCAAACTGCACGAGACCCCCCCGGCCGATGATGAGGAGACTAGGGTGACTGTTCCCTTAAACCCGTTGAGCGGGCTGACCGTGATAGAAGATGAACCAGATGACCCGGCCGTTAGCTTGACTGTACTCGGAGTGGCCACCATTGAGAAGTCGGGACTAGACGAGGATTGGGAGAGCCGCCAAGCTGTCAACGGGTGGAGCTCCCATCCGGAAAAACTGTGCCAACTGTCAGAGACGTGTGCATCATCCCAGTACGCGAATCCCTGAAGATCGACTATAGTCCCAACCGTTGGCCTCGGCGGAGCTATTCCCGAGTTGCTCCAGTACATGTCGATCTCGGAGTGAAACTTGTGCATTGTGTCCGGGTAGGAACTGGAACAGTTAGGGGCCAGGTTTGCGTTGCACGCGTTGAAAGTTTGATCACACTGATTGCGAAAAACGGTCCCACATTCATCGTCGCTGAGAGCACCGACCTTGACCCCATGAATCTCAACAAGGGTTGGCAACACCGTCCCGTTGGACAGGGTCACCGTGCATGGCGGGCTGGTCGATCTTTTTGAGTAAGGCCAAGAAGTGGATTGGGGGTTAGTTCCGGCAGGTTTTGCACCCTCCAGGATCAGAGCCCCGCCACTATAGTCCGCGCCAACATTGGGCTGCTTCTGGGCGGGATTTGCCACAGCACCTACGTATTGCTCTAGGGTAAGAACTACCGCGTTGCAACTTGTTGCAGGGTTCCATGAAGGAGACGTGGCCTGAGTCGCAAATGGTGCAAGTGCTACGGGACTATCGAGGCCAGCAGTAAGTGTAGCAACACCTGAAATGGAGAGTATGAGAGCTAAGAGGATAATTGGCTTGTCGCTGGCTCGAGAGAGAGGGATCAATCAGAGAAATCCTCCAGAAAAGGTGTCGTAGAGAGAACAACAAGAGGCGCGACGACGACAGACGGTTTTAGCTGGATTTGTCAGGCTCTTACCTACTGGATCTAGCGAAATCTACCTCAATATATATACCTAGAGGTTGATGTGGGACAGATTGGTATCTTTGGCTATCCGCAGCCACGCTGTGACCTACTAAAATTACATCTTAGAATGAAGAGAACCTCTCTATGGGGAGCATTGACAGTACATTGGAATAGTGGTTGCAACTGCAGGTCGAGGACCAATACGACCGTAGCAGGATCGACACTCTCCGAGACCGCTTTGTGTTGCGGGTCCGCCACGCAGATCTGAGATCCGAGTAAGAGAAATTCCCCTATACCATGCCCATGTATATTTGACTACAACAAAGTATATGCTAAGAGATGACTAGAGAAGTATGCGTGGGAACGATCAGGCCATCGGATCTTGCTGCTGGGAAAATAATGAAACGCGGAACAAGCCCCCGGGAAATCTCAGGGGCCTCGAAGGGCGCAGCAACGTTCGACTGCGTAATAGTGGGAGACGTGATGATGGACGTAATTCTCAGGTGCGAAAGCGAGATTGTAGACTCGCTGATAATGGACGGAACTAACTACTTCAGTGAGAGCAAAATAACTCCCGGTGGCTCCGGCAATGTGGCAGTAGCCATCGCCAAACTAGGGGGTCGGGTTGCGTTCGTAGGAAAGGCCGGAAACGACCCCTATGGAAGAGCCTACTCAGACGATCTGACATCCGCGCGAGTAGCCACGAGAATTACTGTAGACCCTCGAATGAGCACTGGACTCGCAGTGTGTCTAGTGGAACCCTCCGGGAGTAGAACCATGCTTGTCTCTAGGGGAGCAAACGACTATCTGACGAAAAACGAGGTTACGAACGCTCTCAAAAAAATGGGAAGACCACGGTTCATCTATCTGCCAGGATATTCGCTGAACGCATCACCGCAAAGGGAAGCTATCCTACACGCAGCAAGGTTAGGGCATGAACAACAATCAAGAGTCGTCTTTGATCCCGGAGCGTCCAACCTGGTTCGCGAACACCCAGACGTGTTTCAAGAAGCCGTGGACAGATCCGACATCCTCTGCGCTAACTTGGATGAAGCAAGAGTTCTAGCGGGAAAAGTTGAGGTGAACCGATATGCCGCTAGGCTCTCGCGGAGGGGGAAATTAGTCGTTGAAAACTCGGACCTAGAAATTACCCAGGAAGGAATGAGGCACGCCATAACCTATTGTCGCTCCAGCGAAAAACCATGCCAAGCTAGGCAACGTTCTCGAGATGATCTCGAGGGACTGTTATTGAACCAACGATCAAAGTACGAGGACACGTAGAAACATTTGGCCGAGGACTCTATCACGATCCATAATCGGCGGTTATTTGAACGCTGACTAGTCCCTAATCTATTTGAGACTAAACCAAATCTGGTCCCAAACGCTTCGAACAGTGCCATTCGACCTGAACGAGAAAATAAAGGAACCAGTTTGAAAGTCGTATGCTTCCAGCTCCAGAACAATTCTGAAGTTCTGTCCCCCATTGGCCGAGATCATCGTCCCGTTTGTCAACTGGCCATTTACGTTCACAGTGTCGATGCCGATCGTGTTCCCCTGTGGGGTTGTCGTGTTGGTGAAAGAATCGACAAACCAATTGATCGGAATATTCCATGTCTCATTACCAAGAACTGCTCTATAGGTCTGCATCAAGATCTTCCCAGCGTTCGGTGTATTGGTGGGCGAGCTAGGTCCAGAGATCGTCTGGTTCGCAAGTTTCATTGTAAGTAGGAAAAGCTGAGCAGTGCCCAAGTGGTTGTACACGAAGACATTCCACTGAACGGCCTCTTGGGGGGTGATTGTCGAATTGCCCGCTGGAAAATAGTTTGTGGCTGTCATGTCTGTGCCTAAGACGCTTATCGAAGCGAACTGGTCTTGCATAGGCGGGTTTGCAACAACCCATGCTGTTACTGATGTCAGCGAGAGGAACAAGAGGAACAACCAGGCGAACTCTTTGCTTCTGACTAGTTCTATCATCGCGTTGTCCGTATCTCGCTATCCAGAATTCTTTCCTTGGCCAGTCGCTTCCTGAACCGAAGAGAGCATGTCGTTATGAAGGATAGGATGAATGCGATTACGGGTACCAATAGTCTCGTAAGCAGATTGTCAAGAGACTGAGCGGAAAGAGCTGATTTTTGGGCCGCGATAGCTTGGTTCGTAATCACGTCGAAGGCGGCATCTGGAGCGGAGTTTTGGAGGAGCGAGTTGTACTGGGAAACTAATGCCCCTACGTCTGCGCCTGATTCTTCAGCAGAGTGGATTGCCTCAAACGCGGCAAGGGCAGTCGACGAGGGTGCCTTCTCGCCTGCCAGCTGAGTCGTCCATACTGAGCATGTAAGAAGGACCGAAAGTATGAGTGATGCTACTAGCGTGGACTTGGCCGACATCATATTTGATGATTGGACAACTTCATACATTTATCTTGTGTGAGCGCCTTTCTGAACGCTAGGCAGAGATGCGGAGAGACCAGAAACAAGACAAGTTGGCGCAAATGGTCGAAGAGGTTCTGAAGACTTCGCATCCGCGAACTGTGAGAGACCTTGTAGGAAACGTACAGTCACGCGAACCAAGCGTTTCGGAATCTTCGATCCTTCAGACAGTAGAAAATCTACGCCAGAGCGACCGTCTAATTACCGCTCCGCCGCGATTTGAGTCTTTTCAGAAATTTTTCATCAATCACCGCTGGAACATTGAGCTGTGGCCCATCATGATAGTATTATTGCTCGCTAGCCTGCTTGTGGTGCCGCTCGCCTTTCCCTGGAGCCTTCTCAAGCTCTCCTCGGTTATCCTCGTTTTCTATTTGCCTGGGCGAGGCTTGCTAAGGATCCTCCTACGGGAACGCGAACCTGCACCGATTGAGAGACTTCTTCTTGAGTTGGCTTCGAGCATAGTTCTAATCATGATGCTTGGGTTGGCGCTCAGCCTTAGCGGGCTAGGGATTTTTTCCGGCACCGCCGCAGCGTCGGTCGTTGCCCTGAATTTGCTTGTTTCCGTGGCTGCATCCTACAGAGAATATGGGGACCTGCGCGACCAATCCAATGCGTAGATGAAGGTCATATCATTGACCCGGCTGTTGCGCTGGTGGTCGCGCTGCATTTGTCCCCGTCGATGGAGGCAGTTCCGATGAATGTTCAATCTTTTCCGGTATGCCCCGATTGACCGTCATCTTTTCGTTGTCGATGATCAGTCTCGGCGTCTTTAGAATCTGATTGTAGTCCTGTGAGCTCGGGTCTAAGTCCGAGGCTACTCGGTGCCAGTGTTCAGGGACTGTGGCGTATGCCGGTTCGAATACGGCCCAGTTCGTGGCGTAGGAGAATGCTCTTGTGCCGATTATCATGAGGAGGAGGTAGGCCTCGCCGAGAGACTGTTCATCAACATTTTTCACGTGGTCTGTGGAGTACAACATGAGTCTTTCCCTGTGGCCTTTCATTGTCTTTGTCCGACAGAGTCGGAATCTTTGAAATTCCTGAATCACCTCGTCCGTGGGTATGTTGCAGAGGGGGCAGATGGCTTTGTCAGGTTTCATTACGATCATCCTACTGAAGCTCTACGAGACTGTGCAGATGCAGACCTTCACCAAAGCCAGGCATCTAGGTTCGCAATGGAACCCACTATAGAACATTGCCGCACTCCCAGTAATATGGACTAGACCACGTGAAAAGCTGCGTCAGCGCGAACCCAGAGGGTCCCTAGTGGACCATCTTCTGTTGCTTTATGCCGAAATAGAGCCACTGACCCGCCACACAATCATCCCTACTCATCTTCCACAACTCTTCCTCCTGCA
>WNGK01004036.1_pt1 | contig 25021 bp, 20 predicted proteins | sample 5400601 | NCBI WGS metagenome assembly WNGK01 (sample SAMN13153376, study PRJNA577476) | soil metagenome | isolation source: 60 cm soil or saprolite under Garry oak tree replicate 1 | place: USA:California | collected 2016-06-15
TACGACGGCGCACCGTTCGCGGGATGGCAAAGTCAATCTCATCGGAACACTGTTCAGGATCATCTGGAACGGGCCTTTGAGCGCGTCATCGGCGAGCCCCTGCGCGTTCACGGGGCCGGACGAACAGACGCGGGTGTCCACGCACTCGCGCAATGCGCACACGCCGATGTTACCAAACTTTTGGCACCCGCGCGTTGGGTCGAAGCGCTAAATGCGTTACTGCCTCCGGCAACTCGCGTGCTCCGCTGCCGGTATGTCTCGAACGATTTCCACGCGCGCCTTTCGGCAAAAGGAAAAATCTATCGTTACAGAATCTGGTCAGCGCCTGTTTTGCCTCCATTTGAGTACGGTCGTGCATGGCATGTCCCGCGCTCGCTCGATCTGAAACGCCTAAAGTCGGCTAGCAAACATTTCGTCGGCACGCATGATTTTGCTGGCTTCGCTGCCAATCGCGGGAAACCCGAAACAACCACCATCCGCACAATCTATTCTGTGCGCGTCTGGCAAAAAGGTCCTTGCGTGACAATTGAATTCGATGGCGACGGTTTTCTCTACAAAATGGTCCGATTGATCGTCGGCTCCCTGGTGAAATGCGCGCTCGGCAAGATTCACATCGACGATATTGTTGCGCGGCTAGACTCGAGACAATTGGGCATGGCGCCTTTCGCAGCACCCGCTGAAGGATTGTTTCTGGTCCGTGTGCGTTACTGAAGCCGACAGCGATGCGAAGACGCCTCGCACTCCGAAAGCACTTCGTGCGAAATTCACGGTGACCGATTTTACGTTTCACGGAGCTTTGAAGTGCGCAGGCGTCCTCGCGTCGCTTTTACTCCGCCAGAACTTTTATTCTACATCGCGCTTCAAACCGCCGGCAGAATTCGTCCACTTACCTCGCCGAACCCGACGCGGTAACCGTCGCCTTCGCACCAGCCGGTGATGGCGAGGCTGTCGCCGTCTTCGAGCCATTTGCGGGTTTCGCCGTTCGGCAGCTTTAAAGGATTCGCGCCGCGCCAGGTTAATTCCAACATGCAGCCACGCGATTCTTCGGTTGGTCCGCTGATTGTTCCGCTCGCAAGCAAATCGCCGGGCTGAAGATTGCAGCCGTTGACGGTGTGATGTGCCAGTTGCTGCGCGATGCTCCAGTAAAGATTTTGGAAATTTGTGCGGGTGATGATGTGCGGTGACGCCATCGATGAAGTTTGCAAGCCTGCTTCAAGATGAATATCGAAGGTGAAATCATTTTTGGCTCGCAAATAAGAAAGGGGCTCAGGCTCCTGCTGTGGCAAAGGTTTTCTGAATGGTTCGAGCGCTTCCAGCGTGACTACCCAAGGCGAAATGCTGGTGCCAAAATTCTTCGCCAGGAACGGGCCGAGCGGTTGATATTCCCAGGCCTGAATGTCTCGCGCACTCCAGTCGTTCATCAGAACAAGGCCAAAGATATGATCAAATGCACGATCAATCTGCACGGGTTCGGCTAACGAATTGCCGGGGCCGATCAGGAATGCCATTTCCAGCTCGAAATCGAGGCTTTTCGTCGGACCGAAAGTCGGGGATGCCGCATCCGGTGGTTTGGTCTGCCCGCTCGGCCGGCGCACGTCAGTCCCGCTGACGACGACCGAGCTGGCGCGTCCATGATACGCCACAGGCAACCACTTCCAATTCGGCATCAGCGCATTTTCCGCTCCGCGCAACATCGTGCCAACGTTATGCGCGTGATGACAGGATGAATAAAAATCGGTGTAATTGCTGATGCGCGCCGGCAGCTTCATCACGACATCTTTTTGCGCGTGAAAAACGCTCTCGCGGAGCCGCGCGTCATCACGCATCGTTGGCGTTTCAGCGGAGAGAAGATGTTGAAGGATCTCGCGCGTCTTTCGCCAGGCAGCTCGTCCCAGCGCAAGAAACCCGTTGAGCGAATCTTGCGAAAAGACTTTTTGGTCTCGAAATTCCGGAGACTGAAAGTGACCGAGCTCTTCGAGCACGGAAAGATCGACAATAAAATCACCGATGGCCACGCCCACGCGCGGTCTGCCGTCTTTCGGTTGGAAAACCCCGAAGGGCAGATTTTGAATAGGAAAATGCGAATCAGGCGAAACTTCGATGAATGAACGCAGAGGCATGCTTAGGATTTAACCACGAAGATCACAGAGGACACGAAGAGTTATTTGGATTTCCGCTTCAGACATTCGCGATCTTCGTGGTGATCAAAGAAGTCCGAGAGCGCGCAAATCCTCGCGGGGCTCATCGAAGCTACAACTGCCAAATGACGCCACGAATCTACGACGATATTGCAACCGTTCGATACTGATCTTCCATTCGCGCCACATGAAAAAATCGTCGGTAAATGAAAACGAATCTGCATTTTCATCCTCGAGCATCATTGAGGTTTGGTGCGCAGTCCATTGATGCTCCGCAGTGAGCACTGCGGCGCCGAGCACGTTCAGAAATCCGTGCATCTTTGTTTTTACTTCCTCTCGAAATTGCCGGATCGGGTGATGCAACCCGGCCGTAAACTTGATCGGAAGTTGATGCGTAGCCGGGGTGACAAGTGCGCTGGCGATTTGCGCCGAGGTGGGAAATGCATCAGCTGTCACTCCGCCGGTGCGCAATTTGTAACCGAACGTTGCCAGGTCGGCATCGGAATTGTGTTCCGCCAGCAATGCTATCGTTTGTTGCGTTCTTTCCGCTGGCGCTTCCCAGAAAGCTGGTAGATCACCGAGAAGCGCTCTCGCGTCGTCCAGCATGGCAGGATCCACATCGTGTGGCAAAAACATCTCGAGATGACTGATCGCGACGAGATCGACATTGCTCGACAACAAACGAATTGTCGCGTCGGCTTCGTCCACTGCGTAAAGGAATGCATCCGCGTTTGCAGCCTTGGGGCCAAGCGCAGCGACGCGAAACGGATGTGAAGGATCGAACTGTGACAGGAGTTGCCTGGCTGGCTCGAATTGCTCAACTGGAAGAACGAATGCGCCGAGCATCCACGCATCCGGTGAACGCACGTATTGTGCCTGATTTCGCAGCGCTGATTCGAGATCGAGACTGCAAGGAGGGAACATTCCCGCGTAGTCAATCGATTTGGCGAGCAGAGCCTGAAGTGAAGCGGCTGGCATACTGCCAACTGAACGGTGCGATTGCGCTTGTGGTCAAATCACGACCCAGTCACCGGAAGGCGGAGTGAGGCTCGACTTTCTTCTCAGAAGGATATACAAAGCTCACTTTAATGCCTAGCACAGAATCAGTTTCACATCGCGATCTGATCGTGTGCGCCTGCGGTGATCAGGAATATACGGCGCACGACGCAATCGACGCGGTCATTTTCCGGGGCGAACTGGACGCAAAATGGAAAGAATTTCTCGAAACGGTCGAAGCTGAAAAGCGCTCCGAGGAACTGGACTTGGATTTGGATCAGGCCACGATTTCCAGTGCGGTGGAAGCTTTTCGTTACGAATACGATTTGATCACTGCCGAGGAAGCAGAAGCGTGGTTGGCGAACCGTGGCCTCACGGTTGATGATTTCACTGACTACTTTACCCGCCACTACCGGGCGAATGCGCTTAATGAAGACATCGTTTCGCCTGAAGTAGAATATCATTCCGCGTCGCTTGAGTTAAGCGAGTTGTTTCTATCGGAATTGATTCTCTCTGGAGAATTAGGCCGGATGACGACCGCATTGATGTGGCGCCTGGCCGCGCGCTGCGCTGAAAAGAACCCAGATCCAGACGCTATTGCAACCGCAGAGCAAGAGTTTTTTGATCGTAACGAAATTGAACCGCCGCAACTTGCCGACTGGCTGGAAAGACTGGGGCGCGATTCGGAGTGGTTCAATACAATGCTGGTCATGGATGCAGCCTATCGCACCCGTCGCGATACCCTGCTTGTACCACAAGCCCGGCGACGTGAATTGGCAGCGTTGCGTTTGTCTCTGACGCAATTCGAAGGCGAAATCATCGAGTTCGAATCACGCGACGCCGCCAAAGAAGCGCTGTTTTGTGTGCGCGAAGATGGCATGTCGATGGAGGAGGTTGCCATAGAGGGAAGATATCCTTTTCGGCGAGTAAATTTTTTGTTGGAAGACGTTCCCATCGATGCCCAGCAACGATTCCTCTGCGTTTCGGCTGGACAGGTACTCAAACCGATCGACCGAGGCGACGGATTCGAGCTCTACCGTATTTTGAAAAAGATCGAGCCACACCCGGACGACCCACGGGTGAAGGCGCGAATTGACCAACGACTGCTCGATCGCCACTTCTCGGAACTCGTCAGCAAGTATGTCGAGCGATCGCTCGGCGCTCCTGTTTCGGCGCGATGAAAGCAAATTCTGGGTAAGCATTAAGTACTGGAACCACCTTGCATGATGGACGACTGGCTCAAGGCATCATCTCGCAAAGCGGAACGCGAATGGCAGCGGCTTTGCGACGCTTACCTGCCGATTGGATCCAAACGGTCGATTTGGCGATGCAGCCGCGAACGCAACGGCGATGATCCGCTCCAAGGCTGGAAGCTTCACGTTTCGGCAACGATCCTGTCTGCGTGTCCTATTTTCCGCTTGATCGCTCCGTACCTGAAGCGGCGCGACATATTGTTCAAAGCACCCAAGTCGCTTGCGGAGTTACACAAGCTTAATTCTGGCATCTATTACGGATTCTGTCAGATAGGCAAGTTTGTTACCGTTTACCCACAGTCGGTAGAAGCCGCAGCCGCCATTGGGTCCAAGCTTCACGCTCTGACTGCCAAATTTCCTGCGCCAATGGTTCCCTACGACAACGCCCTGCGAAACCGATCCTGCGTTTACTACAGATACGGCAGTTTTTCGTTGCATCTCAAGACCACTTTTCGCAAGAACCGGGTCCTTGCAATTGCGCGCCCGGACGGCAAGCTCGTCCCGGACTTACGGGAACCTCGCGCCGCGGTTCCGCCCTGGTTGAGTGATCCCTTTCAGCCAGTGCGCTCCCAAGTCGCCTTCGAGCTCGCTACGCCATTAGAAACTGACTACACTCGGTATGAGGCGCTCAGCCAGAGAGGGCGGGGCGGAATTTACCAGGCCCGCGACGTTTCGCGTGTGCCAGCGAAACTCTGTGTCATTAAAGAAGGAAGGCGCCATGGAGAAACAGACTGGCTCGCTCGCGACGGCTTCATTCGAATCAAACGCGAAGCGCAATTTCTAAGATCAACTGGTATCGCTGCCGTGCCTCGAGTCATGAGAACGTTTCGGGCGAACGGTTGTTACTATCTGGTAATGGAACGCATTTCCGGAAGATCATTGCAGCAGGTGCTCACCAGCGGTCACCGAATGTCAACTCGACGGATGCTGGACTATTGCGCGCAGATGGCACGGATCGTTGCCGACATTCACGCTGCCGGGTGGGCATGGCGTGACTGTAAGCCCACTAACTTCCTAGTTAAGAAAGACCACAAATTGCGGGCGCTGGATTTCGAAGGCGCCTGCCGACTGGATGAAACAGATCCACCTTGGGGAGCCACTCCCGGCTACACACCGTCGAGACGGTCATGGAATCCTGGGAGCCCGGAAGCTATGGACCTCTATGCGTTGGGGACTTCAATCATGCAGCTGATCGCGAGAAACGAATCCCCAGTCAATCTGGCCACCCCCTTCAGGCGAGAAATTAAAAAACGACACTTGCCTCTGCGCTTGATCAAAACGATCCAAGGTCTGCGCAGTCCCTCGCCTAAGAGGCGACCTTCGGCACGTGCAACTCAAGCGGTTATAGAGTTGCACGTGCAATGCAAGCACTTATAGAGTCAGGTGCTTCTTCGAAGGTGGGGGTATCACCCCAGGCGGCGTCGGCGCTGGCCCACCGCGGGCAGCAAGGCCCCCAGGCGGGGTAGGTTGTATAATACCACCAGGCGCGTCTTTCTTCGGTGTCAGGTCACTGAGCCTGGTCTTGTCTGACTTCGGCACTTTGTTGTTCTTTTTGTTGCTCATATTTTATTCTCTCTTTCTTGTTTTTCTTCCGTGTTAATCACCCTCACCTTCCTGGATGATCAGGATTCGTGCCAAGATAAAGAATTACCGCTATTTAGGGTTTATCTCCATAGGCGCTGTGCAGAGATTCGTTACCCAAAATTTATGACTAGTGGGCAGAGACAGAGTGAGCGTCGGAGATCGGATTGCGACTGCTTCTGGCGTACTTTTGCAGCCCGGTGCTTCAGTTTTGAACACACCCCTTGGAGATTCAGCCGGACGTATGTGCGTCGCCTCAGCGAGGGCTGGTGTGTTGCTCGCTAATGAAAGTTTCGAATAACCAACAACGCGGATGAATAAAATATGCGCGATTTTTGACGCTGCTTACGAGCAGATACGAAGGACAACCGTGTGTTTCGACACGACGCCAAAACTCCGACCCAGGCTGGCCTAGGCGCTACTAACCCGATGGGCGGAACCTAATAAGGTTAGCATCAAAACAGCCGCCTTGGCATCGAAGGCGGGCCCGGAGGCCAATCCAAAGTCTGCGCGCAGTCCCTCACCTAATAGGCGACCTCCGTCACGTGCAACTCAGGCAATCATAGAGTTGCACGTGCAACTCACGCAGTTAAAACGGAGGCAGAGTTACCCGCCTGGGGGCGGGGGTAGAGCCGGCGTTCTTTAAAGGAGGAAAAAACGCGGGTGGCGTATCTGGACCACCGCCTCCCTCAGGTACCCTACCAGCACGCGCCTGCTTCTCCGGTGTCAGGTCACTGAGCCTGGTCTTGTCTGACTTCGGCACTTTGTTTTTCTTTTTGTTGCTCATATTTATTCTCTCTTTCTTGTTTTTCTTCCGTGTTAATCACCCTCACCTTCCTGGATGATCAGGATTCGTGCCAATAGATTCCGAAGTTAAGGAAAGAACCTAAAAAGACCTACAGCCACCTTTAGGGTTTGCCCCTATGCAGATTCGTTACCCAAAATTTATGACTAGTCGGCAGAAACAGAGTGAGCGTCTCAGTTCGGATTGAAACTGGTCTGGCTTACTTTTGGAGCCTCCCCGCTTCAGTTTTGAATACCTTTTGAAATTCAGCCGGACGTATGTGCGTCACTTCAGCGAGTTGCTCGTTAATGAATAAAACATGCGCGATCTCCAGTTGAATTTGCCTTTTACCCTCAGCCGACATGTTGTGATGCGGACTTGGAATCGGCTTTCCCTTATTGCGCGTGATTTTTGAAGCGCTGGCTCGAGCGCAAGACTGCAGGACGGGAACATTCCCGCATAGTCAATCGATTTCGCGAGCAGAGCCTGAAGTCAAGCGGTTGGCATACTCTGAACTGAACCGTGCGATTGCGCTCGCGGTCAAATCACCACCGAGACACTGCGAGGCGGAGACGTTTGTGGTATAGTCCCCGGTTCTCGAACGATTTACCGACAGGCTCGACTTTCTTCTCAAAAGGATGTAGAAAGCTCACTTCGATGCCCAGCACAGAGTCAGTTTTACATCGCGATCTGATCGTGTGCGCGTGCGGTGATCAGGAATATGCGGCGCGCGACGCAATCGATGCATCCCTTTTCCGGGGCGAACTGGACGTAAAATGGACAGAATTTCTCGATCAGGTCGAAGCGGAAAAACGCGCGGATGAACTCGATCTGGATTTAGATGAGTCCTCAATTTCCAGCGCGGCAGAAGCTTTTCGTTATGAATACGATTTGATTACTACGGAGGAAACGCAAAGATGGCTGGCAAATCGAGGCCTCACGCTTGATGACTTCACGGACTATTTTGCCCGGCAATATTATGCGAACACGCTTGATGAAGAGATTGTTCCGGAGGAAATAGAATACAGTTCTGCGTCGGCCGAATTGCGCCAGTCGTTCCTGGCAGAACTAATTCTGTCCGGAGAACTGGACCGAATGACCAATGATTTAATGTGGCGTCTGGCCGCACGCTGCGCGGGAAAAGAACCGACCCCAGATGCGATTCTGACCGAGAAGCGAAATTTCTTGCATCGGAGTGGTATTCCGGCGGCACAGCTGGCGAATTGGCTGGAGCAACTGAACCGTGATTCGCAATGGTTAGATGAAATGCTCACGATTGAGGCTGCGTACCGAAAGCATTGCGATACGCTGCTCGTCCCTGAAGCGCGTCAACGCGAATTGATGGCTTTGCGATTGCCTCTAACGCGATTCGAAACTGAAGTAGTCGAACTGGAATCGCACGACGCAGTCCAGGAAGCGCTATTTTGTGTGCGTGAAGACGGCATGTCGATGGAGGAAGTTGCAGCTGAAGGACGTTACCCGTACCGACGCGTGGATTTTCTGTTGGAAGATCTTCCTGTTGATGCCCAGCATAGATTCCTAAGCGTATCAGCGGGGGCCCTCCTCGAACCGATCGCGCGTGGGGACGGGTTCGAACTATGTCGCATCATTAAAAAGGTCGAGCCGCAGCCGGACGATCCAAGCGTCAAATCGCGGATCGATCGACGACTGCTAGATCGGCATTTCTCCGAGCTCACCAGCAAATACACCAAGCGACGGCTTGGGACTCCTATTCCAGCAGAGTGAAGACACAAGACAGCGAAATTCTGCGGCGATCATCAGTATTTCGGTTTCTCTCTGACGAACATTTTGCCGCAATTGAGCCGCTGTTACAGGAAGAACACTATGAGTTCGGAGATATTATCGTTAAGCAAGATGAGGCAGCCGACTCATTTTACGTCTTAACGAGAGGCCGCGCACGCGCCCTTAAGACCAAACCTGATGGCGAAGAAATCCCGTTGGGGGTCCTAAAACCGGGCGACTCGTTCGGAGAAGCGGCATTAGCTGAAGGTGGGACCCGCAACGCCACAGTGCGCTGTAGCACGGCGGTCGATGTTCTGCGGATTGACCGCGATGACTTTAAACAACTGGTCACAGAGGAGCCCGATTTAAAGCAATCTATCGAGACGACCGGCCGTAATCGGGCCGTGCAGAGTTTTCTCTATCAGTTCAGCAATTTCGGCCGGCTTCCCACGCCAGTGCTGCGCAGCATGATCGAGAAGTTCAAGCCGATCAGCGTTCAAAAAGGTAATTTGATCATTCGCGAGGCGGACGATGCGGGCCCTCTTTTCATCATCGAAAAGGGACAAGCACGCGCTTTCGCTGGTGTCGATGGGCAAGTACGAAATCTCGCGTTTTATCGGGCGGGGGATTTCTTTGGTGAACTGTCGATTTTGAATGGATCGCCACGCGCCGCATCGGTTGAAGCATATTCGGACTGCCAACTGTTGGCGCTTGAACCTCAGTCGGTACAGGATTTGCGGCCCCGAGTTCGACAAGCTGTTGAGCGAGCGGCTTGCGCTTTACCAGGCAAAAACCGAAGCGCGCATTCCACTGGACTTCACTACCGAATTGTTACCCGCGGAAACGCAGGTGCAGAACAAAGTCGAGCTCGAGCGTCAACCGTCGTCGGCACCCGAAGACAAGGAAGAACCTTTCGCTGATGACAAAGGCCTTTTCCGCAAACGCGGCAAGCGCATACGCAAGATCGAGCACATCACGCAAATCGACGAGATGGATTGTGGTGCGGCGAGCCTCGGAATGATCTGTCGCCATTTTGGCCGCAAGGTAAGCCTGGCGCGTATTCGGCAACTGTGTCACACGGCGACGGACGGCACGAGCCTGAAAGCGCTTTCTCGCGCCGCAAACGAGTTGGGGCTGGCAGCGCGCGCGCTAAAGATTTCGCTGCGCAATCTCCCGATGATGCCGCTGCCGGCGATAGTGCACTGGGAAGGCAACCATTGGATCGTGCTCTACGATGTCGATGAACAGTTCGTGCGTGTGGCCGATCCGGCGCTTGGCTTGCGGAAACTTCCACGCCGCGAATTTGAAGCGAAGTGGACCGGCTACGCGGCGCTGTTCGATTACACGCCAGCATTCGAACAAGCTCCGGTGAGCAGGCCAACACTGGCTTGGGCGCTTCCGTTTCTGGCACGCTTTAAGGTAATTCTCCTCCAGGTGCTGGGGTTGGCTGTTGCAGTGAGTTTTCTACAACTGCTCTTTCCCGTGTTCACGCAAATGGTCGTGGACAAAGTGATTGTCGAAAACGATATCGGCCTTTTGAAAACAATCCTGCTCGGTATGTTCGCGGTGATTGTTTTCGTGCAACTCTCGACGCTCGCTCAGGAATATTTGCTGGCGTTTGCCGCTGTGCGACTCGATACCGCGGTTCTCGATTTTTTGAGTCGAAAACTGCTCTCCCTGCCGATGAGCTATTTCACAAGTCGCCGAACAGGCGACATTCAACGCCGCCTGGAAGGCGCCAGGCAGGTTCGGCAATTTGCGGTGCAACAAGGAGTGGGCGCTTTGCTGGCAGCAGTCTTTCTCGTCGGCGCAGTCATTTTAATGGCGATGTACAGCCCACTGCTTACTGTCGCGTTTCTGGCGACCACGCCTCTTTATGTCGGGCTAATGATTTTGTCGGTGAAGGTGCTTCGCCCGTTGTATCACGGCGTGGAAGAAAGCCAGGGCAAATACAGTTCGCATCAAATCGATGCCATCAAAGGCATCGAGGCAGTTAAGGCGGCATCAGCCGAGGGCGCATTTCGCGACACGATGTTGAACGAATTTATGTCGGTCTCACAAAAACTTTTTAAAGCGACCTTCATCGTAATGTCGTGGGATAGCCTCCTTCAGACGATCGGTCTTCTCTCTACTGCGATTTTTTTGTGGGTCGGCGCGACGCAAGTCATGCAGGGGCATTTAAGCGTGGGCGGCTTTGTTGCCTTTAGCTCACTGACTGCAATGGCGTACGCGGGGATTCTGCGCGCGCTTGGGGTTTGGGACACGATGCAGTTCGCCTCTGTCCTCCTGAATCGTCTGAACGACATTTTCGAGCAGGAACCAGAGCAAGGTCATGATCGCTCCCGGCTGGTCCCAGTTCATAGTCTCGAAGGGCATGTAGAACTGCGCGGAGTCAACTTCAAATACGGCGGACCCGAAGCGCCTGACATCTTGAAGAATATCACGCTCGATCTGATTCCAGGGCGGATGGTGGCATTCGTGGGCCGGAGCGGCTGCGGCAAAACGACGCTCATCAAATTGATTGCCGGCCTGCTGGAGCCGACGGAAGGCGCTATATTTTTCGATAATATCGACCTCAAAAGCCTCAATTACCGTGACGTTCGCAGACACATCGGAGTCGTCCTTCAGGAAAATCACATGTTTAACGAGACGATCGCCCGCAATATTTCCTTTGGCGATCCAGAGCCGGAACTTGATCGCGTGCTTGCGGCCGCCCAAGCTGCCGCCGCGCACGAATTCATTATGCGCTTGCCACTTGGTTACGAGACAAAGATTGGCGAATCGGGTCTTTCTCTCTCCGGCGGGCAGAAGCAACGAATTGCAATCGCGCGGGCAATCTACAATAATCCTCCGGTCTTGATCTTTGATGAGGCAACAAGCGCTCTCGACACAGAATCGGAACGCGCGATTCAGGAAAATCTCGGTCGATTAATGGCCGGCCGTACAACGATCGTGATCGCGCATCGACTCAGCACGATTCGCGACGCCCATTCGATCGTGGTCCTCGAACAGGGAAGCGTCGCCGAGGTTGGTACGCATGACGAACTGATGGCGCACCGCGGGCTTTATTATTATCTCTCAAGCCAACAACTGGGAATCTGAATTAGGTTTTCGATGAGCTCGCAATTGACCCAACGTGGCTCTCTCGACGCGGAATCCGAAATGTTGCCGCAGGAGCCGCCGCCTTGGATTGTCAGGGCAACGGCGTGGATTTTAGTAGGGGCGTTTCTCTTTGCGTTGCTAATCGCGATCGTGATGCGACTGCCGGAAAGTGTACATTGCCGGTTCATCCTAATTCCGGCCACGGGCGCCGATCCAATCCAATCACCCCGGCAAGCTATAATTAGCCGGGTCGCGGTTGAGGAGGGTCAACCTGTGAAAGCGGGCGAGGATTTGTTCGTTCTACGCTCTGACGAGATCCGGGGCTGGGACACGCAATTCCGGACGCTCACAGAAGATTTGCGCACCAAGGAAGAAAGCCTCACCCAGTATGAAACTGCTAACGCCGCGCAACTTGAGATAAAAAAGGCGGAAATCGAGCAGGCAAAAAGCGAAGTGAAATTCCGTGAGAATCACGCCGCTACAAGCCGCGACCTTGTCACACGGATGGAGAAATTAGCAAAGCAGGGCGGCGAATCAGAAATCGACCTTGTAAAGTTGAAGCTCGATTTAGCTGGTTCCGAAAAAGATTTGAGTGTTGCTCAGAGAACCTTGCAGCAGGTGAATCTCGACCGTCAGCGAATGGAAACCGAGCACATGCGTCAGGCGGGCGAGCAACGGTCGGAGATTGAGAAATTAAAAATGCGGCTTGGCGCTTTGAAAACGGACCTGGAAAATACTCATCAAAACTTACTCATACTCCGCAGTCCCTATGAAGGTGTGATCACTTCCATGGATCAGCGTACTGTCGGCAGTTTTGTGCAGCAGGGACAAGTACTTTGCCAACTGGCTCCCAAGGATGCAAAACCACGCGCCCGGATGACCCTAAACGAAGCTGGTCTTCCAAAGCTGGCTGTTGACCAGCGTATACGGTACTTCTTCGATGCGTTTCCTTACCAGCGTTACGGTGCCGTGGCGGGAAAACTTGACTGGATCAGTCCGTCAGCCGTTACCAGCACTGATGGTTCGCATTTTGTTGCCCTAGGATCTCTCGATCGTTATGAGATTTCTCCTCGGGCGGGACAAGTTTTGCCTCTGCGCGTCGGAATGAGAGGAGACGCACATATTATTGTTGGTGGCCGGACCCTGATGGAATACGCCTTTGAACCAATTCGCCAATTGCGCGAAAACATGAAGCAATAAGCCCGCTATGGCAACGCAAGCGCCGCTTTCCAAACTGAGGATCGAAGACTTGACCACAAGCAATGAGGCAATGGCGCGTTGTTTGCAGCTCGCGGCGCTCGCTGCGAAGTCGGATGTGCCAGTTGTGCTCCTCGGCGAGACAGGGACCGGCAAAACTTTGCTCGCCCACGCAATTCACAACTCGTCAACTCGGGCAGGCCGGCCGTTTGTTGCATTTAATGCTTCGGCAATCAGCGATACATTGCTCGAAAGCCAGCTGTTCGGTCATGAGCGTGGGGCATTCACCGGCGCGCAACAAAGCGTTAAAGGAAAATTCGAACTTGCCGATGGTGGCACGCTTTTTTTGGATGAAATCTCCGAGATGAGTTCCCTTGCCCAGGTGAAAATCCTGCGCGTCCTCGAATACGGGGAATTTGAGCGGCTCGGTTCTGAACGAATGCTGACATCCAATGCGCGGATCATTTGTGCATCGAACTGTTCCCTAAGGGAGCGAGTAGGACACGGAAAATTCAGAGAAGACCTTTATCAGCGTCTCAATGGCCTTACCTTGCTCATCCCTCCACTCCGCGAGCGACTGGAAGAATTGCCAGCGTTGATTGCTGCGGAATTGAAGGCGGCTGGGTTAAAAGAAGGCAAAAACATCACCGCCATTCATCCCGAAGCCATGCAGAAGCTGCTGCATCATCAGTGGCGGGGAAACCTTCGAGAGTTAAGCCATACGGTGCGCACCATGACCTTGTTTTGTACTGGTTCGGTGATCTTGCCTGAGCATGTCGTTTTCCCTCCCGATTTGGACCCCACTCGAGCCTTTCTTCCCGAAACCGGCAAATCGGTTTCCGAGTTTACGAGTAATAATAAAGAGCATGATTCTGGTAGCGATCTTTCACTGGACGGCGCCATGAAACGGCACGTTCAGTTCGTTTATGAGCATGCAAATCGGAACCAGCGGCGCACGTCAAAGTTGCTCGGTGTTTCTCGTTCGACCCTCGCACGTTATCTGCGAGATATGGCGAAGAAGTGAAGCATGAGTTGTCCAGAAATGAGTCTACGCGGCCTTATAACAGCTCAACCATCTGTTCCCTCTCGCATGAAATCTCGGCGATTTGCGCAAAAGAAGTGCGAGCCTAAGTGCTTCTTGTCGAGGGACTAATATGTAGTCGATATTATTTTAACCAAGTCTTTCGCGGACTTGGCACGGATGCTGATAATAGAAAGGACCAAAGTGAGTGAATCGAAGAACAAAAAGAATGCGCCCGCCGGAGAGTCAGGAAGTCAAAGGCCTAAGCGCAAAAGAGAAAAATTGATTCGTCTGGATGACCTGATTCCAAAACAGGACGTCACGGGCGGGCATCAATTGTTGTTCGGTGTCGCTGACCCAGCCCAAACAAGAAACAATCCAATAAAAGAGAGCTAAAATGCCAGACAAGAAAAGAAAACCAGAAAGCAAATCAAAGTGCAGGACCTGAAACCATCAAAAGACGCCAAGGGCGGCGTCAGCACGAACGTCAGCGCTAGTGCCCACGGGGTGCAAACCCACCAAGTGCAGAGCCATAGGGTGCAGGGCCCCACAGGGAATAGATAAAGTCACAAACCGCACCGTGGTTTGACCCCACGCTGCGGTTTCTTATTTTATATTTTTTCCGCAACTTCCCAACAAACAACCGAATAAACCAAAAGGGCGGCGGTTCCCCCTATCATCCCTCTCCTCAGAAAGGGTGGCTCCCGAAATCAATAAGCCTAAAAAGCTGCACTGTGGTGCGATCCCGCGGTGCGGTTTTTTACGTACACACTCTGCTGACGTTCAAAGCCTTCCGTTATTCTCGCCGTAGCTAGTCACAAGATGCGAGTTGCGGAGCCATCCTGAAGGAGGCGCGCAATTTGCCTCCAGGCGAGATTGTTTGAATGCCCTGTTTATTTTCAAACGCGCGCTGCTCGTGATGATCGGTCAGGCCCCAGCACGGCTCGACACAGAGAAAGGGTCCCCCGTCGGACCACAACGTGAGGTAAGGCACGCCGGTAAGATCCAGCGTCACCCATCGCCCGCTAGGCGGATCGACATAGGAAAAATTGCGCCCGCGAACATCAAGCAGCTCGAGGATGACCGAACCGGGTAACTCGTTCTTTGAGAAAGGCATTTCGCCGCCCGGGAATTCGATTTCGCGCGTTTCGCCTGACAAATAGTTGCCGGGCGAAAAATATCTGCGGTAAAGACCCTTCGGCATTTGAAGATGAAAACTTTCGAACGAAGTCGCTGCGAATCCCGGATGCAATCCGAACGAGACATGCGCCGTCAGTTCAGGCTCTTGGTTATGAAAGTCGAAGAGAATTCTGACTGTGTTCAACTCGATTTCGTACGTTAAATCCACACCGACTTTCAACGGGTATTCAACAAGCGAAAAATCCTCCCGAGTAATCCTGTATCTCAATGAAGCACCGCTGCTCTTATCGGAGACTCCCACTAAGCGCCACGTCTTCGAGCGCAGGAACCCGTGATTGCCGCCTTTGATTTCGTGGCCCCGGTAGAGACTGCGGCCATCTTTAAGCCGATGAAGATAATACCCCATGACGGTCGCGTGGTTTACCCAACCCTCAGACGGTGTTGAGAGGTCATTGTCGCGATAGAGAAAACCGGTCCAATTCCCGGCTTCGTTGATTCGCGCCAGACTGACTAACTCTGCCCCAAGACGCGAAACAACAATGCGCAGACCGTTCTCCTCATCGGTTAGAACATCGAGCTGTCGATCTTCCCGCGTTTCTTCGGAATAAGAAATTTTCATTCGGCTGCGAACTCGTGGGACGAGGGTTCAATCGCGTCAGCCACGCGGAACTTCGATCACCTCACCTTATTCCTCTCCCCTTGCCAAAAGGGGAGGCATGAATCCGCAGGACAACAGCCGTTTATGGCTGCTCATGGGAACAACCCGCGCACTTGTTTGGCTTTGATGACGCGTTCGACGCCGATGGCCATCGCTGCTGTGCGATGCGAAATTCTGTGTTCTTTGGCTCGCCTGATCACTTGCGCAAACGAATGCTCGAGAATTCGGAACAGTTTGTCCGTCACTTCCATTTCCGACCACAGAAACGCCTGCAAACCCTGCACCCATTCAAAATACGAAACGATCACGCCGCCGGCGTTGCAGAGAATGTCTGGGATCACGAAGATTTCATCCCAGTGGTTTTCGAGAATCAGGTCTGCCTCCGGCGTGGTTGGGCCGTTGGCGGCCTCAGCAAGGATGCGGCACTTCAGTTGCCCGGCGTTTTTGCCGGTAATCACTCGATCGACCGCTGCCGGAACAAGAATGTCGCACGGCAGAGTGAGAAATCCCCTTGGATCGACATGATCGTCTTGAGCAAACGCCCGCAGGTTTCCCTTCTTCAGCATGTGCTGTTCGGCCGCTTTAACGTCTATTCCCTCGGGATTGTAAATCGCGGCAGTGTGATCGCTGATTCCAACAACTTTGACGCCGCTCTTGTAGGCCAGCGAAAGAGCCGCCACTGAACCAACATTTCCGAATCCCTGCACAATGGCTGTGCACTTTTCAGGATTCATCTTCAGGATGTTCATGGCGCGCTCGATCAGGTAAACAGCCCCGCGTCCGGTTGCTTCGCGTCGACCTTCGGTCCCGCCAATGGCGACCGGTTTACCCGTAACGATTTCATTAACGGCGTAGCCCATGTAAACGGAATACGTGTCCATGAACCAGGCCATGATCTGTTCGTTTGTGCCCATGTCGGGTCCCATGATGTCGGTGTGCGGGCCCACGAACGGAATCATTTCCTGCATGTATCGACGCGAGACCGCCTCCAGCTCGTTGCGCGACAACTGCGTCGGATCGATGGCTACTCCTCCCTTGGCGCCGCCGTACGGCAACTGCGCCAGCGCACACTTCCAGCTCATCCACATCGCCAGCGCGGCCGTTTCGCCCATCGATAATGAAGGGGCAAAACGCGTGCCGCCTTTGGTAGGGCCGAGCGCGATGTGATGTTGAACGCGGTATCCCTGGAAGGCTTGGGTGCTCCCATCGTCCATGTGTACCGGCAAGGTCACGGCGACGGCGCGTTTGGGATACGTCGCCCATTCGCGGTCGCTTTTGTCGATGTTCAAATAATCGGCGATGACCCTGAACTGGTCGCACGCCATTCTGAAAACCTCGTCATCGTAAATCGTCGCGGATGAATCTGGAGAAACTTGGGCGTCCATCGGAAACCTGCTATGTGCGCTTTGCGAATCGACCCGTCAACCCCGAAAACTTTGGTGTATCGCGCGCTGTCTTCAGCGCGCTTGATCAGGGACGAGAATCCGCTGGAGACAGCGGACGCTACAGCACAAAGATCGACAATGGTGTTTCAAATTCAGTATCGTCACGCCCGAAATGAAAATTGAAACCTTAGCCGTTCATGCCGGGCATGGTGTCGACCCCGCAACCGCAGCAGTCGCCTCTCCAATTTACCTGTCCACGACCTTCGAGCGCGACGTGGACGGGACGTATTCGCGCGGGTTCATGTACACGCGCAACAACAATCCGAACCGAGAGGCATTGGAGCGCGGGATAAGCGCGCTGGAAGGCGGGGCTGTTGCAGTCGCTTTTGCCTCCGGCACCGGAGCAACGATGTCAATCTTTCAAGCATTGGCGCCGGGCGATCACGTCCTGGCGCACGTTGACGCCTACTACGGCACATCGCGATTGATTCGCGAAATTTTTCTGCGCTGGGGACTCGAAGCCGATTTCGTCGATATGGGCGATCTCGCTGCGGTGAAAAAAGCTGTGAAGCCAAATACAAAATTGGCCTGGGCCGAAACGCCATCCAATCCGCTGTTGAAAGTTGTCGATCTTGGTGCCGTCTCGGAAATCGTGCGTGATGCCGGCGCACTCTTCGTTTGCGACAACACATGGGCGCCCGTGCTGCAACGGCCTTTCGATCTCGGTGCCGACTTGATCCTGCACTCAACGACGAAATATTTCGGCGGGCATTGTGACGTTTTGGGAGGAATTGTCGTTGCGAAAACAGACAATGATTTTGTCAAGCGCATCCGCAGCATTCAATACGAGGGCGGCGCAGTCCCCTCGCCTTTCGATTGCTGGTTAATTTTGCGCGGCATGCGCACATTACCATGGCGGATGCGCGCGCATTCCGAAAACGCAATCAAAGTGGCGAGTTTTCTGGCTACACATCCAAAGGTAGCCCGTGTGCACTATCCGGGATCGAAATCGCACCCGGGGTATGAGATTGCGGCTCGGCAGATGTCAATGTTTGGCGGAATGCTTTCATTTGAAGTGACGGACGGACGCGAGGCAGCGATGTCAGTTGCTGCGAAAACGAAAGTTTTCATTCGCGCCACGAGTTTGGGTGGCGTGGAAAGTTTGATCGAGCATCGCGCATCGATCGAGGGACCCGGGACAACTTCAGCCGAAGGTTTGCTGCGCCTGTCGATCGGTCTCGAGAACGCAGACGACTTGATCGAGGACCTCGATCAAGCGCTGGGATAGCGGTTGCTGTAGTGTCCGCTGTCCTCAGCGGACTTTCGCCAGTTGGCCCAGGCCGAATGCGTTGAGGACAGCGCACGCTACAACATTTGGCTTAAGCGCGAGCTGCCCATTCTCTCATTAGCACCAGCCTTTACGCCGGTGGCGCCAGGCGTAATGGAATACGCCGTTTAAACGGCTTCCACTGTATTGCTCGCGAAGCACCGGCTTGAAAGCCGGTGCTAATGAAAGCGCCGCCGGAAAACATCGATGATGTCCTGCACCTCATTCACGCGCAACAAGAACGCCGCACCGAAAAATGTCGCCGCGGCAAACGCGATTGTCGCCAGCAGCGCACCTAATTTTTGGAAAAAGCGCAGGGTCGCCCACGAATCAAGCAACCAGTAGTTTGCCGCCCAGCACACGAGCGCCAGGAGCCCGCCTGCGACACACATTTTCCCAAGAGCGCCCAACATCTGGCGTGTCTCCAATCTGCGGGTGTGACGGCGCATCAGCACGTAAAGCAACAGAAAATTAATTGTCGCAACGAGGCTGGTTGAAAACGCAAGGCCGCGATGTCCCCAGCCGAGTCGGAAAGTAAAAAGCCAGTTGAGAAAAAGATTCGCGCCGATCGCCAGAAAACTTACCACCATCGGAGTGTTGCGTTTACCGATCGCGTAGAACGCAGGGTTCAACACTTTCAAGACCGCGTAGGAAACGAGGCCGACTGCATAAAATTGCAACGCACCTGCAGTTTGCCGCGTCATTTCGGAAGTGAACCGTCCGTGCTGGTAAATCACACTGATGATTGGCGGCGCCAGCATCGCCAGTCCGATCGCCGATGGAATCGTAAGCAAAAACGCGAGCCGCATTCCACGAGCCAGGATCGCGCGAAACTCGGCCGTGTTTCCGAGAGCGGCGCTCTTCGAGACCAGCGGGAGAGTGACGGTGCCGATTGCGACTCCGAAAATTCCCAAGGGCAATTGCATCAGGCGAAACGCGATGTTGAGCCAACTCACCGGCCCATTTCCAAGACTGGCCGCAAAACCACTGTTGACGAGGACATTCACCTGCACGGCGCTCGCGGCGATCACTGCCGGTCCCATTAAGGTCAGCACCGTGCGCACGCCTTCGTCGCGCCAGTGGAAATCCGGGTGAAACTTGTAACCAACGTGCCACAGCGACGGGAATTGCCCGATCAATTGCCACGCACCCCCAATTAGCGTACCAATCGCCAATCCTACGAGCGACCGCGGCCCGAAATGCGGATCAATCCAGTAACCGATCGCCACGCCGCCAATGATTGAACCAAGATTAAAGTAGCTCGATGCCATAGCCGGCGGCCCGAAAACATGTTTCGCGTTGAGCATTCCCATCACCAGCGCAGCGAGAGACACCATCAACATGAATGGCCACATGACTCGTGTGAGCAAAATCGTCAGCGCGGTTTTGTCGGGCGACCAACTGCCCCATGTTAAGAGATCGACAAGCTGCGGCGCGAAGATGATGCCGAGCAGCGTGACTGCGCTCATGAAAACGGCGGTCAGTGTCGCCACCTTGTTGGCCAGCCGCCATGCCGACTGATCGCCTTCCACCGCGATCTTCTTTGAGAACGTCGTGATGAACGCTGTCGAAAGCGCGCCTTCCGCAAACAAATCACGCAGCAAATTCGGCAACCGAAATGCCATCAGGAAGGCGTCGAGATTTCTTCCGGCGCCAAACAATCCCGCAAACACCATCTCGCGTATCAAACCAAGAATGCGACTCGAGAGAATGGCGATGCTGACAACACCCGTGGCGCGGGTGCTCATTCGCCGGTCGTCTGCCGCAGTCATCGGCGAACACTTTGTAGGGCGTTTCTGTGAAACGCCAATTCTAAACTCGGCAGCGGAATCTAACCACGGATAGACACGAATTGTATGGATTGTGGGAATACTCGGCGACTGAAGGGCGTTTGACGGGTTCGCTCCCCCTCACTCCGCCTTGGGCCTGCCCGTCCATGTCGTTCGGCGCCCACAAGGGTCCGTTCTGTGAAACGCCGATTTCAAACAGGTCGGCGTCTGACACAGACGCCCTACAAGATTCGTGTTCATTTCGCCTGCCGCGCCAAGGCGAGCGAAGGCGGGTGATGCTGAAATGTTTAAAAATCATCACGATTTTCCTCTACTTGAATTTGCACAAAATGAACTGGCACACAACGGAGTGGAACGGCGGGGTCAACATCAAACAAAAGGATGGCGGATTCGTTGTCGCCTTAAAACCTGGCGCGCACATAAACGCGGTACAAACCAATCGTCCTGCGGTGCGAATAGGCGACATTATCACTGTCAAGTACACGGTCAGGAAACTCGGTAATAAGCCTCTGCGTTTTGTCTCATTAGATCCCGCGCCCGCGCCACCTGGTTTAAAACCCAATCTACGGCCGATGTTGCAGGTCCAGAATGACGATTACGTGAGCGAAGATAACCGTTGGTGGCCCAGCGGCGTCAGCTGCGGCTTTCTCGGAACCAATCTTACGGGCGAATTGCAAACGTTACAGATTCCCATACGACCAAACGTCTGGACAAATGTACGGGGCAAGCCCGCAGCCCAACGGATGAAGGGATTTCTCAACGTGGTACAAAAGGCCGGCAATTTGAACATCGTATTCGGCGGCGGCAACTCATTCTCACACGGTGTCAGCGTGCAAGGCGGCAAAATCAGGATAACCATTATTAACGTAACGATACAAAAGCCATGAACGCGCTCCGTTGACGAAACCCGTGTGTTCGTTTGGCGCCAAAGCGGCGTCTCATGTTAGCCTGGTTGCCGCCCCAGCCCCCCAGTAATCTAAACCGCCACGTAAACAAGCGCTGAAAGCGCGTTTCAACGGACCGGAAATGAATCGCGCTTTCAGCGCTGGCCATTTTTATTTCACGAATCCTGGGGCGCTGCCCCAGGCTGAAGGTGAATGGTGCGCCTTTGGCGCTAACTAAGGACGTCGGCAGCCTCCAGCCTTTGCAACGCTTTAGTAGCCGTTCGGCCAGCGGCCGAACGGTGCACGCCAGCGGCGTGCGCTTCCCAATCCGTGTGTTGTAGCGGCGTTCTTGTAAAACGCCCATTCCAAATCGACAAGCGTTCGCCGCCGCGAACGCCAGTCATGATTTAAATCCGACGTTGTAGGGCGCCCGCCCGCGGCGGACGACAATGATAGAGCACGCAGAGGTCACGGAGGTCAGACGATCCATAGACGGAAATGTGGGAGCGGCCTCAGAGCCGCGATCATCGGGAGACTGAGGTCCCTCCCACATTGGTGGTTAAAAAAGAGAACACGACGTGCGGGGACGCCGTCGGGTGGACGGGAAGCCCAAGGGTGAGCGATCGGGAGATCGCGAATCAAAGCGCCGGGGAGGACTGTTGCCTCCCGGCGCCGATTCTCTGGGGCGAATCGTCTCCGGCGTTACTTCGTACCGGCCGAAAACTGGATGTAGCTGCCGTCCTTCAGGTTGATTCGGAACGTGTAGGTCGTGTTCTTCGTCAGGTTACTGGTGGCCATGTTGAAGATCCAGATGCCATTGCTCCAGCGGAAGGCACTGTCCGGGATATCGGCGTAAGTAGTTTCGTTCACGTTGTTAACCGTGCCCCGCACCGTGTTAATCAGGGTTATCGAACCGTAGCCGGTCGCAAACACTGCGCTCGGATCGGGGCCGATCGGGTTGCCGTTCGCGTCGCAGACGGTGAACTTCACCGGAACGGTGCTGCCGACCTTCCACACGCTGCTGCCGTCACTGTTGATTGGCGGCAAGATAACGCCTCCCGGGTTCGGCCCAGTGCAGGTACCGTAGCCGATGTTCAGGGTCCCGTTGACGAACGTGATGGTGTAGTTGGTCGAGGTCAGCCCGCCCGGCGTGACCGTGTAGGGCCCCCCGGGAAGGACTGCCGTCGTCCCCGCGCCACTGAAGCTCAAGCTCCCGCCCAGCACGCTTGGTGTCTCACTGTTGACAAACCCGCTGTAACGGACCGTGAAGCCCGTGTAGACCAAGCCGTCGTAGACCTTGTTGAAGGGATCCACTGCGGGCGTCCCCACGATCGAGTCAGCCGTCATGCTCAGCGTCGCCGGATTAATGTGCCCCGGGCCGCTCGCGCTGGTCGGCAACATGTAGTTGCTTAATAGAGTGCCGCCGCCCGGCGAGAAGTCACCCGATGCCAGACTCGTTGTCACCGTGGTCGCCGTGGCCACATCCTTACTGTTGTACGTGCCGGTTGTCTTTGTTACCGTGATCGATTCCCCCGTCACCACTCCGGTCAGGGAGAAGTTCGCCGTAGTCAACGTTGCATTGGTGTTTCCGTCGTATGTCTTGGTCGGGTTCCCGATGATCGCTGCTGTCACCGTCGCGACCGTGATGTTTGCGGTGGTTGTTCCCACCGAGTCCAGCGCGTAGTTGCCGGCGTCCGTGCCGCTCAGGCTCGCGCCTGTAAGCGTCACGGTTTTGCCATTGCCCACGTTCTTATCGCTGAACGTCGCAGTGCCACCCGTCAGCATCACCACATCGCCGCTGATCGTGCCGCTCAAAGAACGCGTCAGCACAATCGCCGAGGTATTGCCGTCATAAACCTTGTTATCGGCAGTAAAGCTACCGGTGATGTGCAACACGGTGATGTTGGCAGTAGCAGTGGCAATCGAATCCAGGATGTAATTGACAGCATCCGTCCCAGTCAGGCTCGCGCCTGTCAGCATTACGGTCTTGCCATTACCCGCATTCTTGTCGTTGAACGTGGCCGTGCCACCACTCAGACTTACCACGTCACCGCTGATCGCACCATTCAATGAACGCGTCAGCACCGTCGCCGAGGTGTTGCCGTCGTAGACTTTGTTCGACACCGTGAAGCTGCCGGTGATGTGCAACGCCGTAATGTCCGCTGTGGTCGTAGAAACCGAGTCCAGCTCGTAGTTGCCAGCATTGGTCCCAGTCAGGCTCGCGCCCGCCAGCGTCACTGTCTTACCGGTGGCAACGGTCTTATCGCTGAACGTGGCCGTGCCACCAGCCAGACTCACCATGTCACCGCTGATCGCACCATTCAGTGAACGCGTCAGCACGGTCGCCGAGGTGTTGCTGTCATAGACTTTATTGGACGCGGTGAAGCTGCCTGTGATGTGCAGGACAGTGATGTTGGCACTTAGACCACTCGGTTGCGACACAGTGTAATTGCCGGCGTCCCCTCCAGAGAGCGCCACGCCTGTCACCGTCACAGCTTTGCCGGTTCCCACGTTCTTGTCGTTGAAGTTCGCCGCGTAAGCAGAGCTGTTGATCGTCACCATGTCACCAAAAACCACGCCCACCAGCGATGCACCCATAAAGTCCACCGTGGCTGTCGTGTAGCTGTCGTAGGTCTTACTCTGCGCCACTGCGCCGTTGATCGTCAGGTTCTTCGCCGTGATGTCAGCAATGGTAGTAGCGACGGAATCCAGCGCGTAGTTGCCAGCATCGCCCCCGGTCAGGCTCGCCCCAGCCAGTGTTACCGTCTTGCCGGTGCCCACGGTTTTGTCGTTGAACGTCGCTGTGCCACCATCCAGACTCACCATGTCACCGCTGATCGTGCCGCTCAAAGAGCGCGTCAGCACCGTGGCCGACGTATTGCCGTCGTAAACCTTGTTATCAGCGCTGAAGCTCCCTGTGATGTGCAGCGCCGTGATATTGGCGGTGGTTGTGGAAACCGAGTCCAGCACGTAGTTGCCGGAATCGGTCCCAGCCAGGCTCGCACCCGTCAGCGCAACGGTCTTGCCATTGCCCACGCTCTTGTCGCTGAATGTCGCTGAGCCACCGGTCAGACTCACCACGTCATCCATAATCGTGCCGCTCAAAGAACGTGTCAGTACCGTCGCGGACGTGTTGCCGTCGTAAACCTTGCTGCTGGCAGTGAAGCTCCCGGTGATGTGCAGTGCTGTGATGTTGGCCGTGGTCGTTGAAAGCGAATCCAGCACGTAGTTGGCGGCATCGGTCCCAGTCAAGCTTGCGCCTGTCAGCGTTACCGTCTTGCCATTGCCCACGTTCTTGTCGCTGAACGTCGCCGTGCCATCAGTCAGACTCACCACGTCCGGAGCAATCACGCCACTCAAATTGCGCGTCAGTACAGTTGCTGAGTTGTTGCCATCATAGATCTTATTGTCGACGGTAAAGCTGCCGGTGATGTGGAGTGCAGTGATATTGGCAGTTAGGCCGCTCGGCTGTGACACAGTGTAGTTGCCCGCGTCCCCTCCAGAGAGCGTTACTCCGCTCACTGTCACTGGCTTGCCATTGGCCACCGTCTTGGTGGCGAAGCTGGCGCTGTAAGCAGAGTAGTTGATCGTTACCATGTCACCCGTAACCACTCCCGTCAGCGACGCACCGGTAAAACTCACAGTCGCTGTCGTGTTCCCGTCATACTCCTTATTCTGCGCCACTGCTCCGTCGATCGTCAGGTTCTTGGCACTAATGTCGGCGATTAACCCACTGGGTTGCGACACCGTGTAATTGCCCGAATCTGCTCCTGAGAGCGCCACCCCGCTCACTGTCACAGGCTTGCCAGTATCTACGGTTTTGTTGTTGAAGTTGGCTACGTACGCAGACTGATCAATCGCTACCGCGTCCGACCCAACCACGCCCACCAGCAGTGCGCTTGTAAAGCTCACCGTCGCTGTGGTGTTCCCATCGTACTGCTTGTTCTGTGCCACCGCGCCGTTAATCGTCAGGTTCTTTGCAGTGATGTCCGCAGTTAAACCAGTCGGCTGCGACACCGTGT
>WNGK01001539.1_pt1 | contig 25017 bp, 33 predicted proteins | sample 5400601 | NCBI WGS metagenome assembly WNGK01 (sample SAMN13153376, study PRJNA577476) | soil metagenome | isolation source: 60 cm soil or saprolite under Garry oak tree replicate 1 | place: USA:California | collected 2016-06-15
GGCACGCTCCAGCCGAGGTCGTCGCCGGACGCGGCGATGTAGCCGTCCAGGCTCAGGTTCATGCCAAAGGTCAGTTTCCGCATGGCGTCAGCCTCCCGTGAGTGGGTATTCGGCGTACAGACCAACACGGCGCGGAAAATTCATCGGTCAGACCACACCGAGGGCCGGTTGACCACCGCGCCAAGCGGATGCTGCGTACGGAAGGGAACGGTCACCGGCACACGCCGAGCGTCCAGCACAACTGCAGAGCCCCCGAGGGCGCACGGCTCGCACTCGCCTCCACCAGAGGTGTCCCTGGGATGCATCCTCAATGTCGAGCCTGACAGGTGGCCGCTTCGAGGAGGCGGTAACACAACGATACTCCCGCCATCTCACTTGCGATACCTAATCAACAGACAGTGCGCCGATCACGCCGGTTGAATCGCCAAGAAGCTCACCGCCTCTGGAAATTGTGATCCAGCTGTGATCCATCGCCATCGCTGCATTAGCCGTGACGCCGGGATCGTATTCAGAAATTGGTCGGGGGCCCGGGATTTGACCCCGGGGCCTCACGGTCCCGAACTCTGAGACCTTTCGTCCAGAAATGCCGGAAACGATCGATTTGTGTTCGAAATTGCCGCGGCACGTCCTACTCGCGCTGCTGTTCAGGGTCATTCTTCAGCTGGATTACTACATGAAGTACTACATACCTGCGACTCTGAGGTGACAAACGAGGAACCGACTGGACCGAGCTCTCATGCCAACTCAACCTCGCGCGCGAGCGCTGACGAGGACATTGCTTAACTTCGCTCAACCCACCGTCAAGGGCGGGGGTCCGGTCGAAGTTCTCGTGACGGCAGGAATGATCCGGTAGTCCGCCTGGAAGACGAGGTTGTGTAGGTCGCCAGTCGCGATGGCACGAAGCATCGGAAGCTGATCGGTCGCGTCTTGGACACTCAACACGTTCAGAGGCCAATCGCCAACGGTCCCTCCCCGTAGGTGTGGGTGGTGGAACGAAGCGCCGAAATAGGCATGAAGCATGATCGGAGGCACACGCACCACCTGTTGCTCAGGCCAGGTGAGTTGCCATGTTGCACTCATTCCGCCGTCTGCTGAGCGCCGGAGACCCGTCTCGCTGACCGTTCCGGAGTCCAGGAGCAAGTACGTGTTCACCTCGCTGAGCGCTTGACGTGCGACCGGCGACAAGAAGTCAACCTCCCGTGCAAAAACGGCTTCTTTGTCCCGCCGACTCACGGCGTCGCCGTGTACGCCATCCCTGAGATCGATGAAGTGACGCATGAGGCTCGTGAGGTGTGCCGCGACCATCAGACGCTGCGAGCCGGCACTTGCAACCGACCCGACACCGATCTCTGTAGAAGTCGATTGATGTCGCTTGGCGAGATGATCCCCACCAGCCGCCCTGCATCGATGATCAATGTGCGCCCTTCGCTGCAGCCCTCGGGGAGGCCGAGCAGCTTGGTGACGGGGTCGGCCGGGCCGGCCGTGGACACCTTGTCGAGCGGACAGATGATGTTTTTGATCAGGGTCGTCGGGCGAGCATCCGGCGCGACGTTCTTGAGCGCTGTAAGGGTCAGCAGTCCGCTGAGCTGTCCGGCCGCGTCGTGGGTTGGAAATGTCGAGTGGCGAGAGGCCAGCACGTAGCCATGTAATGCATCGTCGACACTAATGTCGTCGGGCGCCTGAACCGGATTGGGCGTCATGACCTGGCCCACGGTCAAGCCGGACAGCGCTTGTCGAATCAGGCCGCCGGTTTCTTCGGAGCGAGCGGCGCTCAGCAGGAACCAGCCGAGGAAGACCGACCAGACTCCCCCGATCAGGCTGCCCGCGAACACAAAGGTGGCCAGCCCGTACGCAATCAAGAGGTAGGCGAAGCCCATACCGATGCGGGCGGCGATTCTGGTGGCTCGCAGCCGATCGCCGGTGCGTAGCCAGATGAGCGACTGCAGCAACCGGCCTCCATCCAGCGGGAAGGCCGGGACCAGGTTGAACACTCCGAGCGTGATGTTGATGTAGCCCAGCCACGACAGGGTTACCGCGAACAGGCTTGGGTGTGCGCCACCGCCAACCGCAACCGCAACGAGATAAAAAACGGCGCCCAGCACCAGGCTTGTGAGAGGGCCCACAAAGGTGATCAGGGCTTGCGAACCGGGTGAGTTGGTTTCGCTGCTGAAGCGCGAGACGCCCCCAAACAGCCAGAGCGTGATTCCCTCGACTTTGACGCCGCGTCGCACGGCGACAACCGAATGCGCGAGCTCGTGGGCCAGCAAGGAGGCCAGGAACACGAAGGCCGACACCACGCCTGCGGTCCAGTACGCACCGGAGGTGTGGCCGGGCGCGGACGACGGCAGGATTCCGGTGGCGAGACTCCACGCGATCAGGGCTGCTACGACCAGGAGGCTCCAGTTGAATCCGACATGGATACCGAAGATGCGGCCGAGGCTGATGTTCTCGTTCATGTCACGTGCAGGATGCGCTCAACGGGCGTATACCTGCATCTGTCGCACGACTGGTTCATAGACCAGTCGTTTGACAGAAGATCCGGCGCCGGTGCGCTGCCAGGCTGGGATGGTCGCCAACCATCTCGTTACATAAGGAGCGTTGACATGATCTCGTCACGCACGAACGGCAAAGACTCGGGTGATCGCACGCTGGATGCGGTATCTCGGAATACCACCGAGCAGGTCGACAAGGCAAACGCGAGCGGTCGGACCCCGGTCGTTTTCGTGCACGGCCTGTGGCTCCTCCCAAGCAGCTGGGATCGCTGGGCCGGCCTCTTCGACCAGGCCGGCTATGCGCCTGTTTCGCCAGGATGGCCCGATGACCCCGAGACCGTCGAGGAGGCCAAGGCGCACCCCGAGGTGTTCGCCCGCAAGTCGGTTGGGCAGATCGCCGACCACTACGCCCAGGTGATCGGCGGGTTGAAGAAGAAGCCTGCCGTGATCGGACACTCATTTGGGGGACTGATCACTCAGATCATCGCCGGGCGCGGCCTCTCCGCGGTGTCGGTGGCGATCGACCCCGCACCGTTCCGCGGCGTGCTGCCGCTCCCGATCTCGGCCCTGAAGGCGGCGTCGCCCGTGCTTGGCAACCCGGCCAACCGCAACCGGGCCGTACCACTCACCTTCGAACAGTTCCGCTACGGGTTCGCCAACGTCGTCAGCGAGGACGAGGCCAAGGAGCTGTACGAAACCTTCTCGGTCGCCGGGTCAGGCGAGACTGTTTTCCAGGCAGCTGCCGAGAACCTCAACCCCTGGACCGAGGCTAAGGTCAATACGACGAACCCCGCCCGCGGACCCTTTCTGATCATCGAGGGTGCCGCGGACCACACGGTCCCTGTGGCGGTAGCTCACGCTGCCTACCAGAAGCAGAAGCGCAACCCGGGCGTGACCGAGATCGTCGAGTTTCCCAACCGCGGGCACTCGCTGGTCATCGACGCCGGCTGGCGCGATGTGGCCGACACAGCGCTCGCATTCGTGAAGCGGTTCGAGAAGTAAGTTCGCCGGCACCCGGATCAAACCGGGTGCCGCAATTCATGTCATGGCTGCCCGACCTAGACTTGCAGCCGGGTGGCCCAGGGGAAGTCCGCGACTCGCCTGTATGGGCGCGAGCGTGAACTCGCGGTCGTCCAGGATCTGATCGATCGCGCCGCTTCGGGCGGCAGCGCACTCGTGGTGCGGGGCGAAGCCGGCATCGGTAAGTCGTCGCTGCTGGCTGAGGCCGCTATATATGCGCGCGAGCATGGAATGCTGGTCCTGTCTACGGCAGGCGCTCAATCAGAAACGCATTTGCCATTTGCCGCTCTCCACCAGCTCCTTCGGCCTGTTCTGGGCGGCATGAGCGGTCTGGATCCCATGCAACGGGCTGCCCTCAGCTCCGCCTTTGGACTGACCGACTCAGCGGCATCGAACCCATTCTTGGTCGGCCTGGCCGTCCTCGAGCTCATCGCCGAAGCCGCCACCCGGTCGTCAGTCTTCGTCGTCGCGGACGAGGCCCAATGGCTCGATCCTTCGTCCTGCGAAACGCTCGCATTCGTCGCGCGGCGAGTCGAGGCCGAGCCAATCGTCATTACGTTCGGGGTCAGGGACGGGCTCGACAATCACATCGATGGAACCGGAATCCCCGAGCTCCACCTGGACGGCCTTGACGCCGTGTCTTCGACGAAGCTGCTGGACGCAAACACTCCAGGACTCTCATCTCAGGTCCGGGCCCTAGTGCTCGACTATGCGGAAGGTAACCCACTCGCTTTGCTCGAGCTGCCGACCGCGCTTGGCAGAGACGTCACACATGTGGGGACGCCGCTTCCCCTCAGCCAGCGTCTCGAGCGTGCTTTCGGCGCGCAAGTATCCGACCTCGGCGCGCCAGTCAGGACGCTGTTGCTTCTCGTGGCCATTGACCCCTCAGGAAGTCTGGTCGAGTTCCTGCGAGCAGGTCAGTCAATCGTGCAAACACCCCTCTCCATTGACTCGTTTGCTCCGGCGCAGAGACTTCGGCTAGTCGCGATCGAGGACCAGTGGGTCCGTTTTCGGCATCCATTGCTTCGCTCGGCTGTCTATCAGGCGGCCAGCGAGGGCGACCGAAGGCAAGCTCACGCCGCGCTTGGGGATGTTCTGGACAACGACTCGGATCGGCGCGCGTGGCACAGGGCAGCAGCCGCCGTGGGTCCGGACGAAAGTCGCGCTCAGGATCTCATCGCCGCAGCAGCAAACGCGGAAAGGCGAGGGGCGCTTGATGTGGCCGTGGCCGCGTTGGATCGGGCGGCAGCGCTGTCGGTAGACCCGCGTCGGCGAGCCTCGCGGTTGGTGGAAGCGGCCGAGATCGCACTCGGAGCTGATAGGGGCCAAGAAATCGCTGCGAGGCTTCTCTCGTCCGTCAACCTCGCAGATCTCGACCCAGCGCGCAGGGCGCTATTTGCGTGGCTCCGGGACGTTTATGGGCCTTCATGGTCCGGCTCCGAGCAGACTCGTTCATTTGTGCACGCGGCTGACGAGGCCAGATCGTACGGAGATTCACGACTCGCGCTGAGGCTGTTCTCGCAGGCTGCACTCCGCCTCTGGTGGACTAATGTCGACCGCCAAACTCGAGAGCTTGTGGTGGGCGCTCTGGACCGACTAGAGGTCGATCGCGACGACCCACATGTGATCATGTCTCTCGCGTTGGCAGCACCTGTCGAACGCGGGGCGATCTTGCTGGAGCCACTGAGGCGTCTGACGGCTGAGCCCGTAACGGACGCAATGACGGCTGTTGTACTCGGGCAGGCGGCGCAAGCTCTCGGGATCTTCGATCTCGCCTACCGGATGTTCTCGTCAGCCATACCCGTTCTGCGCCGGCAGGCGCGGCCACTGTTGCTGGCCGAGGCACTTGCCGAGCAAGCCTGGGCCGCGGTACACCTCGGGAATATCGCCTCCGGTTTGCCCGTCGCCCATGAGGCGGTTGATCTTGCGATTGAAATTGGGCTGCACCGTTGGGCACCGGCGGCACGCCTGGCGGAAGCAACTCTCACCGCCTTGCGCGGCGACTTCGAGCGCGCCGAGTCGCTGACCGCGGAAGCGGAAAGCGTGTTGCTGCCCATGGGCGCCAACCCGTTGCTCGCGCTGGTCGAGCTTGCCCGCGGACGCAGTGCACTCCTTCGTGGTGATTACTCAGTCGCACATGAACACCTGAAGCGCATCTCCAATCCCAAAGACATCGCGTACCACATGTACGTCCGGTTTTGGGTAGCGGCCGATCTTGTCGAAGCTGCGATTCAATGTGGCCACGAGCAAGAAGCCCGAGATGCGATCGCGACTCTCGAGCCGCTCGCTGCAGAGTCGCGGTCTCCGATGCTCGAGATTGGCTTGAGGTTTGCGCGCGCCCTTGTGGCGGGCGACCATGAGGCGGAACTCTTGTTCCAAGCCGCGATAACCGAAGACACCAGCCTGCCTCTGATGGTCGCTCGCGGCCAGCTCGCCTATGGCATCTGGCTGCGACGCCAGCGGCGGGTCGCCGAGTCACGTGCGCCGCTGCGCGCCGCTCGAGACGCATTCCTTGCGATCGGCGCCACCCCGTTGGCCGAGCGCGCCCGCCGCGAGCTGCGCGCGTCGGGGGAAAACAGTCCTCGCCGTCTGCCGAGGGCTTCTGATCGCCTCACACCCCAAGAGCTTCAGATCGCTCAGATGGCCGCCGGCGGGATGTCGAACCGCGAGATCGGGCAGAGCCTGTTTCTCTCGCACCGCACCGTCGGCTTCCACCTTTATCGGCTGTTTCCCAAGCTCGGCATTACCTCGCGCAACCAATTGCGTGGCGCACTCGAAATCGAGGCGATGACCGCTTAGCTGGCGGGACTTGGGGCCATCGGCTTCGCTACGCGCGCAGCCGATCGCAGGCCAATTCCTCTGACGATCAGCATCAACCCGAAGAGGACAAGCCAGAACCCGAGGAAGATCGTAAGGAAGAACAGAGACGACACCCGAAAAATCACCACCACCCCGCCAGCGACGATGCTGAGGATGCCGGTGATCGCGATCGATGGCCGCCACCGGACCTCCGAATGTCCGATTGCAAGGAAGAGTTCGATGACACCAAGCGCAATCCAGTAGATGCCGACCAGAGTCGCCAGCACCAAGAGCGTCAGGCCCACGTGACCCAACAGATAAATTGCAACCACGAAAGAGAAAACGGACAGCAGCGCGATCAGGGCCCTGAGCCATCCGCTCTCACTCGGAATCGCAAACGCGAAGACAAACTGGTAGACCGCGCTCACCAGTAGCTGTGCCGCAAAGAGGATGGCGATCACCACCAGCCTAGAGCTAGGCCATACGAGCGCTATAACACCGGCCACCAGTGAGGCAGCGCCGTATGCCACGATCCAGCCCCAGGCGCTCCCAAGCCGCGCAAGCATCGCCGTCATTTCACCGCCCCGAGTCATATCCGTGGGTTTCCTCCGAGTCAGCCCTGATGGCCAGCATCGTGACCCATTGTTCCGACCGGGCGACGGGTTCGCTTCAGTCATACGACTGGTTTCAAGCGGACGACCGAGAGTAGCGATCTGCGCCGCAGTGCTACAGCGCTAGAGCGCCATGACATCAACTCCACGAACCGGACGAATTTGAACTCAAGGTTTGGTCGGGGGCCCGGGATTTGACCCCGGGGCCTCACGGTCCCGAACCGGCCTAATGTCGTGTCCGTCCGTATCCCGGCAGCTCCTCCAGTGTCCTCCTGTACTCAGCCGCCGACCTCGCCATATCCTTTCGTGTCCTCCTGTATCCGCTGGGTTCCGCGAATGCGTGACACGGCTGTGACCTCCATGGGGCTGGCGACTGAGCCTCATCCCCCGGAATAACCCGGCGTTCGGCGCCGTCGGAGAGGGCCACACTTTCCGTAACGCGAACCGGATCGAGCTCAGGCGTTAAGCCCGCCCGCTACAGCCTGATTGCCGATCCCTTTCTACCGGCGATCCGGTTCGCTTAGCCGATTACGACCTCTATCCCGTATCCCGCCGCTTTCCAGGCGAGCGTTGTGGTTGACCATCCACTCGACAGTCCGGGGGCCGCAGTACACGCTCACATTTGGAACGATCACTAGCAAACGACGAGCTGCCGAGATCACCCGGTTGGCCAACCGCGAAACACGCCTGTTTCCGGGAATGTGTGCCCCGGCTGTGCGCCGCGATGCCCGCGCCGCACCGCCCCGGGACTCTCTAGTCGGCGTATCTTCCCTTCCCGCCGCTCCACGTGGCTTCGCGACCGAATCAGTACTCGTCGTGGCGCCGCAGCATCACGGATTTGTCGTATCCCTTCGCGGTTCGCTCGAGCAGCTCCTGGTACGTGAGCATGAAGCGCGCCCCGTACGGCTCTCGGTAGGCAGCCGACTGGTAGATCGTGCCGTCCTCCATTACGAACGCGCTCAAACCGGGCGCCTCACTGATGTAGCCGAGCAGGTCCGTGCCGCAGGCAGCGGCCATCTCCGCCATCGCCTTGTCAGCCTTCAACTGCTCTATCAGATCAGCGTCGAGGTCATTTTGTTGCCCTTTTGTGTACGAGACATCGAAGTCGTAGTTGAAGGTGCTGCGGAGAGATGAGACGTAGTCGAGCTTCCAGCCCATCCGCGTCTTGTAGGCGGTGAGTTTTTCGAGCGGCGCGTGAGAGCAGACGACCATAGTGACGTCGTGCTCGTTGAGATGAGGCATCGCCCCGTCGAGAGGGTCGACCACGGAAGAGCACGCCGGACAACCTGCCGTCCACTCCGGGCCGAACATCATGTGATAGACCAGCAGCTGCGATCGACCCTCGAACAGGTCTGCGAGTGTCTTCTCGCCCGCCTCTGTGTCGAAGGTGTACTCCTTGTCGAGGAGGACCCACGGCTGGTTCCTTCGCTCCCGGCCGAGCTCTTCGCTCATGCGCCTGATCTCGTACTCGCGCTCGAGCAGTCTCGTCTGCACCTCCTGCCACTCCTTGCGCGTCGCCACCCGATGACTCGGTTGAGACCCCTTCATTTCCACGCCCCCTCCGTTTGCCCGAAACAGGTAACGGACCGTCGTCCTGAGAACATCATCCTGACGGCAGAGAGCTCCAGGATGGCTGAACTGCCTCCCGGGACGGTGACTTTTCTCTTCACCGACGTCGACGCATCAAGCCCACATGGTCCCGGTCACCGGCTTGCGCCGGCCGCGCTCCTCAGCAACTTCCAGCCATGGCTCGCAAGCTCTCGAGTCACTGTGGCTCCGCCCGGGCCCGAGCCGACGACAACGGCATCAAATTGAGTCTTCAGAGTCGACGCTGTCTTCTTTATCCAAGTCGCGCTCTCGAGGGGGCAACGGTTATCGCCTAACCGTGCTCATTTTGCTGACGGCCGGGCGAGGTGGTCAAGCCGAGCGACACCGGACGGCTAAGGTACCATCGGCCTGAACCCCAGGGGGTTTACTGAATCGCCCTGGGTTTCGTAGAGGTTGGCGGGCTTGCGATTCTGAACCCGAGCGTCTCACGGCCCTGGGGCCCGTGCGCGTGCTGATATATCGGCTTTGCGATAGCCCGAGCGACTTCAATTCACGCTTCGAAATCCACTTAGACGGGGCTGCCGCCACTTAGTTAATCTGTGACCTCCCTGTGACCCCCGCGCGCCAGGCGGAGCAGGCGAAGACCTCGATTTGAATACGATTTTTGGTCGGGGCCCGGGATTTGAACCCGGGGCCTCACGGTCCCGAAATCTGGGCGGTTCCATCCACTGAGATCGATTTCGAGGTTTTTTGAGTTCATTTCGGGCGCTGGCTGCACGATTTCCCGCCAGGTGCAGACCCGGATGGCGGCCGAATTACTACACGAACTACTACACGGCGGGATGACTACGAGCTGATCAGCCGCAACTGGGCTGTTGATTTAAGGGACCGGGCCTCGCGGCGCCGCGCTCGAAGTTGGAACGCCAGCAAGACCACCTCGTTGACGCGCCGCTCGTAGTCAGCGACGCTCGCACCCTCAAGCGACTTGAAGACTTCGCGTGCCGCTGTTTCGAGCTGGTACCAGATGTCACCCGTGCGCTTGAGGAAAAGTGGATGGCGCGAGTTGATTACGACCGTAGTGACTTCGTGCTCAATGACTGTCTGGCTGCGAATGGAGGGGTCCAGCGGTCGTACGACGACTTGCCCGAAGCCACGACGCTTCTGCTCATTCCCGTCCGGCAAACGGGCAGGCGCTCGAGGGCTCTCGGGATTGACCGCGTGCAATCGGTTCACCGGCATCCGCGCAGTGGCTTTGGCGCCTGCAGCTGCCAGACCAGGGAACATTTCCTCGCGCTCTGCGAGCCTCAGGACCTGGCTGAGGAGGCGGCGGACCTGCTCCGCAGTCTTGAGCGCAGACGCCGGAGGGGGCGCCATCTCATCCTCGCCCAAGCGCTTTGCGATCGGCGCGAGCAGCGCATGCATTCTTTTCTCCACCGCGACCCACTCCGCTCCGTCCCGGGCAAAATCGCTCTTGTTCATAGTCAGCGGGACTGGAGCCAGGTCGATCTCACCCACGAGACGAGCCATGCCCGAGACCTGGACCGCATTGGGGTGGCCGAAAAACTCGCCGCTCGTAACGAGCCGGCCCAGCTTGTAGCAGCGCAATCCCGGAACGTAGTCGACACCACGGCCTTCGGGCTCCGCGATCCCGTACCAGCCTCGGAGCGTAGTGCCCGCGGCGTGGACTGCAAAGCGGTGCTCCTCCTGGAAGGTGATCGAGGGCGGTTCGACGCGGGCACCGTTGATGGACATCTTCAGTTCGGCACGCAGAATCAGTGGGCGGTAAGTGTCACCGAGTCGGGTGCTCAGACGCCGAGGGTCAAGACGTTTGTCGACGCCGTCGATGCGAATGCGCACATGGCCCTGCTCCACCGGAACGCGCTTGGTCACTACCTTCAACTCGTAGGTCTTGAGCTTGGAGCGGTCGCGGTAATCGGGGTCTGCGAAGCGCCATGCGCTCCCATCGTCGGGTCGGCTGGCTTCTACTGTGAAGCTTTTTCCGAGGTGACCGATCGCCGCTTTGCCGCCCTGACCGTACTGGCCGAGGAGCTTGCGGCCGCGTTTCGGTGATCCACCCCAGCGGAGGTAGTTGCGCTCGAGCTCGGCCGGCCCCATGCCCTCTCCACCCCGAGTTTCGATGACGAAGTAGGAGGGATGGACTTGTAACTGAACTTCCAGCTGGCTGCCCTTCAAGCGCGAGTCGATGGCGTTGTCGACCAGTTCCATGACCGCGTCGGCGGACGAACGGTAGTTGGCAAAGAGCGAGGCTGTGATGGCAGGGTCGATCCGCTCGCGGACGGTCACACGTTGAGCCATGTCAGCTGGAAATCTATACCCGATTCACGTTTCGAGCTCCCTTCTCGGCCACTCAGTGGGGCTTCAAGGCACGAGGTCCGTGCAGGTGGAGCACCGCCGGCCGTGTTTGCTTAGGTCGGCCTCAGCAGGCGGTCACAGGCCGGATCCCCTCCAGAGCCATCTAGCCATATTTACGGTATGATGGCAATATGCCACGAGTTAAAACGACTCTATCTCTAGACGAGACTCTTCTTCGCCAGATACGCGTTCGAGCCGCGCGAAGTGGTCGCCGTGACTCTGACGTCATGGAAGATGTGGTTCGTGAGGGACTCGGATCCCTGGATCGGCTGCGGGCCCGGGCCAATCTCTCCGAAGAGGAGGCGTTGCAGTTGGCATCCCAGGTGGTCCACGAAATTCGCCGCGATCGCAAGCGCAGGGCGGGGTCGAAACCAGCGCTGAGTCGCGCACGTGCCAGTCGTTCTCGACGCTGACGTCATCATCGCTGGCACCTTGGCTTCTACCGGCGCATGCCACGACATCATCGACGCCTGGCTTGCCGGTGACTTTGAGGTAGCTGTATGTCCGCGGCTTCTAGCCGAGGTGGGGAAGGCTCTCAAGCATCCACGCATTGCGGGCAAATATCAGCTCGACCTCGCGGACATCGAAGCCTGGGTTGGGCGCTTGGGCAATGAGGGCATTCAATTTGATGATCCAAAGAATCCGCCTCGGCGGGTTCCCGACGACCCGAGCGACGACTATCTGATCGAGCTCGCGGTGATCAGCCAAGCGCCGGTGCTGGTATCGCGAGACCGCCACTTGGAGCGCGCCCAGATTCCGGCTGGATTGGAGCTTGTCGGCCCGGCGGCGTTCGCAGATGGGCTTCGCCGACAGGAGCGCCGTCCTCCCGATCGCTGACGATATGCACCCATTATCCACTGCATCTCCAGGCTATTCGCATGGCTGACCATGGAAAGCCGCGGGGGGTTGGCGCTCCCGGTGGATCGTGTCGTGGCGGGCCAAGCTAAACTACGTCAGGGCGTGGGCGCTTGGTGACGCGCTCGGACGCAAGTTCGAGGAAGACTGGGTTCGAATCCCAGACGCCGAAGGGAGCCGCTGTGTGGCCGCTCGCTTCGGCGTCTAGGACTACCCCGCATGCCGGCTGAATCAACCAAAGCCTTCCGCCAGCATTCACGGAACCTAGCATCAGCTGAGCACGGAGTACTTATGGTCGAGCGTGCTCACAAGGCAGCGATCCGTCGCAACCACCAGGACGAGATTGCGTTACATGCCCGCATGCACATGCTTGTGGTAGCAATCATGGCCGAGGCCAGGTTACGAAAGATCATGTGGGATCCATCCGGCTTCAATGACCGCGAACGTGGCCTCATTCGGGCTATCCAAGCCAAACAGGCGGCGGCGCTGAATAAGGATCCAAAGCTAAATTACCTGCCAACCGACAAGGTTTACGAGCACGGCTTCGACCCCCTGGCGGGGGGATTTGTCGCTCAGCCATCGGTGCCGTTTGAGATCTTCGACGAGTGGATCGAGGTGTTGCCGACCGACCAGATCGTACCCGTCGAGGTGGCCTACGATCCCAAGACAGGGCAGCAACTCTAGGTCATCTCCCTTTCGCTGTCGCGTATGGTTGACCACCCCGTCAGAGACCAAGGCTTGCCTATTGCCAGCAGCAGCGATTTGCCAAAAAACCTAGGCTCCTCCGATGTCGAGTCCATTGTCGACAGCTACGGCTGCAGACCGCGGCTCGTCGTGGAGTTGGCTTAGACCTGCGTGGAGCGTTGCCTGAGCCACGCCGCAATTTGCTCCAGGTTGAGCTCATGTGCGGCGATCGCAAGTGCAAGGTCACGTATCTCCCCTCGCTCCGCCTCGATTACATAGCCCTCCCGCTCGAGCCAGGCCGCTATCGCATACATAGCGGTTCGCTTGTTCCCATCGACAAAACCATGGTTCAGGACCAGGCTCTCTGCCAACGCCGCGGCTCGCGTGAACGGGGTGTCGTAGAGGTTCTTGCCACCAAACGAGGCCAGCAGGCGAGCCAGCGCTGATTCAAGCAGGCCGCGGTCTCGAATACCGATCGAACCGCCGAATTCCTCGACCGCGACTGTGTGCATCCAGACCAGCCCTTCGAGGCTGATCAGAGGCTTGAGCGACCCCTGATCAGAGGTCGGCAAGTTCGGCTAGGTCTTCTCGATATCGCTGTGTGAAACGAGCCGTGAATTCCACCAACCACGTGTCTGGAGTGCCGGCCGGGTCGAGGTCAACATGACCAGGGCGAGATGCAATGGCCACGTCCATGCCCTCCTTGAAGCCTGACTCGGAGAGCGTCTCGGGGGGCAGGGGGATCATCAACGAGTTGCCGACTTTGCGAACCTTGCGGGTGATGATCATGGCCGAATTATACAACGTAATTTGGAGCCGTCCAGATTCCTGAGACTCTTGAGCTGGTCGGCCCGGCGGCGTTATCCATGCAGCCTCGCGCGTCCTCTTCTGTGCGGCGAGGTTGCGTACGACCTCGGCTAATCTGTCAGTCGAAGGGACGACATCATGGATCTTGAACTCGCGTGGCTGCGCTCGTGGCTGGAGGTCGTGGATTCGGGAGGATTTGCCAGGGCAGCCGACCGGATTCACCTCTCTCAGCCACGCATCTCGGCTCACGTCGCCAGTCTTGAGCACGCTCTCGGATGCTCTCTGATCGAGCGCCGGCTCCGTCCCCTGACCTCGCTCGACCCCGCCCCCCTCGACGTTTGTGACTAGTCCCGTGACCAGGGCCGTCTATCGTGAGCAGGCAATGGCAGACGCGATCCCCGACACGAACGACTACGAGCAGCGGTTCAGGGCTGAGTCGCCGTTGATGTTGCTACGGAAAACTACTACAGAACTACTACAGAGAATAGTGGGGCTATCAGCTTTCAGCATATGAGCGGTGAGTAGTTCGTATTCGGATTTTGGTCGGGGGCCCGGGATTTGACCCCGGGGCCTCACGGTCCCGAAACATAGGCGCCTTTGTCCACCGAGACGGGTTTCAATGGTTTTGAGTTGATATGGAAGCCTCACCAGCTGATTCGATGGCGCTCGCAGCCACCGGTGTATCCAGGATTACTACATGAATTACTACACGGGGATATACTGGCGGTATAGATCAATTTTGGAGTATGGGCAGGGCCTCACGGTTCCTGCCGTGTTGGAGGTCGTATGTCTGAGCGCGCAGTGGCCAAGCTCTTCCGCAATGGTCGCAGCCAGGCTGTGAGGCTGCCAAAGGAATTCCGTTTCCGAGGCGACAAGGTGCACGTTCGCCGCGTAACCAGTGGTGTCCTGTTGGAGCCGGTGCTCGACGTTAAAGAGTGGTTTGCCCGGATGGATAAGGTCGGCGGTGGTGCCCTAATAGAGAGCGGCCGAGATCAACCAACGACACCATCGCGCAAAGTCTTCGATTGACGTATCTACTCGACACCAATGCTTGCATCGCACTGATCAACGGACGCCCGGAAACCGTTCGGCGGCGTTTCGAGCGTGCCAGTGCGGCGGGGGAGAGGCTTGCAACTTCTTCAATCGTCCTGTTCGAGCTCTGGTACGGAGTTGCGAAGAGTCAGCAATCCAAAATGAACGCCGAACGCGTTGCTGCGTTCCTGGCCGGTCCTCTCGAGGTCTTGGACTTCACGACTGCGGACGCGGACCATGCCGGGCGCGTTCGGGCGGCCCTCGAAAGCGTTGGTCGACCGATAGGGGCTTACGACCTTCTGATCGCGGGCCAGGCGCTCAGTCATAAGGCGACCCTCGTTACGGCGAACTCGTCAGAGTTCTCGAGGATTCGAGGCCTCCGGTTACAGGACTGGGCCGCCACCCGTCGCTGATACGGGCAGGTGGCTCTTATCGAAAGCACGCGCAGTCCCGCAGACGGAGCGGGGGATAGGTGTCCATTATCGAAAGGGTGGATGGTGAGGTGTTGCCATTACTCATAAGAGAGGACGCGGCAGGAAGCTCGCCCAGCCATCACACTTTGCCGTGGGCGCACAGTCCCACCGCCATACCTGGTTGTCGCAGTGAGGGACACCCATGAACATCACACGCCGAATCAGCCAACGTGTTCGCGCCAGCGCAGCGCCTCGAGTGTTGGATCGGGGCCACGAAGTGGTGCTAGTTTGGCAACGCAACCCTCGGCCGCCGGTCATTCACATCCATGGAGGTTGTCCCACTCTGTCCCGGAGCGTGGTCCCGCACTCATCAATCGAATTCAAGGGGCCGGGGACAGCCGGCTGGATTCGACTGGAGGAGGCTATCCGGCTTCCGGGAACTAGACTCTGCCAGCGCTGCATGTAGCCAAATGCCCGCGGTGCCGACCGCACCACGTCCGAGAAGGCGCGAGGCATAGCCTTAGTCCGAAATTTGGCTGGGGTCTAGGTTTCGATAGGCCTTCATTATCGGCAGCAAGTCGAGCCACGATAAAGGAGTAGTAGCTCGCGCGTTAGGAGGTCATGTCGCGCGACGTGGTGTAAATCCAGCCGCGTGGTCCGGTCATTAGGTTAAGCGGACTCCAGCTCCAACAGAGCTTTGACCACCTCCTCGTTGTTCGGTTGGTAGAGCTTGTTCATAGACTCGGTGCTGAAGTAGCGGCGACCGACAGCCCACTCATCGTTCTGCTCCTCGAGCGCAGCGCCGGTCAGGCGCAATAGCGAGTCTCGATTGGGAAAGATGCCGACGACATCGCAACGCCTGCTGACCTCTTTATTGAGACGCTCGAGAGAATTCGTCGACCAGATCTGGCGCCGGTGCTCGACCGGAAAGCTGTAGTAGGCAAGGACGTCGAGCTCAGCTTCCTGCACGACCTTGACCAGCTGCGGATAGCGCTTCTCAAAGAGCCGGCAGATCCGCTCGATTGTCTCGTGCGCGCTGGCCTGGTCGGGCTGGGCGAAGACGGTGCGCAGGGTCGCCGCCACCATCTGCTGCGCCACCTTGGGCACTGTGGCCATCGCGTTGCGCATGAAGCGGACGCGGCAGCGCTGCCAGGTCGCGCCTACGAAGACCTGAGCCACCGCCTGCTTGAGGCCGAGATGAGAATCGGAGACGACCAAGCGCATGCCGCTCAGCCCACGGCTGACGAGCTGGCGCAAGGACTGGAGCCAGAACTCATGGTCCTCAGCCGGTCCGACGTCGACGCCGACGACCTCGCGCTCACCGCTGGAGCGCACTCCGACCGCGAGCAGAACCGCCATCGAGATTACGCGGCCGTTCTCTCGGACCTTCTCGAAGGTAGCGTCCAGGAAGAGGTATGGAAACTCCCCATCGAGGCGTCGGGTACGGAAGGCGTAGACGTGCGCGTCGAGCTCCTTGCAGATGCGGCTGACCTGGTCCTTGGAGATGCTCTTGATGCCGAGTGCCTCGGCGAGGTTGTCGACCGCCCGCGTCGAGACGCCGTGGATGTAGGCCTCCTGCACCACCGAGAGCAGCGCCCGCTCGTGCCGGCGCCGAGGCTCGAGCAGGCTCGGAAAATAGCTGCCCTGACGGAGCTTGGGGATCTGCAGCTCCAAGGTGCCGACGCGGGTGTCCCACTCCCGGTCTCGATAGCCGTTGCGGAAGGTGGTCCGACCTGCCGTGCGCTGGTGCGGCTCGGCACCGACCAGGTCGGTCACCTCGGCGTCCATCAGCTCCTGCGCGAGCAGCCGCACGCCGTCGCGTAGGAAGTTCGGATCGGCGCCCTGCTCCGACTTGTTGAGCAGGTCCAACAGTGTCATCCTGAGGCTTGCCATCGTCGTGGACCTCCATGTGGTGCTTGAACACCGTCACTTGGAACCACACGGTGGCGCTTTTGTCAAAGCGCCTTTGGATTTACACTGCGACGATTCTGGGCGGTGGTTCTGGCTCGAGGGCTGACCCTCATTTACACCGGCCATGTGCCCTTTAGTGGATCTGTCGTCCTCGGCCGACCACCACGCGCTCCAGGCGCGACTCACCGAGCGAGCAGTGACCTGATAGGAGGCTGGCTCAAGCCCCATCGCAGTGCTGTCCGCCCGCCCGGGAGTCGACCACCAATCATCCCAGCAGAGGAGGGCCGATGGCAGTAGCCAGCATCGTTCAAGCACACGATCCAGTACGCATCATCGTCGGCGTCGACACTCATAAGCACAGCCATGTCGGGCACGCGAAGGACGAGCTCGGGAGGGATCTGGGGCACCTTGAGGTCCCGACCACAAATCAGGGCTACGCGACTCTGCTTGCCTGGGCGCGGGACCTCGGCGAGGTCGCGGCCTTCGGGGTCGAGGGGACCAGCAGCTACGGAATCGGGCTCGCCCGATACCTTCAGAGCGAAGGTCACCTGGTCCTTGAGGTGATTCGGCCGGGCCGCCAGGACCGTCGCTTCCGGGGCAAATCAGACACCATCGATGCCGAAGCCGCGGCCGCGGCGGTGCTCTCCGGAAAGGCGCGCAATCTTCCACGGGCGTCGGCTGACAAGGTCGAGATGATTCGGGCTCTTCGAATTGCGAGGGGGTCTGCAACCAAGGCAAAGACCCAGGCAATCAACGCCATCAAGGCTCTGGTTGTCATGGCTCCCGAAGAGGTCCGAGAGCAATTGAGGGAGCTGCCAAGTGCCAAGCTGGTCGGTACCTGTGCCCGTTTCCGGGCGTCCCGAATCGTGGACCCCACCAGCGCCGTCAAGGCGAGCCTCAAATCGTTGGCAGTCCGGCATCGCGCGCTGGACGCGGAGATTCGCGAACTCGAGGACCAGCTCGACCACCTCACGTCCGAGACCGATCCTTTGCTGCGGAGCCGTTTCGGCGTCGGACCAGATACGGCCGCCGCTCTGCTCTTAGCTGCCGGCGACAATCCTGCACGCCTTCGGTCGGAGGCCGCCTTCTCAATGCTTTGCGGCTCATCACCGGTGCCAGCTTCGTCCGGCCAGACGAAGCGGCATCGATTGAACCGAGGAGGCGACCGCCAGGCCAACTCGGCCCTCCACCGGATCGTGATGGTGCGGCTCCGCTGGCATGAGACGACGCAGGCCTACATGCGCAAGCGTCTTGCCGAGGGAAAGTCGAAGCGTGAGGTCGTCAGGTGCCTGAAACGCTACATCGCCCGCGAGATCTACGGCGTTCTCATAGTCCGCTCGGAGCGACCTTGACATCCATAGGAGGATCCACTACTCGCGACACAACTGCGTTGTGCGCCAACCTCTACCCTCGGTAGACAGCCCATGACCCGAAAACGATGAACAGAATCGCGTTGAACGCTATGAGAGCGGTAGATTGCGGGGTCCTTTGTCCTCGAACACGCCAAATCCGAAGCACTCCGGCCCACCTCGTTACTGAGCCACCTAGCGCATTTGGCCAGAGCCAGATGATAAAGAGCCATAGCCCAATGAAGATCAATAGCCCTCCGAAGATCTTCCACATTTCAGCGGATGATCGCATAGGTTGGATCGGTCATCAAGTCGGGTCGCCGAGTGTTCGTAGAAGTCCGCCAAAGTGCGCCGAATTCAAAATCGACCCCAAGCCGTCGGTTTTGGCGTGGTGGTCCTCAACTTGGCAGTAAGTCCTACGGCTCTCGAGCGGTGAGGGCGGACAGTCCCCTTCGCCGGGTCTAGCACCTGCGCGCCGACTCGATCCACTCGCCAGTCGCCTAGCACGGACGACCTTGTCGGGCCATTCATGGGAGCGGCCGCATGTTGGGAGCGTCGGTCGAGGTCACGGGCAGCGACGCCGGGCGCTGATGCTCTTGACGGCGTGAAATACCAGTTGTCAACCGACTGTCGGACTACACCATTCGACAAGACTGCTGCAGAACTGCTGCAGTAGTACATCGATGGTGTCATATTAACTTCGATTACGGGCGGGAACTCAAAAACTAGTCGGGGGCCCGGGATTTGACCCCGGGGCCTCACGGTCCCGAACCCTGCGTATGTCGTGTCCTCCAGTGTCCTCCTGTACTCAGTTTCGGCCGCAGTCGTGTCCTCTGGTGTCCTTCTGTGTCCTCCTGGTTCCGCGAATGCGTGACACATCTGTGACACGCTTTCAGAGCTACTGACCATGGGTCCTCGCGTTGACGGGATCAGCGCCAAGGCGGATTCTGGTGCACAGAGTGAAGACGCGAGGTCGTATCTACGGCCAGATCGTGATCGGAGCGGTCCTCGGCGCAGGCTATGGTCTGTGGGGCCTTGAAGCGGCTTCGCCGCTGGCGATCCCGCTCATCTTGTGGGCCGTCATGGTCCTGTTGCTCGTCTGGCGCATGGCTGCGCAGCTCCGCCTCTTCATTGCCTGTGCGGTCGCGTACGCCGCCGGCTTCGGCGCAGTTTGGACAATCGTGTTGGGCCAACTACTTGCCACCTGCACGCCACCATCGTGCCAAACCGCGAAGGCAATGATGGACGTTTTCTACGCCGCGGCGCTCCTTCTTCCAGTTCTCCTCGCTGCATTAGTCCTGATCACGGTGCGTCAGCTGGTTCTTCACCGATGAGAGCGCCGACTGGTCGAGTTCTATTCGTGGTCGTGGCCACGAGTCAATACTGGTAGGACATGAGCGCCGGGACCGGACCGCACGAGCTGAAAGACTTGGCTGAACGTCTGCTCACCCACCCGCACGCCGAAGGTCCCACGTCGGTTGAGCTGTTTGTCGCTCGCCTTCCACGGTCGTTGGGGCAATGTGACCCCGGAGCCGTCGACTCCCAAGATCCTTGGCACTGCCGTCCACACGTGCCGCGGCCGGTCCCCGCTGCTGGAGGTCGTAGCCGACATCGACGGCGAGAGCGATTCCAAAAGAGTTGCAACATTTCCTAACGGGACTCCCGTAGTAGGGGTAAGGGCGCATGCATGCATGTGAAACGTTCCTTATTGCTAGGGCAAAGCATGGCGACGACCTCGCCTACCAGCAGCTCCTCGCGCCTCTCATCCAACCAGCTCACAGGCTTGCATGCGGCTTGCTGCATGACTCATACCTGGCGGAGGACGCGGTTCAAGATGCGGCAGTCAAAGGCTGGCGCAAGCTCGGAAATCTGCGCTCAGGTGCTTCGATGCGTCCCTGGTTTCTGGGCATCGTCGTCAACGAGTGCCGCGAACTCCGGCGCGGCCACTGGGCGCGAATGGACCCGACCCCTTCCCCGCCACGTCGTGCGCACGAATCCGTGGACGACGCGGCCATTCAGCGCATGGAGGTCAGGCGAGCGCTCGAGCGACTTGACAGGCTGGATCGCGTGATTGTTGTACTGCACTACTACGTCGAACTGTCCTGGCCAGAGATCGCCGCCATCGCAGGCCTTACCGAAGCGGGCGCACGGAGCCGACTCTACCGAGCGATAAACCGGCTTCGAGCAGCCAACGCCTTCGTGGTGGCGACGTGAGCGACGTGAGAGACCAGGCTGTCCGGCAAGCGATTTACGAAGCGATCGACGACGTACGCCAGCCATCCGACCATTTGCTCGCGGCGGCGATGGATGCCGTGCGCTCAGCTCCACAGCAGCGGCGATCCCCTCGGCTATTCGTGAGCTTGGCGGCAACGGTTGCAGGCGTGATCGTCCTAGCGTTGATCGGGGTGGTGACATTTCGGACCACCCAACCTCAGCGTCCGGCGACATCGCCTTCATGCTCAGTGCCGGTTCTGTCGGACTTCGGCTCCGGTTTGCTGTCTTACCCTTCCCTGAACTTCACGCCGGCCAACCTTCCAGCTGCTCGGGCAACCGCCTACGACAAGTTCAACCACCAGTGGTATGCCACCGTTCCCGAAGGTATCTCGCCTGATGGCCGGTTGATCGCGCTGCACGACAACGTCAAGGGCAACAAAGCGACCATGACCCTTGAGACATCTACTGGCCGAGTCCTCTACTCGCGGGACTACGTGTTCCGGATTCTTGGCTGGTCACAAGACGGCAGCCTAATTTTCACCACCACCGATACGGACCGGCTGGCGATGGTTTCTGCGAACGGAACAAACTTCAGGTACATCGACCCTCTCGGTTTCGGCGGCGACACGTGGCGTTTTGCCCGAGGCAATAGCGTCTGGGGTGTGACTGCGCAAACCCTCAACGATCCCCAACACAGGATTTTCGTCGTCCACCTCGATCTCGTGAGCGGCGCTGTCACTGACTGGTTTGGTCTGGTGCCAGGGTCTTTCAATGACAGCGGCGGCGGAATAGTCCTCGGGCTGACTGCCGATGGATACCCGATCGTTCCACAACTGCTCAGCGACCCGGTGGCTGGCGTGGCTGTGATACGCCAACCGAATGTGGCGACGGCGATCCACCTTGAGGACGGAGGCACCACTTCGTCGAACTTCTGGGCTTACCACGCCTTCGGCGATGACCAGGGCATCTGGCTGACGACTTATGACGGAGAACTGTTTCGATCGGTCAACGGTGGGGCGTTTGTCTTAGCACAGCCGCAAAACGGAATGCATGTCTTCGCGCTCGCGGGGCGCTGCGCATAGCGGCACTAGGCCGAACTGGCGATCCCAGCTATCTGGTCGAACGGCGCAATCTTCTAGAGCGACCCGCGGAGTCGGCAGATGCGCATTCCGGACAGCTGCGTCCCGGGACTCCGATAGCAACCGGATCACAATCAGGAGTCACTAGCGCTCGATTGACGACTGACCCTCGCAGGACGCCAACACGCTGCGGAAACCGCCCCTGAAACGCGAGCTCTCTCGCGGTTGCGACAGTAGGCTGCCAAGCTGCCGCTCGGACTCGATGGCTAGCTCAGTTCGGAGGCGGTTAAGGCGTCTGCGTCCGCACCGCGACTTCGATCATCGCCACTTCTTCAACGGATTCCTGCCGTTGTGGCGGTGTCCAACGAAAGTGATTCCAATGAATCCCGCTGTTGTAATCAGCAGGATCAAGAACGCGTAGCCAGGGACGGGCCGATATGCGGACCACTGAAGCAGCAACACAAGCGCGACCAAACCCGTCGCCACGCCTTGACCTGCCAGGAGTGCACCGAGCGCTCTCGCCTCGCCTGCCGACCAATCAATTAGTAACGGGTTGAAGACCATCCGCGCGGTTACCGCGCTCGCGACGCCAATAGTGGTTAGCGAACCAGAAAGCATGCCGAGGAGCCATGCGACGACGATTGCAGCCTCAGTCACGAGTCTCAGCCTAACTCTGACAATTCCTGCCGTCAACGCCGAGCCGCACGACCCATGTCCCCTGCCTCGTCGTTGGGGTGCTGTATCGACTAGCTCGCAAAGGATGAATCCAGGATCGTTTGGGCCTTGAGCAGGCCCGCGTCGATAGGACTCGGGATCAATTCACGTGATCGTGTAGTCGCGTGCACGCGCGTGCTCATCAACAAGTCAGGGTTGGGCCAGCGAACGCGCTCACTTCCCAAATCGGCGATCAGAAGCGTGCAGATCTGAAGCTGCTCGATAACCGATCCCATCCCGACTTAATCGTTCCATCGCGCCGATCTGCATATTTCGCGCTCATGTTCAAAATGCCGCTTAACACCAAGAATGCCAGCCCGGGCCACTCGAGCATCAGCACGACGACGTTTAGCGACGCCGAAAGCAATACGCGCTCGGAACCCAATAACAGCAAAGCGACTGACATCATCAATCCGGCGACACCGGCCGCCGCGACTCCGGCGCCGCGCAAACGGCGGTCGCGGTCATCGGCCGGCATCCTTGGAAGCAAGTTTGCAATGCCTCTTGGCAACAGCTCATTTGCGGTGAAGGCTCCATACAATCCCCACACCACCAGGGCGAGGGCAATCAGGATGAATACAACGGCAAGCACGATCAATGCGACTGCTATCTGGGCGTCCGCCTGGTCGAAGTTGCAGTAGCTGGCCGCGAAGGACCCCGGAGGCGGGGTGGCCGAGTAGCAGCCCTGCGCCGTTGGAGAGGGCGGCGTCACGGCCTCGGGGAGAACACTCACCATGTCCGTGTCTCATCACGGAGGCGCCGATGAATCATCGCGTCGCCAACGTCCACGCTAGCCCGCCTCCAAACAAGACCGTCGTGGTGACAATCGCCACGGCAAATGGAACGCCGGGCGACGCCCATCTCCTGACAAGACCGATTCCCGCAAACGCAAGTGCGCCCACAGCGATGATCGAAACGTACGGAACGAGCTTGAACAGCATGTACCAGCCGAAGCTCGGATTCTGTGGGCCCGCGGCATGCGACAAGAAGTACGGCGTCGCAACTGCAAAGTCAAAGCAAGCCACCGCTATTGCTGCTAGTACGAGAACCACGCCAACGGCGCGTCGGTAGCTCATGATTCGCAGCTCATAAACAGATATGGCGCCTTCATCTGAGGTGGTCAATGACCATAGTCACGAGCGACATAGACAACATCACCGGTGGATTCCCTTTCGATCCGGAAGCCGAAGGTATGACCGGCACAAGCGAGATATCGACGCCGTCAAGCGTCTTCCACATGACGCCATGGATGGCCTGGCCATCCGGGCACCGCATGAAGATGTATTGTCCACCCTCGATCGTCTCGACAGTCGTACAAAGGGGCCCCTTGTATCCAGGCGGAATCTTTTGGTTGATCACCAGCGGGGCTGACGGATTTGGATCGAGCCCCTCGTTGATCTGGACTTCAACCCCATCCATTGTGTAGTCAAGTGAGACAGAGCCGCCTCCCATGGGCGCCGGCTGACTCGCTGCGACCACCTGAGGGATGTACGTCACTGAGTTCAGGGTCGCGCTAGCGGTCGAATCCAGCGTCAACACCTTGAAACCTGTGAGTCGGCTCGCCTCGTCAACTGAAACCTGGATTGGATGGCCCGGCCAGCCCATGTGAGCCGCAAAGCCCCCCTGCTGCGACTGTGTCACCGGTTTGCCATGAACGAATGCCGGTCGGGTCCAGGTGCTCACAGCCATCGCAGTTCCGCCCAGCAGCGCGAGCCCAGCCGCGACGGCCAGAGCGACCACCAGACGATGATGGTGAAACACGCGGAACCGATGTCGCCGGGTGCGCAAGGAAACGGCACTCGCCCGCTCAACCTTCTGCCAGACGGCTCGCGGCTCAATTTCGGCAAGACCACGCAGCTGAGCCGCCAAGGTTCCCTCGTTGAGGTCAATCCTCATTACGAACCAACTCCTTGAAGCTCGCGCTTGAGCGCAGACAAGGCGCGCCGCGTCGCCGCGCGGGCGGCGATTGGCGACAGTCCGAGTGCCTTACCAACCCTCGAGTAGTCCAGGTCAGCGCCAAATCGGAGAGCGACCAGCATTCGATAGTGCGACGGGAGTTCACGGATCGCCCGAATCAAATCCCACGCCTCGATTTGCTCTTCAATGTCCGGCCATGAGTCGGCGCCCCGTTCGAACATGAGCGTCACACGCTCGAAGAGGAGTTGCCTTCGTCGAGCAGCGCGGCCAAAGTCACGAGCAGTGTTCTGGACGATCCGCCAGAGCCGTGGTTCGACGCGACCTCCCTTTGGCGTCCACCTTGGAAGAGCTCGGATGGCTCTGATCAATGCCTTGGGCGATGTCCTCGGCTTCTGCATCGCTCCTGGCCACCATGGCCGCGAAACGGCAAACGGCTTCGCCATGGCGTTCCCAAAGTTCACGAGCCGAAGGGGCCTGAATCTCTGAGCGAGACGCCGGCATCACGCCGACCATCTCGGTCATCGCGTCGTCCACTTCACTACTCCCGAAAGCGGCCTACCGGCCGCGCACCCCTGACATATCCCAACTGCCAAGACTATCGGCCACCACGTCGGACCGTGCCTAACCCGGCGTAAAGATGAGTAAATCACGGCGTCAGGCTGGGCCACGGCGGAGTCCGACACTCGACAGAAACACCGAGTTTAGTTCGGGGAGGCACCGCCGACCAGCGGGCCTAAACAGTAATTCCGCGGACATCCCGCTGACTGACGCACGGTCCTGGGCCGTGCGCGCGCTGATATATCGGCTGTGCAATTGCCGTGCGCGAGTTCAATCGACGGTCCGCGGACACCTTAGGACGGGGCTCAGCCGCCGGGTTCCTGGAGAATCTGTGCCCCAGCTGTGCCCCGTCGGCTCTGGACGACGCCCGAAATCGCCGATTTTGAATACAAAAATGGTCGGGGGCCCGGGATTTGTCAACGCCAGTCTGAAATTCCCCAGTTCTCGCCGGTCTGAAATTCCCCATCTCAGGACCGATTTCGTCTGAGCGCCGGTCTCAAATTCCCCACCTGAGGCGCTGGCGTGACCAGGGTGCTGGTGGGCATGGTGAAGACGCCGGCTCGCTTCTTGTCTTTGAGGCGATAGCTCTCGCCGCGGATGTTGACCGTGGTCGAGTAGTGGAGCAGGCGGTCGATGATGGC
>WNGK01006127.1_pt1 | contig 25013 bp, 32 predicted proteins | sample 5400601 | NCBI WGS metagenome assembly WNGK01 (sample SAMN13153376, study PRJNA577476) | soil metagenome | isolation source: 60 cm soil or saprolite under Garry oak tree replicate 1 | place: USA:California | collected 2016-06-15
ATCCCACCCAAAGCCTTTGCCAAGGTCAAACGGACACTTGAGGAACATGAGATTGCCATTGTCTGTATTGACGCACCTGATTTTCTTGATCGTTGTCTTACTGATGTCCAGACATCAGGATAAGAAAGGAGTATGTGATGAAGCGTATCAAGCTGGACTACAACCAGGAGATCACCATTACCGATGAAGCCTTTGAGCAGATCAGTGCTATTGCCATGGCTAACAGGGTTTGCGAAGGATGCGACCGGCCGTATACAGCAGAGTGCCCAAACGTGGCCTTGAACCGCTGTGTACGCTGTTTTCTCAAGTACCACGCCAACCACGGATATACCTACATCAAGCTCTATGAAGTCAATCAGCGTGGTGAGGAAATTCACTGGTTTCTTGACCCGTTTAACGTCGTCTATTATACCCACTCGACATCCAAAGGAGCCCAGAAGAGTGAATACTACACGCTTTTGTATTGGGGCTTTCCCGTCCCGACGACCTGGCAGGACGGCGAAGAAACCAAACCGTTCAATCACTACCATTGGAGCTTTTACGGCGATCCCAAGGCCGATCAGGTGCTTGTCATCCACAACACCATTGATTATGGCAGTGAGCGTTCCTTTGATTTCCTCAGCTATCGCGACGGAAGAACCCTTCAGATTGACCGCAAACGCGGTGAAGGCAGGAGATTGTTCCTTGCGGCAAAAAAGCGGATTGAGGCAACACACGACGGGCATGGCTACCATGTGGACGGTCAGACCTTCTATTCACTGGATAGCTATTGGCTTCGCAGAGTCGTTGCCATGATTGCCAACGAGGAAGCGAGCAAGGCCACCTCTCAAGATACAGGAAGGAAGCAAACACATGATTGATTGGGCAAAACCCTTTCTGATTGCCAATCTGTACCGGACAGACCTGGCGAAAATAGGGCTGACCAATGAGCAGATTGCAGCCTTGTCTGATCTGGACATGCTCAACATCGCGCAACGATTAGGCAGAGAGTACTTGGAAAACGTCTTCGTCGCGCATTTGGAAACTGTCGTGAATAATCTCTTATTGGAAAAGGAGCGCTAACCACCATGGAACTGTTGACACAGGAATTGAGAGAAAAGCTTCCACCACTCTACAGCCAGGAACACGTGGAAGACCCGATGGTCATCTGTAAATTCTTCCATCCTCTTTCCCACTGGACATGGTATGCCTATGAAGGCTCACCAGTAGACGAAAATGGGTACTACGATACCGACAAGGAAAAAGTCGATTTTCTTTTCTTTGGCTGGGTCTACGGTGACTTTCCAGAACTTGGCTACTTCTCGCTCAACGAGATGCAGGCAATCAACGTTATGGGACTTGGGATTGAGCGCGATCTGCATTTTACCCCGATGACATTGTCAGAGGTGAAAAAGCTTCATCCAGAAACGCCACCGGCACAGCCACCCACGCTTACGATCTACATCATTGATGATGTGGAAGAGGAAAAACCTGATGCACAGGAGTAATGGAAGCCAGCAAGCACTCTGTTCTGTAGTTTGCCAACCCAAGTACAGAGCACTTGCCCATTCGCGGAAGTACCGTTAGGCACATTATATTCTCTGTGGTACTTCCCTACCAAGGAGTCCCTAGTGAAATCCGAAAGGAGGAAACGCTATCCCGACAATTGGGATGATCTGTCTTGGCAGCGCAAGGAACACGCAGGTTGGAAGTGCGAGTTTTGCCATGTCACACAAGGCAGAAAGCGGAAATCCAAACGCACAGGACAATGGTATCGTGTGTACTTGCACGCAGCACACCGCGACCATGATCTCGGTAATCCCAATCCTATCCTGCTTTGTCTGTGTCCAACCTGTCACGGCAAATATGATTATTGCTATCGTATGAGCCAGCAACAGGTCAGTTTGGAGCGAATGAAGCACCAGAAGAGACTGGTTTCTGTATCGCGATAAGCTGCAACAATTGGCCTTGGGGGAGCCATTCTTTTGTGGCAACGCCACACATGATAAATCCCCCACCCTTTTTTCACTTCCCGACTTCGTGTATGTTGTACACTGCTCCCTTTCCCGCCGATCACCAACCACCAAAACCAGAACACCTTTTCCAATGCCTCTGTGAGTTAATATTAGGCGATTTGAGCCGTTTTTTGTCAGGAAGTGGGTAAATCACTCTTCCCTGCTCAATTTACCGTTTATCAATACATTTCACCCTCCCCAACTTTACCCCTCACTGGCAAAATTGCCAGCAACTTTCTCCTCGACTTGACAAATTGCTGAGATTATGTGCATACTATCTCATTCATATATCCTTATGGACATAAAAGCGATCATAAAATACTTCGATTTGAATGAACATCCCTTTATCAGCAACCCCGATCCCCGGTTTTTATACTTCTCTTCTCAAGTCAAAGAAGCCCTTGCCAAATGTGAATTTATGGCACGGGACAGAATAGGCCCTATTTACATGTATGGCCCGATTGGGAGCGGGAAAACCTCGCTTGTCCGCCGACTGCAAGAAAAATTGAGTTTAGATGAACGCTATCATGTGAAGCTCCTGATCTCCCCCAACCTGAAAAGCAGCAACGCCTTTTTGCGGCTTATTCTCGAAACCTTTGATGTCAAAACCGAACGCTCCTACACTGCCTCGCTCAATAATTTTGAAAAGTTCCTGGTGCACCAATACCAGGAGGGGAAAGTGCCTGTCCTGCTGATTGATGAGGCGCAATACATGACCCGCGATACCTTAAAACTCATCCACTATCTCTTAAATTTTGAAACCAACACCACCAAGCTCTTACAGTTTGTCCTGGTTGGACAAGAAGAACTCGGAGCAAAGATTATCCAGTACCGAGAACTGGCCTCCCGGATGTTCCCGATTGCCATGAATGCCATGTCACCGGACGATCTCAAGGATATGATTACGTTCCGGCTCACGGTCGCAGGGTATACCGGCCAACTCTTTGAGGATAGCGATGAAGCATACAAAACCCTCTACACCTATACCAAAGGACTGCCGCGAGATGCGATCAAAGTGTGTTTTGAGCTGCTGATAGAGCTTGCAGCACAAGGGAAAAAGCAAGCCACTGCTCAACAGGTGGAAGAAATAGCCAAAGGGCAAAATTTACGCAATTAACTATGGGAAGATTTGACGCGTTAACACAACTTGAGAAAAAAACAGTAAACTCTCCTCCCCCATCCAAAAATGATGTTGCTCCAATCCCTGAAAATCATTCTGCTAGCAAACGAGCAAATCAGCAAACGAGCAAAGAAGTAAACCAACAAGTTAGCGAACCAGCAAGCCTACAAACCAACAAAGAAGCAAGTAAACAAGCTTCTTTACCAACAAATCAGTTTACTAGCAAAGAAGTAAACCAGCAGATCAGTAAAGAAACAAACCAACAAACCAGCAAAATGACCCACCAACAGACAACGAAGGAGAAGAAAAAATACGGCACCTATCTGAGAGATGACAGTATTTCAGCTATTCAAATGCTGGCAGTCCAGACAAAGCAAAAAGACCATGTGGTGCTGCAAGAAATCGTCGATTTTTATTTTGCGAACAAGAAATAACTCTACTGGTTTGCTAGCAAGTTAGCAAACGAGCAAAGAAACTTTCTCGCAAAGAAGTTTTCTACCAAAGAAGCAAACTAACTTACCAACAAAGAAGAAAACCAACTAACTAGCGCTTGACAGCAAGCTCATCGTTGCAGCTACAATGGATGAGTTTCTATGTTCATGTCATGAAAACACTGTCTGACCACATCTATGCAGGTTTCAGTAAGCCGGAGGCGAATTTCTTCAGGCTTCCCAATGAGTGGACAGATATTACCGCCCGCATCACCAGCCTCGCAGAACTGAAACTGGTGGAATATGTGCTCAAGCACACGTGGGGATATAGTGAGTTTGATATGGTGAAAAAAATCACGACCGATGAGTTTATGTCCGGACGGAAGAAAAAGAACGGGGAGCGCATCGACACCGGAACAGGATTAAGTAAACCATCAGTGATTGAAGGACTCAATAACGCCGTCAAGCATGGATTGTTAGAGGTTGAGATAGACGACAGCGATAAGGCAAGGATTAAGAAGTATTATAAACTCAAAATGAGAACTCCGATTGAGGCAGACGAACCAGAAAAGGAAGAAACCCACGCAGATGTAAAGAATCTTTACACCGGGGTAAAGAACTTTGACAGCAGGGGTAAACAATCTTTACAGCGATCAGAGAAAGACACTAAAGAAAGATATATGAACGTTAAGAAACAGAACAAAAAGGATACAAAGGAAACAGCGTATTATGCAGGACGCTTAGCAGAGAAGTTAGGAGATCAGAAATCCTTGACCTACTATAAAATCGTTTGCCAGAGACTTGACCCACACAAACTCATGCAAAAAGCAGCAGAGATCATCGCAGACGGGGGAGCAAGAAATCCAGGAGCAGTTTTTGCCGAGTGGGTGAAAACGATAGAGAGCGGCTTAGAGTAATCCTTACCCTTTTCTTACTTGATGCGCAACAATAAACTTGCTAGTATGAAAGTCTCCCAACAGAAGACAAGCACCTATGGTGAACACTGCCCATACCCAATCATGGCAAAGCGTCTTTGCACGACAGAGACACACAGCAACCGGTCAACAACCGCGTCGCGGTGTATGGCAAGATAACCCCACCCCCAAAACCGCCCGCACAGCCTCACCACAGCCTGCTCCACGAAAAAAACCCATGCGCCCGCAGACAATGAACACCCCGCCTGCTCGATCACAAAACAAACCCACCGCCAACCGAAAGACTGTGCATTTGACGCTGTGGGTCAAGCCTGTAGTGAAATCAGAATTAGAGCGGATCGCAGAGCGTGAGGGAGTCAGTGTGTCCAGAGCAGGAGGCGCATTGCTTGAACAAGCACTGCAACAGCACGTCGATATGCAGTACAGCGCACTCTTGCAGCCCATTATTGAACAGGCCATTGCAAAGCAGATACGTTCCTACAGTAGCAGAATTGCTATGCTCTTAGTCCGTGTCGCCTTTGCCAGTGAGCAAACCAGAGGGATTGTCACCAATATTTTAGGCAGACAGCCAGGCGTCACACCAGACATACTCACCACTATTCTTGACGGTTCAAGCAACACTGCCAAAGGCAATATCACGCGCAAGACCCCGCAACTCACGGAACTCATGGATGCCGTGGAACAGTGGATACATGCAGCAGAGGAGGAGGGGCAGACATATGCCTAATGGCAATTATCAAAGCCACCTACACAAAAAGCAGTGGAGGAGCCAAGGCTTCTATTCGGTATATCGAACATCGGCCAGGTAAAGACAACGAAAAAGTGACCCGGACACTGTTTGGCAGTGATGGCGCTATGGGTAGATGGCAAGCGTACCAGATGATTGATGAAGCTGAGAAGGGCAGTCTCTTTTTCCGCTTTGTCATTAGTCCTGACCCCAAAGGAGAAGACACAGGCAAAGACTTGTTCTTGCGGGAAGTGACAGAAAAAACGATGCTGAGTTTAGAAGAACGACTCCACAAACAGGTTTCCTGGGTCGCAGCCGAGCATGATGATCACGCGCCACATCGGCATGTGCATGTCGTGGCTGTGGTGCCAGGGCGATTGCAGGTTCAGGATTTTCAGCAGATGCGCCAAGCAGCCACAGCAGCCGCGTTAAAGCAGCGGAGACAGCGTGATCTTGCCAGAGAGCAGCAAGCACAAAGCAGGGAGGAGGCACAATGGGAGCAGTAGCATTGCATAAGGCGCGATTTGCCAAGCGGCATGAACTGGCAGAACTGGTACACGAAGCACCATGCCAGGATGGAGTGCTCTTAGGGACGAGAAAAGAGTGGTTGTTGTTCAAGCGGTATGTTGTTGTTCGTCCCACAGAGAAGCGCCGCGAAATCGGCAATACGCTGATTGTTGCGCCAACCAGAGGTGGCAAAGGGCTCTTAGCCATCAGCCAACTGCTTTCATGGAAATACAGCGTGATTGTCAATGACATCAAAGGCGAGCTGTTCCAGGCAACCGCTGGCTATCGCAGTACCCTTGGCAAGGTGTATGTGATTGACCCAACTGGTGTCGGGCATTGCTATGACCCACTTCAGGAAAAGAAAACAGAGGACGGCTTATTATCAGCGGCCACCCACCTGTTGTATCAGGCAGAGGAAGGCGAGGGACGGATTTTTACACAGCGTGCCAGTGTGATGCTCAGTCAGCTCTTTGCCGCAGCCAAACTGGAAGGAGCAGCACCACTGCCGTATGCACGACAGAGTATTCGCTTAGGACTGTCGGCATGTGCAGCACGACTGCATGCGGTTTCTCCTGAACTGGCAACGCAATTTCTTGATGTCCAGTACCAGGATGCCAACTTCTCAGACCGCTTTTTACTCTTTAGCTGGGGAACCTTAACCGCCAGGATGCGACCACTGTTAACCGAAACGGTGGTGAGATGTTTTACGCATTCAGATTTTACCGCAGAGCAGATGATGCGTAGCAAAACACCTGTGACGGTCTATTTACGCTGGAAAGAGCAGGATTTACTTGCACTTTCCCCCCTTGTCCGGCTGTTATGGGGTTCACTCATCAACGAATTGATAACCACCTATGACGACAACCAAGGACAAGACTGTCAACCAGTCTTGCTTTTGATTGATGAGGCAGGCAGAACCGCGATACCCAGTTTAGCCGATCATGCCACAACCGTTGTCGGCAGAGGGATATCATTATGGATTGCCATGCAATCACTCTCACAATTGGAAGCAGCCTACGGCAAAGCCAGAGCGCAAGTCTTGCGGGATAACATGGAGAACCAAATCTACCACCGTCCTACTGATCTTTCGACCGCACAGTATTTAGAACTTCGATGCGGGAAACAATCAGCCTATGCCCATTCAACAACGGAGCGCGAAGGAGTGGAAACGAGCGAAGGTCTTTCAGAGCAACCCATCCCACTGCTGACAGCCCAGGAGATCATGCAACTGAGAGATGAAGACATCATCTGCTTTCATCGACGCTTGCCACCATTCAAGATCAGCCGTATGGATTGGAGAACACACCCCACACTCACACAACGAAGAAATCTACCAGCTCCACAGCTTTCTTCTTTGCCCACCGTTGCAGATAGACCAATGGAGCGCATACAGCGGGAGACGTTTCGTTTTCCTAACGGATATATTGACCCTGACATGGTTAATTAGCCAGGCAGGGAAAAACGATAACACGGTACAATCCCCTGCTACGTATAATGCTGGCAGCCTGTTGAAAAACTCAATTGATGATTTTTGAGAAAGGTGAATTACTGTGTTTTGCTGCTAAAAATCCTGGAAGTCAATACTGCTCTTTTGGTTTTTCAAGCTCATTTTTCTCAAATTCTGCTTTGAGCAGTTCCATCATATTCTTTTTTGCCTGCATGACTCCTGCTTTGCCAATAGCCGCTGTTTGACCCGCTTCTTCAAAAAACTTCTCCACAATGTTTTTTGGATCTCCCATAGGATCATAGGGTCTTCTGCATCCACAAGTGTAACACATAGTTCTGACCTCCTTACGCTCTCGATAGCTGAAGAAATCTCTCACTCTTCATCTACTACGGTCATGGGTTACACAGCAGATAATCCGTTCATGGTAGATTGGCTGGCTCTGCCATATCGACAGGAAGTGGTGTCTTTCCCCCTTACTGATGAGTTCCGCGAAAGAATTTTTCAACACACTAGCTGGATTATACGCAGCAACAGAGAAAACCCCGTAGCTTTTTCTTACTTGTTTTCTTATTCTTCCCTGCTCTATACTAACTGTGCAATTAACAAGTCCATGGAACCAGAACCTACCAGCCAAGAGCAAAAAACAAAAAAAAATTGGTTGCGAAGACACCCTATTCTCAGTGGTCTTATTGGATTATTCCTCTTCTTCTTTATCGTGGGAACTATTGGAGGAGCCACGAACAAAAATACTCCTGCATCTACAGCAGGTTCAGGAACACCGCCCCAATCAAACCTCTCTCCTACCGATAAGCAAAAGACAACAGTAACGCCAACGTCCAAAGATCCGTGCAGTGCTTATTATGGAACGAGCCAATTAGGAGATTGTATGAAATTGCAAAACGCAATGGATAAAGGGGCTGCATTAGATCATCCTTTGAGTGCAAAAGTTTCTTATGATAGCACTGGCCTTTATATAACAAACACGGAAAACACAGAATGGGATCAATGCACGGCTACGATCAATGAAACTGACCCATCAGGAGACAATTTTCAATCAGATGGATTTGTTATAGGTGCAGGACAGAGGGCTACAGTAAAATGGGCAGATATAGTAAATCGTGAAAACCAACGCTTCATCTATGTACAGACAAAGCCGTATTCACTAGATTTAGACTGCAAGGTTGGAGGGCAAACAGATAAAAACTCAGGTGCATTTACAGGCGCAGAAGAACATCGATCACTGTTTAATTTGTAGCTTCGCTTTCTTACATCTCTAGTTTCATATAATTTGATTATATTCACCAGCTTCAAAAACTCCCTGATCTCTTCTGTGTCATAAACGGTCATTTTTGAGACAATGTCTCATTTAATCGAACTTGACCCAAGGGAAAGCCTGGAACACAGTCTCAAAACTCATCTCAAAATCTCTGTTTCACCTCTTGACAATACTGATGAGTTTTGAGACAATCAAAACGATATGGCACTCCCAGAACAAAAGAAAAAACTCCTGAAAGCCAAAATTGCCGTTGCTCTCCATGATGAGTTAGGCAGAGTTCCCAAGACAGAAGAAATTGACCAGGTGTTTTTATTGGCACGCGTGATGTATAAAGCTGTGTTGGGCTTGCACTTCCAACGACAGGAGCAAAAGAAACAAGGACAGCTTGCCATCTTTTAACACCTATGTATGTTGGCTATGCACGCGTTTCTACCTCAGACCAAACCCTTGACCTCCAACAGGATGCTCTTGAAAAGATCGGATGCACAAAAATCTTCACAGATACCGCAAGTGGAGCTAAAGCAGAGCGAAAAGGATTAGAGGAAGCTCTTACATATGTACGTGAAGGCGATACGCTCGTGGTGTGGAAACTGGACAGGTTAGGCAGAACCCTCAAACACCTCATTGAAACCGTCACAGTGGCACAATCGCTCTATGATAACAAAAACAATACCATTGATGAGATTTGTAAAACGCTCAGTATTTCCAGAGCGACCTTATACCGCTACATCAAAACGAAATAACGAGACGAGTCTCTACCGGCCAACAGGCATGCAACCACGTACAATTCATTCTTGTGTTCTTCCGAAGACAGATACTGCGCTTTGTTCTTTTGCCAAAGCAATTGCCAGCTATCAGAGATGAGTCAAAACTCTCCACCAATGCCTTCTGGCTTTTTCATTATGGCCGTTCAAAATTTGCTATGCGTCAAGATCAAACTCTGCAGAGTTTGATCTTGACGCATAGCAAATTCTTGAAGGCGGTGCTGTAGTCAGCCAGAAGGCATGGGAAGCTGACTGGCGAGGAAGGAGGTGGATGATAATGGTTGATGATTTTGCGATCATGGCATCATACTCGCTTGAACAAGCACTCGACGATGGTGTGCTGGTGGCAGTCTTCCAAAACCGTTGGCAGCAATTAAGCGGGGGAAAACCGATTGTTGCAACCGGTCACTTGTTCGGTGAGGTGAGTCTTGCAGCCTTGCAAGAAATCTGGAATGCGTATACTTATTGGAAAACCCATGTTGAGCAGACGCTGCCAGAGGAAGACCGCCTGTTTGCAACGACCATGAACAGCAAAAAGGTATGGGTCATTGAAGACGCCCAGGCAATCACCCTGATGTATCCCGATGACTATTAAATGTCTCTTCTATCCAGTCTCACCCACTGGATAGGGACAGGCATTTAAGCCTGAGAAGGGAGGTGAGGTCAGTGGAAGATGTCTATATCTGTGAACTCTGTCAGAAAACCTATGAGCCGGCAGAAATCAACAGTGTGAGAGAACTGAAAGAATTCAAAGGCTATACCGTGGATTTGCGGTTACAGGAGTTTCGTAAAATGAAGCCCCATGAGCTTTCAGTGTTCTTAGAGTTTGCGAGTCCACAAGGGAAAAAGTTGCTTGCTCAGATGCATGAGGAAGCAACACGCTAGTTTTTCTATTCTGTCTATCCCTAACGGTAGACAGGAGTAGAGAAGCTACACATACGTAACCCCCAGGATTTCCTACAGTTCCACTTCGTTTGTTCCATACCGTTTTCACGCCAATTTAAGTGGATTTTCACAAGAGTTTGTTGCGGAGATGCGTTTTGGTATTACTCGCTTTTTTACCCTTCTGATTTATTGCTCATGACCACGTTGTAACGCTGTGCTAAAACCCCAGCAAGTACTTGCTTCCACAAATACCTCGATAAAACCCCTACGCCGTCCGTGCTATGGAGCACGTTCTCTTCTCGCTTTCTTAGTGTGGTCATGCAAAATTTTTTATTGCAAGGATATATAAACGAGGTCGTTGCCTCGTCCTTGCAATAAAAAATTCTTGCAGACAGTGCTGTATTCAGCTCGAAGAGAACGAGCAGAAAGGAGGTGAAAGCCATGAAATACAAGTTCATTCACATTTCCATAGTGGAAGCGGAAACGCTTGATGAAGCAAAGGAAAAGCTCGCCGTCAAGCGCCGGCTGGGAACCGGTGATGATTTCTTTGAGACAGAAATCGTCAAAAAAGAGAATGAGCAACCAAATGGCTGGGTTGCTTCAACCATCAGACAAGTTATGGGGAAATAACTTGTTTGTCTACGGGAGAGTCTAGCACACTCTCCCGGAACAAGCAAGCTATACAACCTACTCAATCTGCGATGCAGCCCGCCCACCATCCCTCCGCTTTTACAAGCATGGTGCAGACTTTCACGCGAGAGGGTCGCTCGTTCCTCGGAACCCTCCCGCTATGATGTTAGAGATCTACCTCCGGTGAAAAGCCCGCCCTCCGCAACCCTTGAATAGATTTCATGTCTAGGAGTCCTGCTCCTTTCATCATTCCTATCATTTTACGCTCAAAATGGGCTGAAATCCGCATGCCAATCAGTGGTAATCTCTATCTCCTCACGTGCGCGTTTTTTTGTTACCACTCAACCGAACATATTTTGTCAAAGGCTAGGGATTATCAGAGGTTCTTTGGAAGAGGTCGTTCTGTTCGTTCTCTCCATCGCTGTACTTCTTCAGCAGATGGTTTATACAGTAAGAGCACTGCCCTATGTTCTCTTCTTGTTTGGACAGTCTCATCTGCCAGAGGTACATCAACACTTACCTCTACGATACTAAGACTTTGAATATCTGCACCTTGATCCACTAACGCTCTTCTGCAAGTTTCTAACCGTCCTACGACTTCAAAATCTTTGGCAGGTGTCCATATCCAGCCAGTTCTGTTACCCAGGACGGCATCTGGTAACATCAAAAAGTGGTTGTCATGACCTTCTAAAGCTTCATACGATTTTACTGCTTCTCCTTGTTTTTGATCCTTAACACCTGGGCCACTTGTTCCTCGACATCAGGGCCACTTTGCTCATCTCCTTGAAAAATGTTCCTCACATGAGGGCCACCCCACCTGTGTTCTCAAATCGCGTGGTTGGCTGGCGTAGCTCACATCTTGCGGGATATTTTTCACACGAACTGGCCTAGATGTTAAGGATCATTATGAGGGCCAGTTGGTGGCCCAGGTCGAGTATCAAAAACAGAACGTGCTGACGGTTATTATGAGAGCAATTTGGAATAACCCATCTCTCCTGAAAGAACAAAGCAACGGTAAACGGGCTCCCACACGCCACTCGAAACCACGTTGCCTTATCCGGTTGATACAGCATCAGTAATTGTTCTTCTATCCATCGCACCATTGCATCCTGTCGTTGCTGGCCATGAGGAGTATACAAGAGCCATTGAGGAGTAATTTTTTCAACCTCCCCTTGATGATACACTTGTTGATATTCGTTCTGCTCAAGAAACGAGAGAATACCCTTGATTTTCTCCTTAAACGCTTCTTCTTTTTCCGTTTGCATGTCTACTTCGATACAGAAATAGGTTGCTTTCCCATCACCGTCTACCACTTTTGCCCATCCATCAGGAATAGTTGAGGCGATCCGTATTCTGTTGAGGGTAAAATAATGCATGACCACAGGAACAGAAAGCGTCGGGTTCAAAGCTTCAAGCAGCGTCATTTCAATGAGGACATTGGTGGTTTGCATATAATGGTCGAAGTGATAGGACTTGAGGAAGGCCTCCATTTGCTTTGGTTCTTTTTGCCACGCGGCAAACTCAAACCCTTGTCTTCTGAGACTGTTTCGGCCTTTCGCAGAAAGCCAATAGATATACTCTGGATTGCGTTTTTGGCTATAGAGGGGAGCGCGTTTGACTTGTTCCCAATCAGTCAATTCTTTCAAATGCTGCCTCACACCCTGAATTGACCCAGGACTAAATAACAGTCGGCAGGTTTGCAGTGCAGTCAGGTAGGGAAAGGCATATAACGCTTGGAGAATAGCCGTTTTTGAGTCCGATGTATGGGTATGCAACTACTCATCCTTGCTGTATTTTACGCTGCCTTATTTTCTTGCGTGATTGTGGAAGAGGAGGAGGTACTCCCATCGAACTTGCGGAAGATAAATGAGGCGGTTGGATCGGCTGCGTAGAAAGATGAGGCAACAGAGGTTTCCGTTCCATTATTTCCTTTTCCACATCTTCCCGTTTCCGCACGTACCCATCCAGAAGGTTGTGCTCCCAAATGCGGCGAACACGAGCGCGAAACGCTCGCTCAGATACTCCTTGGGGCGGTGGTGTTGTTTGTACCAAATATTCACCAGAGCGGGTTTTAACAGCAGCCATATAGTTCGGCAGCCCAGCTAACCCATTGATCAATTCCAGTTCAACATCAGAGAACAGCCGATCAGCATGGGTAATCGAAATCCTTGGGTGTTGCTGGTTCAGGGGTGGCTTAATAAGATAATTGATTTGTTTTCTGATGCGCGGTTCCCATTGCCCGCTCTCAACTTCAATGGGTTGGTCTGCTACAGCGGCAAACATATCATGCAGACTAGTATAAAATTTTTCATAGCGTTCTTCCTGTTTTAGGAGACCTTCAGATAGTTTTCCAATAAGCTTTAGGTCATCACTTGCTAGTAATTGCTGATAACCTTCAAACCCTAATTTGTCTGCAAAATCTTCGGCAATCTTGGCTAATACGTCGGGAGCTGGTATTTGCTGAAAGCGCATTGAGAGATACATCATATTGTTTAAGTACTCAAGATGTTCCTTTAATTCCTCTTGTTCCGTTCGTAACACCGAAAATCCAAGGTTATTGGGGTCAAGCGGGACGGTTGTCTCACTTTTTAAAAATTGCAGATACTTGATGACAAAGGTAGCAATCGCATCATTGGGATGTCCAACGTTCAGCAAATGGTCAATCACATTAAATTTGGCAATACGAACTGGTTTTTCACCGTCAATAATATCCTCTTCCACGCGTTGATGCTCCACAGGCCGCAGTACCGCAAAATCACGTTCGTCAAAATCAAGTACAATCTCTGGATTGTCCCACACTATAAAAATGTCCTCATCTTGGTTAAAGACTTCGCGGAAAGTCTGATGAGCTAGATCGTGCAGAGTTAGCCTGCGTTTTCTTTTTCTATACACCGGATCGGTGGTCTTAGGAATTTTTACATAAGCAAAGCGTTTCTCAGCCTCAGTAATAAAGCGTTGTCCAAGGGGGTCAGTGGTTTCTCGGCCACCAAAATAACTCACCACATCATTGAAGACATCGGCAAAATACGGAGGGTTCTTAGGGACAGGACGACCATGCCGCCTGGGAGAATGACTTCTGACTCGCAAGATCGTTTCATAAAATGCCAAGGGATTAGGTTTCTCTTGTGGTATCTGCATTAGTAGCGTTTGTACTTCTCTTACCAGTTCTTCCCCAAACGCAGCTAATTCATCGTGCAGATTGGGAACTTCTTGTGTTACTTGTGGAGTAGCGGCGAGGGGTTGTCTTAGTCTTTCTAATTCGCCATGGAGTTCTTCACGCAGTTCGGTCTGGAAGGTCTCAAATGCTTCCTGAAACTTATCATAGGGGCCAGGCATTTATGACTCCTTTTTGGTTCGTCTTTCCGCAATAAACTTTTGCACTGCTTCTTTCTCAATTCGGTAGGTATTGCCAAAGCGTACTGCCACCAATTGGCCTGTTCGGATATATGTGCGGATTGTTGAGATTTTCAGCTCCCACAGTTGCGCCAGTTCCTCAACCGTGTACCACTCTTTATCCATACCTACCAGCCCTTTTTCTTGCATTATAAACCGCGTAGATTGTCTTGACAATCTAAACATCACTCGCGTATACTATAGATAACTGTATTGTACTCTTATCCACTCACGTTGACTACCAGGGGAGAACCGCAATGACCACGCGAGCCAAGCAAGCTACCTTACTTGCTATTACCAACCCGCATTTTCAGAAAGGCTATGATTTAGGACGGATTTGGTATTTTTCCAGTTTTGACGAACGAACCGGAGAGCCGGATGATACGTATTTATTGGTGAACATCGCTTCATATTGTGAAAAGGATCTGCACACTAATCCTGATTGGTTAGCTGAACGCGTCGGCTTTTTGATTGGTATGGTAAGTGGGTTACATATTCCCAAGGAGTAAGGAAATGACGATTGCCATTCGCTACCGCCGTGTGAGCGGCATTGGTCAGGAGGACAATAGTTCCCTGGAAAAACAGCTTGAGCGTATGGACGAGTATTGTGCAATTCATGAGTATGAAACTCCTGCGGAAACTTTGTATACCGAAGTCATGACAGGCATTGATACGTGGCGGGAGCGTCCAGAACTGCAAAAACTTCTTGCAAAAGTTGAACAGCTTGTCAAAGATGGGTATCAAGTCGTTGTGATAGTGGATCATCCAGACCGATTTGCGCGAGGTCTTGATCTTGTGTTACTTGTTGAACTTATCTCTTACTATGGTGCTCGTGTCGAATTTGTCCAGACAAAGTTTGAAGACACGGACGAAGGGGCGCTTATCCTGCATTTAGAAAGCTATTCTTCTAAAAAGGAATGGAGCCGCATTAAGAAACGTACCGCAGATGGTAGGCGAGATCATGTCTTGAAAAATCACAAAATGTTAGGAGTGAGCACCCCATTATATGGGTATGCATTTAATAACCCTGAGCGTAAGATGCGCACCCACTATGTGTATAATGATACAGTGTTTTATACTGCTCCTGACGGTACGGAGTGGACAGAACGCAAGGTTGTTGAGCGGATTTTCCAGATGGCAAAGGATGGGATGACGCTTCGTAAAATTGCCGAGACCCTGACAAAAGAGGGCATTCCTACGAGACAGCGCAAGGGGAATAATTTTTGGCGCGGGACTACGATTGGCAAAATTCTTGCCAACCCTGCCTATATGGGTAAGTTTTATGCATTTCGTCAAACGTACCACCGTCAGGGAAAAAAGCTCTTAACCAAAGACAAACCAATTGAAGAACAGACACTCATGCCAGAGGGAACATGTCCGCCGATTGTTGATGAAGAAACATTTCTGATTGTCCAGCGGCAGCTTACCTACAATAAAGAAAAAGCAGCACGAAATAACAAACATCGGCAAGATGCACTCTTGCGGGCAGGCTATGCAAAATGTGGACATTGCCTCAGTAATATGAATGTTGGCCGAAACAAAAACGGGAGTATGGTATTCTACCAATGTATAAAGGCCAATAATCGCTTTGGAGAATGTCCTGGCTCAAATACTATGAGTGCGGTGCTTCTTGATCCCCAAGTATGGAAAGATATCTCTGCTGTTATCCGCGACCCCAAAAAAATAAAGGAAAAAATTGAAGCGCTCCGAACCCCTGACCCTACGGCACCACAAGGAATTCCTCTTGCAGAGCGAAAAAAAGCGATAGAGGATGAAATTTCCGAGTACGTTGACCTGCTCCACACCGCAAAAAAAGAGAGTACTAAAAAAAATGCGCGATCCTGGATTAGCCACCTTGAAAACCAATTAGAAGAAATTGAACAACAGGAAAAACTGTTAGAGGGTATCAGAAGTAATTGGCAAAAAGCACAAGATGAAATTTTGCGGTTTGAACATTGGTGTGCCGGTTGGCGCGATAAATTAGACAAAGCCGATTATGAAGACAAACGAACCTGCTTGCGACACTTGGGGGTTACTGTACGAGTCTTCCGCTATGGCGTCAGGCCACGGTATAAAATTGATTTTTCCCCACCCAGCATCATGGAAAAACTCTCTTTTGTGTCTCCACGATCTTGATCATAGAGCGATGAGTTCCAATTATTGTTCGACATGTTACTCCCTCTCAAAGAAATTGAAGTTCTTTCCACCAGTACTGACACTATTTTACAATATACTTTTTCCACGCAAGGAGGCATGCCTACGTGCTCTTTCCCCCGGTTTCAGAGTACAATAGAAAAACAGGCACGCGATACAAATGAACAAGGAGCATACATGAGACGACAGTTTTGTCTGACCCATACCGTTCGCTATGACGAATGCAATTGTGATGGCGTTCTGACGCCCGCCGCTTTTTTACGTTATATGCAAGATATCGCGGCGCGCGATGCCGGGGACGTCCGGCTCGAAGGAAATGGTTACTGGATCAGCAAAAGAACCGTAATCTCCTTCGCCACGCCCATTCCCATTCACGCGAGGCTTGAATTAAAAACCTTTGGCATCGGCTTCACACGCATTACCGCACAGCGGGGATACGAGGCACACCTCGTTAGCGCGCCTCAAGACGAACCACTGGTTTCCGCGCGCACCCTCTGGGTCTACGTTGATTCCCATGGGCGCCCGGTGCGCCTGCCAGAGCGAACGGCTCAGATCTGGCTGCCTGACGGGGGGCTGCCGCCCCAGCCAGAGCAGCCCTTTCCTGCCTTTCCTGAGCGTCCTCCTGTCACCACTTCAGCGGTGGTGCAGTTCTCTGAGATCGACCTCATGCAGCATCTGAATAATGCGTCCGCGGTGGAAATGTTGGACAACGCGGGCTGGGAAGCATTGGCCAGGAGTGGGATCACCCCCGCCGGGGCCAGGTTCACGATCCGCCACTACGACATTGAATATGCTGATAGTCCTCTTTTCGGTGAACACCTGGAAGTAGAGAGCTGGTTTGAACCCTTCCCCACGGCAGGACAGGAATTTACCAGGTTCCAACGCATCACACGCGAGGGCAAGACGATGGTCCGCGCTTGCTCTCGCTGGCTCTGGCAAGCCGCGCAGGAGGAAGCATGACACGCAAAGGCTGGCTGCTGTTCATCGCGATGTCGGTGGTCTGGGGCATTCCCTATCTCTTCATCAAGCTTGCCGTGCGCGAACTTGATCCAACCGTGGTAGTATTCTGTCGCGTCGGAATTGCGGCTGTTGTTCTGCTCCCTTTGGCAGTCCAGCGCGGGGTACTGCGACATCTGCGCAAGCGGTGGCCTGCGATTGCCGCGCTGGCTTGCGTGCAGATTGTTGGACCGTTTCTGTTGATCAGCTTCGGCGAGCAACATATCGCGTCTTCGCTCACCAGCTTGCTCATCGCCGCCGATCCACTGCTCGTTGTCCTCTTCGCGCTCCCCTTCGATCCGAGTGAGCGGGTGAGTGGCCTGCGCCTGGTCGGGCTGCTGATCGGCATGGGAGGGGTGGTGACCCTGCTGGGTCTTGACGTGGGCGGAGATGCGCAGCGGTTGCTCGGGGCAGCTTTGGTCCTGCTCGCCGCTGCGGGCTACGCTGCGAGCGCCCTGCTCATGAAGCGACCGGCCATCGCTACCCTACCCAGCCTGGGAGTGGTGACCCTCGAGTGTGTTACCGCGACCATCGTGGTGTTGCCGCTGGCGGTGACACGGCTCCCCAGCAAGATACCCAACCTGGAGGTGATAGCGAGCCTGGTTGTGCTCGGCGTGATCTGCACGGCGGTGGCCTATCTGATCTTTTTCGCGCTGGTGGCCGAGGTGGGAGCCAGCCGTGGCACCGTCATCACCTACGTCAATCCGGCCGTCTCCGTTCTCCTCGGTGTCACCTTGCTCGCTGAACCGCTCAACGCGGCTATCATCATCGGGTTTCTACTGATCATCCTCGGGTCCTGGTTGTCCACCGGTGGTGTCCTCCCACCACCACTGAGTCACCTCCTCCATACACGTCGAAAGCAAGACACCAGTCGCGACGCTGGAGTCAGCAGACAGGACGCTTCCCATCAACGGCTGTAATGAGCTGGACAATATGGTCTGTTTAGTATTTTTGTGCCATTTCAATTGACATATATTCAAGTAGCTTATATAATGACTTCCCCTCAGGGAATCTGCTTTGATAATCTGGATGGCTGAAAGGCCACCCAGGGCCGCCTGGCGTTTTTCAGTATCTATCTGAAAATTCGTATTTCTGAGCAAGATTGGTTGCATTGGAAAAGGAAGTCCGAGAAGGCTTATGAAATTAGCAGGAAATTGGTTCTGCTCTGTGAAAAGCTCAGCAGCTATAGTAGCTACAATCATCTTAGTTGTTAGTTCGTTGATCACTCTAGCACCCGTTGCGCTCGCTACACAACAGAGTGGCCGCACACTTGAACCGGCAGATATGCAAAATCTTATCTTCGTGTGGGCAAGTGGCACAACTTCGATCCAACAAAAAGCTTTGCATATTTGCCAGGCAGATCACCTTTCATCTGGTAGTTGTGCAGGCATCAGTGCAGAGGTACGCAGCGCCTGGCTAGATTTAATGCAGGTAGATCCGGCGTCCTTAGGACGGATCGGTGTGAAGGAGAATCCAGTTGGTAGAGCACAGGTGTACAACGTTCTGGCTGGAAAACTCTCCTCATTGACACAGGGCAAAGAATCATCACTGCTCGCACAGACACAACAGACCCTGCAGCAATTGAACGTTTCTATACAACAGGCGAAGAACCAGCTGTTGCCAGCAGGCGCAACTAGCTATACGGTTTGGGCGACTTCCTTCACACAGAAATCACTTCCTAATGGTCTCAGATCAAGGACCAGCCCATACGTGGCGCTGCCTGATGCCTATCTCAAGTTCGCGAACTGGGGCAATATCTCGAGTATACCATCCATCTATCAGCCATATTACGCGCCAAATGGAACAAAAACGACCTGGTCGGTCACTATTTCCTCGCCAAATGGTACAAAAAATATATCAAATGTGCTTGTCACTGACGTAGGACCCTGGAACGAAGACGATAACTGGTGGGATGCGAATGGCACAAGCGCAACGCTGCCATCAACCTGTCCTGTATCTTCTACCTTGATTGCGCCAGACGCTACCAGTAATCCCCTGGTCAACGGCATCTGTCCAAATGGACAGAATCTGCGTAGAATTTATTATTATCTGCTCTATATCCACAATGGACTTCCTTTCTTTCAGCCTTCCGGCTACTCGCCATCTGGCAATTTCACCGACGGCAACTGGCCAACCGCACTTCCTCAAGGATGTTCAGAATCCTCACTGGCTTCAGTGAATAAAGATGGGATTACCTGTGGTGGAGGACCAAATGGGTATAATGCGCATAACGGCGGATGGTTACGCGGGGGAACATTTGATAAGGGGATCACTAACCAGTCCAGTATCGATCTTAGCCCGGCTGTAGACAAAGCGCTTGGCTGGACATATCCATCAAGTGGCTTAATTCAAGTCAATGTGAGTGCATTGCCTTAAATCACTTCGGCCATGGGTAACTGGATATGAAAAGTAGTGCCTTCCCCCGGAATACCTTTACTTTCAATCCGGATTTTTCCACCCATGGCCTCGATTAGACGATATGAGATATATAATCCCAAACCGGAACCTCGTATAGAGCTATGCCTATCCCTCTCCAGGCGTACAAAACGTTGGAAGACTCGAGCCTGATCCTGTGGCGCGATGCCTTTGCCCTTGTCAGTCACGCTGATGACGGCATTGGAATTGGAATCAGTGGCTACTTGAGCAGAAAATGCTATGGGTGTACGTGGCGGTGAATATTTGAGGGCGTTCATGCTGATGTTGAGAAGTACCTGGCGAAGACATCCTGTGTCGGCTCGCACGTGGAGATGAGGTGGAATGTGGAAATGGACCTCCCGCTGTTCTTGTGTCACATGCGGTTCAATGATGTTCATGACACTCTGTATCATATCGTGGACCGACACGCTTTCAAACTGTGCTGGACATATATCTGCATCAACTTCCAGGCGACTGGCATCCATGACATTGCTGAGGAGCATCACCAGTACCTCGCAGCTTCGCTGTGCCTTTTGTAGATATTCCCAATGCTTCTCAGGTGGAAGCTGATCATGAAATTGTGACATCAATGCGAGGTACCCCTGCACGGAAGTGAGTGGCGTCCGCAGTTCGTGTGAGGCCGTCATCAGAAACTGGTCTTTGAGCTGGTCAAGCTCACGCAGATGTTGATGGGCTGCCTGCAACTGCTGGTAGAGCAGTTCAGCTTCTTGAAGCCGTCGCTCTCGCTCCTGGAAGAGAAGTTCGTTCTCATGTGTAGTAAGCAAGTAGCGAACAGCGAAAAGTATACCGACGAGAGCAGTCAACAGCAGCAAGAAGAGCGCTATTGCTTTATCATCTGTCACTTCGCTCTCGATCGTCAGTGCCAACAGGATGGCAAGAGGAAGAAAGATCAGAGCCCTTTGAAGGAGATTGCGCTTCATACATACCTCAGATACGCCACCATAACACTTTCCTCGCTGGCAATACTCATGGGCTTATCCCAGGGTAAAGCACCCTGTACATAGTTAGTATACAAGAATGTATCCATGTTTGCCACTCTTTTGTACTACCGGGTCGTCGCCAGAAAATAAGTAAGGTGAAGAAGTGGTGTTCTCATCCGGTCACACGAATGCCCACTCCAGTTGGCGTCTAAGCAGCCATGCTGCTTGCTCTGTTAGCATGAGGGGCCTACTCAAGCACACGTAGGCCTGATGGGGATTGTGGATGGCAGGGAGCCACGACTCTCCAGGGCGTAGGGGGAAATCTCTCATCTGCTCTCGCAGGTCCCGCCATGGATCGAAGGAGATTTTCACTAGATCACTGCTCACATACCGGAACGACGCGATGACTCCTTGGTGCAGTGCGTGCCTGAGGGCTGTCGTATATCCGCTCACGCTTACCGTTTGCAGGAACTGGACCACAAGTAGCACCTCGTGGGTCTCCTCGTTGACGCGACGACCAATAAGCAGATCGCCTGTATCTTTGCAAATTGCTTCTATAGTGGCCTGCGCAGGCTCTTCCTGAGAAACGGAACAAACGATTTCAATTAAGATGGTCATTATGGCTCCTTACTGCGAACAAAACTGCGCAGCACACAAATACTCCTCTTTCCTCCTTGAAGCCAGCATTTTCTCGGCAAAGATTGCCGCGACAGGCTTGCTGATCTCGAAGCTAACTTCGATATCGATGCTTCCCCCCACCTGCGCCAGCACTCCTTGCCGTATGAAGTATAAGGCTGGGGTTAGGCCACAAAGAAGCGCTAAGATGCTTCAAAAGTGATTCAAAAGTAACCAGAAATCCATTTTGCACTTCAACAGCGGCTAGAGTCATGAGATATAATAGGGGCAATTATAGAGTCGATTATGGGGCGCCCAATATGATGATCGAGAGGACCATACATCTATGACTACAGAAGTCTATGGACATCCCCCGACTAATCTCGATCTCTTTCGTGAGAAAGTTGCCGCCGCTCGTCGCCAAACAGGGCAACTTCAGAGAGAACTGGCCGACGCGTTAGGAATTGATGCACATGTTCTGAGCCGCAAACTGCATGGCATGAAGCAAGCTTTTCCAACCCATGCTGAAGTTAAGCAGATCATCAAAACGCTGGCCACCTGGGATGCCATCACCACGCGGGCCGAGGCTATCGAACTCCTCTCGTTAATGGGCTTGAGGGCGGAGAGCTTCTCCGACGAGGAGTGGAACACAGCTCCATTGAATCGGCTTGAGTCAGCACTTCGTACCAGTACATCCAGCGCGGCTTCTCCACCTTCTGTAGCATACTCACCATTGCCTGCGCCATCTACCTCACTTATTGGGCGTGAACATCATGTGCAGATGTTGCTGAATCGACTGCTACAACCATCCGTGCGTCTCCTCACACTGTTAGGGGCAGGAGGAGTAGGTAAAACACGCCTGGCTTTGGAGGTGACACGCGCAGCTCATCACGATTTTGCCGATGGAGTGTTTTTTGTGTCTCTGGCAACGATTCGCGATGCCGCTCTTGTCCCCTCAACGATCGTACAGGCACTGCACTTGTCGGAGCCTATCGCCAGAGGTGATCCTGGCAGGCAGGGCGTCTCTTCACATGAAGACTTGCTCAAAGGTTTTCTGCGAGAAAAAGAACTCCTGCTCGTACTGGATAATATGGAACAAATCCCGGATAGCGCGCCTTTCATCAGCGAACTCTTGAGTACTGCCGCGGCGCTGAAGGTTATGGTGACAAGCCGGGCTGTTTTGCACCAGTATGGTGAGCATGAATTCGATGTTCCTCCGCTCGAAGTCTGCCCGCCCGATCATGCATCCAGCCCGGACTACGTCTCTCAGTTTTCGGCCGTTCACCTCTTCGTCGAACGCGCTCGGGCCGTCAATCCTGCTTTTCAGATCACAGAAGACAATACGGCGACAATCGCCCGCATTTGCGCTCGCCTGGATGGGCTGCCCCTGGCAATTGAACTGGCTGCCGTGCGTACCAAAGTACTTCCTTTACCCATGATCCTTCAGCGGCTTGCAGGAGGGACTGGGCAGAGCCTGACATTCCTGCGCTCCACGGCGCACAACGTTCTCCAACGCCACCAGACCTTGCACGATACGCTGGATTGGAGCTATGAACTGCTTGATCTACGACAACAATGCCTCTTTCGTCGCCTCAGCGTGTTTCTCGGCGGCTGGACACTGCACGCGGCTCTGAATATCGCTGCAGCAGAGGACCAGGCGACTACCCTGGATGATTTGCTTGAGCAAATGGAAGCCCTGATCGATCACAGTCTGGTGAAACGGATGGCGCTAGAAGAACGTCCCCTGGAGGAGATTTCTGAGCAGCGCTTTCATTTGTTAGAGACAATCCGCGAATATGCGCTGGGACAACTGGGGGCATGCGGAGAGCGTGAAGACATTCAACGACGGCACGCAACCCATTACCTGGCGCTTGCTGAACGCGTCGAACCAAACCTGTCTGGCCGTGAGCAGGTCAGGGCAGTGTCGATGCTGGTCCGCGAACAGGACAATCTGCGAGCAGCTTTAGCGTGGGCAATTGAACACGATGAAGCCGAAATGGTCCAGCGCATGTGCGGGGCTCTCGGGAGGTTTTGGGAAGCACGCACCCAATTCCAGGAGGCTCATCGCTGGATAGACGCGGCCCTCAAGATGACACAAGAGATGCCCCCAGCCGTCCGCGCCAAACTGCTGATGGCGGCATCACGCATTACACTGTGGGAAATCGCGTACGAGCATTCACGAGAACTGGCCCAGGAAGCCCTGGTACTCTACGAAACTGTGGGAGACATGGCGGGGAAAACCTGGGCAATGTTCCACATTGGCGATACCTGGCATATGCAAGGCGAATATACGCTGGCCACCGGTTACCTTGAAGAGAGCTTGCACCTCCAGCGAGAGCAAGAAAACTGGCACAGCTATGCCTTTACATTGAGCAGGTTAGGGGCCATGGCGACCTTGCAAGGCGACTTTCCTCAGGCGTGGACCTATCTGAGCGAAGCGCTGACGCTTCAGCGTGAGTATAGTGAACCGGGTTTGCTCAATGTCACGCTTGTTTACCTGGGCGTGCTGGCCCTTGCCCAGGGCGATCTGATACAGAGCAACACTTATCTGCGCGAGGGGTTGCTCCTCGCGCAGCAAACGGGCAATCGCTACATGCTTGCCATCGATTTGATCGCGTTCGGCTGCTTGTTAGGAACAATCCGAGAGCCTTCCTATGCGGCACGGGTATGCAGCGGCGCAGAAGCGCTCTTTGAGAGCCTGAATACCGCGCTGCCGGCAGCATACCGCCCACTCTATGATGCATATCTTGGCAGCTTAAAGTCACAGGTCGATGAGACAACGCGAGGCGACAGGCTTGTGACCCTGTCATCCTGAGCGCTGCCTCTGTCATCCTGAGCGCTGCCTCTGTCATCCTGAGCGCAGCGAAGGATCTGTCTCGGCTCGACTTGAAACAGCACTGGCCTCCAGCATATCCTTTAACGTCAGCAGATCATGCTTAATCTGGCGCCGGACTATATTTGTGACCACTGAATCCGCCAGCCCCAGAATTCTACCTGTAAGATGGATTACCATCTCCAGGGAGACATTGGTTCCACCATCTCCGGTCGGCTCGAACTGGTAACAGAAGAGGCAAGGAGTGGTCCCAGAAAGGCTTTTGATGGTCAGGCAGCGGCCGGGTTCATACTCGACAATCTCAAAAGTAATATCCATCCACCTTCCCAAAAATCGCATGGTATTGCGCAGCGTCGCTCCTACATGCAGCTCCCCCGGAGAGATTTTCCTGACCGCGATCGTGGCACCTGACCAGTCAACCATCATTGTTTTCATCATGCTCATAATTCCATGGAGACGGGCTCAACGTTACACTGTCTATATTCACCGACCCAAAAAGTTCCTTCAAGAGAGCACATATGCTTTTTACCAGCGCATGCTTCATGTTCTCCTGTGTGCGTGGAAGCAAAGAGAAGAACTGGCAAAAACACTGGGCACGTATGTCAATAGAACAATATTGTAGTCCCATGCGCAAGTCAGAAGGGAAACGAATAGTCACCTCATCCACCGCCCCCTTACCAAACAGGTCAAGCAAGATATGACTGACCGCATCTTCAACTGTGAGTTCGGTACTCTCCACTTCATCTGGTAAGACTTCGTAGAACCTGTGAGCGCACTTTATATGCATCAGAAAAATGCACATAGCCGATTCCTTTCCTATTCTATCTATTGATTTGCTTGTTCGCTTCAAGTATACTGGGGAAGGTTTTCCTTTACATGGTTTCCGGTAACCCAAAATCTACTCAAAGTCCACTTGAAGATGAGCAGGACTTTGTACTAGCCTGGATGAG
>WNGK01002404.1_pt1 | contig 24999 bp, 25 predicted proteins | sample 5400601 | NCBI WGS metagenome assembly WNGK01 (sample SAMN13153376, study PRJNA577476) | soil metagenome | isolation source: 60 cm soil or saprolite under Garry oak tree replicate 1 | place: USA:California | collected 2016-06-15
CGTGACTCAATAGGTCGTCTACGTTTGAGGGTCCACAACAACTAGCGCTGTCTAAATTTTTAGCTCTCGCACCATAACGGTCTCTTACTGCGTTCTTGATTGTCTGTTCTTGAGTCATGGAACTTTTCTTCCTCGGCTGGGCTAAAGGAACTTGTTTGTGATACCTAGGGCCTCGTCAGTCTTTGCAATCGATCTTCGACCTTCACTTTCCAGGCCGGTAAGTGCCCTTATGGCGTCAACATTCTCCGGAACGACCACGCTCTCGTTGTGGACTTGGTAAACCATATTCGCTTCACCGTCTGTGACGTTGAGTATGTCTTCCCAGTAGGCTACCTCCCACATGTCGGCCCTAGCTCTAAGCATGTCTCGCATCATCTCGGCTACTGCGTTCATACTGTCAACTCCATCAGTCGTCCTGACAGGCGCCAGCCTAGGGGCGTTCTTCAAGATCTTCAGAACGTCCTTCCTCTCCGGGTTATTCTTCAGCTGGACCATGGCAAAGTGCAGATGGCCGATATTGAAGGGTCCTTTCGCGGCCATAGTTGTAATGTCCAGCTTGGGAAGAACTGTCTGCGCGTCCGGTCCCTGATGGGACGGGATATGCGCTTCCGGGACGACAGTATTAATGAGTCCATTCTTGTGGCTCTCCCACGGATCTGTTCCTCTCCGGAACACGACAACCCTCGCCTTTCTTACCCCGAGCCCGTCCTGAAGTGCTCCGATGGTTCTGCAGATTCCGGTTGTGTTGCAGCTTACGACACGCGTGGCGTTCTTGTTCAGATTCTCCTCGTAGTTACACTGGGCAACGAAGGATGATCCCGTAAGTTCGTGTTTCTCGCCGCCCTGAAAGACTGACTTGACGCCGAGCTTGTCGTAGAGCGCTTTGTTCTTCGCGCCCAGCCCCGCTGGCGTGCAGTCTATCATGACGTCGACCTTTTTGATCAAGTCTTCTAGAACCCCTGAAGCCTCTATTCCCGCCCTTTTCATATCGGGTAGTTTCTCGGGAATGGAGCTGTATATCACGAAATTCTTCTTCTGCGCCATCTTCACCCGATAGTCTGCGACGACGTCGGAGACGCCGATGAGTTTCATGTCCTTCTGCTTCGACACGGCCTCGGCAACGCGCTTGCCGATGACCCCGAACCCGTTCACACCCACCCTAGCAGCAGGCTTAGGCATTCTAGCACATCTGTGTCAGGGATTGACGATGGTTTCTTTTAGACATAACGCCACCTAGATGGGAATGCCTGCGGAGAGATATGTAATACGAGTCAAGACGAGTTGGCTTTCACCCCTAGACCCCATCGACGAGGTGAAGACACTAATCGCTGACTGACACGAGACAAGAAAGTGACGGGTGGGCCAGCGTCGCCTGACCCTCTTATGGGAGAAGACAAGCGAAAACGCGACTAATTAATCGTCTCCAAGAAACCAGTTAACTTTTCTTGAGGTTCCTCTTCCATCCTTACCGTATCGGGTATTGCTGGAGCGGTTTGCCAAGCACACGACTCAGACTCTTGGAGGTGCGCTCATTGTTCTAGGAATCCTGCTGATTACGGTTGGCCTTATCGGCATCTATAGCTCCAAACTACGCGCATATTGTCCAGCAGGCGGTTGCCTGCCTTATTCACTGCCAGCCCAAAATTGGCTGCTCGTTGCCTCGTTACTTTCTGGTATCGCCCTTGTAATTGTAGGAATCGTTTTGCTCAATGTCGCCCGAGAGATGAAATCAAAACGAGACACAGACGAGGCCAATGCACAAGATGCCCGAGCAAATTGAGTACTACCTGCTTTTCTTGAAGATCGTGATCGGTCGTAGCGATATATCCTGTAGACCGCTTTAGACATAACTTGCAATCCTTGATATTCGTAGGCTTGGAGACGGGCTTTAATACTAGGGCTGGACCTCTTACACTCTCAAGCTTTACCGCTTACAAATCGAAAAGAGAAGGTATCAGAAGGAAGGTAATGAATTATGGAGGTTAAACTTTCATGGTTGAACAGTCTCAGTACGCTACGACTACAAAATACATAGTAAAAGCACATTTCGACGTTCAAGGGGTCGTCGAGAAACCTGACGTCGTCGGCGCAGTTTTCGGACAAACGGAAGGACTCTTCGGACCCGATCTTGACCTTAGAGAACTACAAAAATCAGGAAGAATAGGACGAATCGAGATTAACCTCGATTCTAAACGGGATAAGACAACAGGGTCAATCGTAATACCCTCAAGTCTAGACAAGGTCTCAACAGCTATTATCGCAGCTGCGATCGAGAGCGTCGATAGAATCGGCCCCTGTGAAGCGAAGATTACATTGGAAAAGGTCGAGGATGTCCGGGAAGAAAAGCGGAACGCCATCCTGACCAAAGCGAAGGATATTCTCCGCAAATGGGTAGTCGAATCATCCCCGAGCACAGAAGAGGTCGTCAAGGAGGTTGCATCTTCTCTAAGAGGCGTGGATCTTATCGAGTATGGTCCCGAGAAGCTGCCAGCGGGTCCAGAGGTTGAGAGCGGCTCTCTGATAGTTGTTGAAGGCCGGGCAGACGTCATTCTTCTCATGAAGGTGGGGATCAAGAACGTCGTCGCGCTCAACGGGACCAAGGTTCCTGACAGCATCATCAAGCTCACCAAGGACAAGGAAGTCACAGCCTTCCTCGACGGAGACAGGGCTGGAGACCTCATTCTCAAAGAGCTACAACAGGTTGCCGACATTGACTATGTCGCGCGTGCATCCTTCGGGAAGGAAGTCGAAGAACTGACTCCGAAGGAAATAATGAAGGCTCTTCGAGAAAGGGTCCCAATCAATCTCGCTCGACCGATCGAAAGGCCAGAGAGGCCACAATTCGTCCGCCAGGAGAGGCCTGAGAGACAGGAACGATACGAGCGACCCTACGAAAGAGGGTACGGTCCATCTGAACCTCGGGTTGAAGCGCCGCCCATTCCAAGACCCAGCCTAGCACCGCAGGTGTTTGACGTCGCGAAAGATCTTCGAGGAACCTTGGAGGCAGTGATATTCGATGAGGCAGGAAAGGAGCTTGGCAGAATGCCTGTTAGCGAGCTTGCGGAAAAGATTCCAAGCGTTGAGAACGCGCACTTGGTTCTCTTCGATGGAGTTGTTACTCAGAGATTGTTAGATATTGCTGCCGGAAAGAACATTCGATTTGTTATCGGCGACAGAGTATCCGACGGAGCAAAGAAGCCACCAAACGTGAACGTCATGACTCTCAGCGATCTGTCCTCGTTCAGCCCAGGCCCTACGATCACAAGCTAACCTGACCGGGAGTCGTCCAAAGCAAGTCTTTCTCGGCTATACCGAAGACGTCTAGAACTCTAGCAGCAGCCGGCACAATCTGGTTGCGAACATAATAGTCGTAATCAACCTGATCAAGTGAGACTTTGAAGTGAGGCTCTGCCTTCTGGTATAGTTTACCCGGTTTCTTTGTGATAATGAAGCCGACCTTGTCTCCCACGGAAACTGGCCAACCCTCCTTCGCCATCTTTCGGGCCACTTCCACATGTGGGGCATTGACCTCGTACTCGTCTGGGTGCTTAGTGAGGGTCTTCCATATCACAAGCGAAGACTTGGGGACGTTCGCAGATTTCAGGTCCTTGGTCAGGTTCATCACGTAGGATTTTGCCTTAGTTGGATTCGCATGTTCCAGCACTAGCCTGAGGACTTCGTTCTGAACATTCCTGGCAAGATTAGACCAATCACCTCTGATTGCCTCCATTCCGACAACGTCAAGTTCGCCATCGTCCATTAGTCCAGCGTACTTCTTCTTGGCTTCTGTGAACAGGATTCGCTTGTACAATTGTCCTAGATTGATTTCGAGTCCTAGGTTCTTGTCGATCTCTTTGATGAACTGGTTGACGATCTTCTCCTTGTACTCAACGAAGAGGCTGTCCGTGTCTCCATATAGAACTTTGAGCCCGAGGGTCTTCGCGAGTTGGATGGATTTGTTGATGGTGTCGCGGCCGAGGGCGGCTGCGGATTCTGCAACCTCTCTAGAGTACCATCTGGATCCGGCCCATCCAGCGTACCCGTAGGTGGCGTTGGTGATGACCTTGGTGGCCTTTTCACGCGCCTTCAGGATCTTGTGCTCTGGAGTTCCCCGTGGCGTCCTAGCCGCTTCCATCTTCGCGGCCTGACGGCTCGCTATGAGCTGGGATAGAACGATCTTGTAGAGTCCCGGAGGATTCTTTCGGAAATGATGTCCAACCTCGGGGACCTCAAAGACATCTTCTCCTGCCTTATCGACAAGCGTGTCCGGGGAGATGTTGTACTTGACCATGAGGCTAGGATACATGGCTGAGAAGTCGAGAACCGCAACGCTGTCGTGCAGTCCCACGCTTGGCTCAAGGACGATTGCCCCTTTGTATGGAATGATATTGAGCCCTTCTCTAACTGGTATCAGCTCTCCGAGTCTGTGAGCTTCCATCATTAGGTAGCTGTCAACTCTGAAACCAACAGCTGCAGCGAGGACCTGGTCTGGTGGAAGTGCTGAGAGATTGGAGAGCTGCAGTGTATAATCGAGCGCGTCCTCTCCAACATTGAAGATTGAGGCCGCGTGGGCTTTCATCTGTCCCTCTAAGCCTGGGCGATCACGACCAGTCCACTGATCGTAGTATTCGGTCTCGTCAATTTTCGGAGTCACAGCTTCAACTCCGAGAAACCTCGCAACACTCTCAACAGTCTTGATCTTCACATCGTAGAGGTCTCCTGAGAAATCTAGCAGGTCCACGTTTGCCCGTCCCGTTAGCGAGAAGTGGCCGTAGAGACTCTGGCGGGCTGGACCATCGTCTCTTCCGACGGAAAGTTTCGCCTTGGTCTTATCAGCTCGCTTGATCAGATAGGGCCAATCGAACGTGTTGCCGCCAAACGAGAAGACAACGTCAGGATCAAATTTCCGATAAATCTCCGATAATCCGTCGATTATCTCTTCATCCGAATTCTTTTCTGACTGGATGGTGCCGGATTGGCCTTCGCTATTTTTCCATGCAACGAGTCCTAGAGGGTCCCGAAGCGGGCTTGGAGAGCCCGTCGGACTAACGGCTAGGATAGCGAAGGAGAGGAGTCTTAGCTTAGGAGCATTTTCCCTCGGGATAGAAGTTGGGTGTCCGCTTGCGTCAAGGACTTTGTCTACGTGATACTTTCCCGGGTCAATGTCTGATTCTGCTCCCTCGACGCTGTACCACTGGCAGGGTCTGATCTCAAACTCATTCTGGTACTTTATCGAGTAACGAAGCTTCTCCTCAAAACTCCTCTCAACACCAAGCAGCTTTACGCATTCTCTGGCGTATTTCTCCAATGTATCAGGATCTTCGCAGAATATTTCGATAACTTGTCTCTTCTCACCTAGACGTTTCCTCTTTTCGATGATCGCTCTTTCAATCGACGGATGAGGCTTCTCGGTTTCAATCCTCTTCTTGAGTTGACTAATGTCTTGGTCTTTCTTAGGTAGGAGATAGAAGTAGGGCTGAAAGTTGGCGTCGATAACTAGGACTCGCTTGTTGTCATGCGTGACTCCCCAAAGCCAGATCGCTGACCTGCCCTCGTGAGCCTCATGGTTGAGGTCTAAGAGCCAGAAGTCAAGTCTCAACTTGGGATCATATCAGCCTGGGGATTGTGTAAAGTTTCTTGCAACGGCGAGTTGTGCAACAAGAATGATGGTGGAGCGTCGACTCGCCGGCGGTCTCTTTCCTCACAATATTCTATCGGGCAATCCGAAAGGCTTACTTCAAACCCATACCATTCTGTCAGCTGCTGGATTACTGTTTGGATTCATCGACCAGCATCGCCGATGAACAACGTATTCTTAGAATCGCAAAGGAACTCATAGAACAACTCAACATATCTATTTTCAGACCAGTCTCGGTTTCTTGGGACGAGTACGTTCAGTCGACGATGCACGACTCCGAAAACATCCTCCCGGAGATGGCCGGGAGCATCAAACGAGATGTCCCGATCGGCTGGTGCGTCTTCACCTGGGACAGAGTCCTCCTGCCTACCGCGATGAAGGGAAAACTCGACCCTGAAGAGTGGCGGCCTCTACTGGCCTCCTCTCTGATCTACGAGGCGAAGCTGAGGAACAAACGCTATCTCGGAACCATCTTAGTTTCGACCCCAATCATTATCGATGCGCTAGGATGGTGGGAGCTATTTGCTGTTTCGACTCCAGCCTCAGGCATACCCGACCTTTTGCTGATCCTAGACATCGCGTGGTTGTTCCCTGCTTTTTTCCTAAGTGGGTTCCTGTCCAAATGGTTCTCAAGGCGACTGAGGCTAGAAGCCGATAGGCTTGCAGCAGAGCGTGTCGGGAGAGAAACTCTGGAGAGAGTGCTGGAAAAGATGGAAGCCCTAGGACTAGTAGATTCGTATGCGGGTCTGACTTGGAGCAGAGGTTATCCATTCTCGTCGGAGCTTATGAACGGTAGGCCTACGCTGACCGAGAGGATTGCGAATCTCAACTGGAACTCAAAGCCTTTCTGAGTGATCAAACGCGTCACACGGGCGAATCCGCCCAACCTTGTAGTCGTACTATCCAGAACATCTGCCGGGGAGAGTTTAAATTCGCGTAGGGCTCAAGCCCGAACCTATCAGGTAATTCTGGTATGGCAGAGAAGCCTAAGACACCGGCGGACAGATGGGGAATCGCCCACATCTACTCATCCTTCAACAACACCATGGTCCACATAACAGACCTCACAGGCGCCGAGACAATATCCCGAAGCGCCGGAGGACAACACGTCAAAGCCGACAGACTCCAAGGAACACCGTACGCTGCGATGCAGGCCGCTGCAGCAGCAGCCAAGACAGCAAAAGACAAAGGAATTACCTCTCTACATATTCGAGTAAGAGCTCCTGGTGGTCACGGTGCTAGGACCCCTGGTCCCGGAGCGCAAGCTGCCATCAGAATGCTTGCCCGTCACGGGTTTAGAATTGGAAGAATAGAAGACGTTACACCGGTTCCGCATGATGGGACCCGACGGCCCGGCGGTCGACGCGGTCGCAGAGTCTAGATCCCAACTAGGGTAGACTTTCAACGTCCTACGCGTCCCAGATCAGACGAATCGTTGACAAACATCAACGCTGGCGCGCAGAAGAATGCCTCAACCTCATACCATCCGAGAACGTAACCAGTCATACAGTTCGCCAACTTCTCAGCATTGACATGGGCCATCGATACACGGCCATCGACGGGTTCTACAAGGGAACACGCTTCATCGATGAGCTCGAAGCCCTAGGCGAGAAACTGGCCTGCGAAGTATATGGCGCCGACTGGGCGAGCCTGAGGCCGCTATCAGGACATATGGCTGATATGATCATGATTTCCACCCTTACCAAGCCCGGTGGATCGATCCTCTCTGTTAACCCTGTCAACGGGGGGTATGACGGCATCGGCGGAAAAGGGTATCCACCCTTTGTCAATGTGAAGAATCTCTTTTTCCCGTTTGATTCAGAAAGAATGAACATCGACGTGAACAAGGCTAAAGCTCTTATCGAAGACGAGAAACCCTCTCTCGTCGTCTTCGGACAATCCTACTTTCTATTTCCCCACCCTATCACTGAACTTGCAGACGCATGTCAAGCGGCAGGGTCCCAAGTCGCCTACGATGCGTCCCATGTTCTAGGACTGATCGGCGGAGGAGAGTTCCAGCGTCCACTGAAGGAAGGTGCAGCTGTCATGTTGGGATCCACTCACAAGACCTTGTTCGGTCCACAAGGAGGGATAATCATAGGAACAAGTCGGGTCAAAGAACTTGTCAAAGACAGACAGTTTCCTGGACTGGTCGATAATGCTCACTGGAACAGGATGGCGGCTCTCATTTGGGCATTGGACGAGATTCGAAGGCGAGGCGCAAAATACGCCTCTCAGGTAGTAGCAAACGCTAAGGCTCTAGCCAAGGCGCTCCACGAAGGCGGCCTGCCCGTCAAGTGCGCGGATTATGGTTTTACCGAGTCGCACCAGGTTTTTCTCGACATCAGCGGCGAGGAGAATGTGAACCGTTTCTCAGAGAAGTTGGAGGACGCAAACATGATCGTCGATCATGGAATCAGGCTTGGAACAAACGAGTCTACTCGTCGTGGAATGAAAGTACGAGACATGGAGAGAATTGCCGAACTAATCATAAGAGTCTACAAGGGCGAAGAACCGGGTAGCGTTCGCAGAGCCGCGACAAGATTGCGGAAAGAATTCAAGACTATCGAGTATACCTGACCTCGAAGAGTTCAAACGCTCCGTCAGTTATTGACGGTTGAGGAGGAAGGATACTGCCGCTCTCATCGTTGTCAATGGTATCGTTCGATGTCGACGGTACGATCTTTCGGAAAGCCGCCCTCACCCAAGCATCCCGCTCCTTGGGAATCGGAGAGAAATGGGATTCGCTCGAAGAAATGTTCCTTCATCAAAGAATCAACAAGAGAGAACTCCTGATCTCTCAATACAAGCTTCTCCAAGGAATGAAACTAACCGATATTCTTCAAGCGGTCTCAGAGGTCGAGGTCATCAGAAACGTCCGGGAAACAGTAGAGAAACTGCAAGGTCATGGAATCCGGGTCATTCTCTTGACAGACAATCCAGATTTCCTATGCGCGTACTTGATTGAAAGGTTCGGCTTCGAAGGCTACGTCGGATCCAAAGTCGGAATCAAAGACGGAACCGTCACCGGCGAAATAGAGCCGCTACCCGACAAGAGACTCGGGCTGCGAAAATATTGCACATGGACAGGTATTCCTCCATCTAGATGTGCACACGTAGGCGATTGGACTAACGACGTTCCCGTCTTTCGAATAGTGCGATATTCCGTGGCTCTGAACGCTCAGACTGAGAAGGTAAAAGGATCAGCATCATACCACATAGAAACAGACGATCTTCTTGACGTTTACAGACATCTTCAATCAATGGTCTAAGCGAGGCAACCGGGGGCGATGGGTCATTCGTGGCTTGGAATATTCAGACCTCAGGGGGGCGGAGTACAAGCACTCGGGAAATCTATTTTGTCTCACAAATATCAGTAGGGACTATGGATTTCACGACCGCTCTCAGTAAATAATTCCGCCTCAACTTTGATACTGAAGAAAAAGTGACAGGCATAAGAGTTCGCGTAACCAGAACGGATGATGGAGAAACGCTGTTTGGAACGACATCTATCCACCTCAGAGTAGCTAGCCTTGCTGAAGAGCATCTATGCTGCAGGGGAGTCTGGGAGGTCATCGCAGGCTGATGGCGAAAGCGGCGACGCTTACGATCTGCTCATTCAAGCCGATCTATAGTTCCAGAACAAGTAACCATTTTTTCTTTCATCAACTTCCCAGCGGCGCCTACGTAGCCTCTCCTCCATTCTCACCCCGAAACAAGACAAGTCTAGTAGATCATCTTGTTGCTGAGGTTCAGTTTCGTCCTCTCCGAAAGGAAATCGCATTCGGCTATTCGTTTTCTCTTGGCGATCGCGAGTGGCAAATGTTGCAGGTAGATTGCGATCTTCAGGCTTTGTAGGACCGCATCGTTTTCTGAAATCATAAGTATGCTGCTCTGGAAGTCGTTCTTTCGCAGCAACTCGTAGACCTGCCTCGCCTTGTCTCGGCCATTGGAGAGGCAAACAATGAGATCGTGTTCTTCATTCACACTGAACAGCATTGCGTGCCCAAGTTGTTCAGGGTATGCTGCCTGCGCTTTGGCACCCAAGACCTCGTTGATTTTTGCAGCTCCGTAAAGGGATAGCGCATAGTTTATCCCTGATCCGACAAAAACAAACGATTTCTTTTCCCCAGGATTGAGGTTTCTTGTCCACCTATTAGCAGCGGCAAGAGTTGTCCCTAACTGGATGGCTCTCGGTAGGTTCCCTAGAAGGAATGCGCAGGCCAACAAGCTGGTCGTGAAGGCGACTGTTCCGGACGTCAGTCTTCCTGCGTATCTATACCTCAGCTGAAGTGTCTCGTCACACTCACGGGCTAGTGGGCTCTCGTGGTTGGCCGTGATGGCTATTATTTTTGCAGCGATTCTCTTTGCCTTTCCGGCGAGTTCTATGTTCGTCCTCGTTCTGCCACCGACCGAGACGATGACGAGGTTCTTCCCTCTAACTCGCTGGATGTTCGTGAGCAACTCGTAAGGGTCCGAAGCAATAGCCTCTCCATGAGAGAGTTCCTGGGCGAATACAGCTGCTGCGTACGAGTCGCCTGATCCTGCAAATACGAGTGAAGACCATTCGAGCTTTGGACGGTGTTTTTGTCGAAGTTGAGAAGCGAATCTTGGAAGGTCCAGCGCTTGGTTTGAGATTTCTTCTTCCATCGCCCCGATGGACATCCTACCGTCATCCTGGCGCTTGGTCTGCACGGTAGGTTCCGCCAGTGTAGGTCCATCTCTTCTTGCATTTCTTGCATTGAAGCTTGAATCCTGTCCGCCAGCCTTCCGGAGTACGATTCTCTCCTACGATCACCAGTTCCCCGCCGCAGGAGCATCTCGGAACCAGACGTGACAAGATGAAATCAAACGATGGGCCGGATAGCTAAACTTCTTTCCTCAAGTAACTCACTAGCTGTCTTCTCTGAGCCTCTTGATTCTGCGCCTCATTTCCCAAGTACGCTCGAAACCATGCTTGAGGTAGACCTTACGCCCCATCTCGCTAGCATGCAACCGCAGCTGGTGAAACCTGTTCGACCTGCACCACTCCAACGCTTTCTCGACTACTCCTGAGGCCACGCCGAGTCCTCTATAGCGAGGCTCCGTGTACATTGAAAGCAAATACGGTTGGATCATGAGCTTGTATCCGGGCCTCGGTTGAACGGGCTGCAGCCACACGCATCCTCCGCCAAGGACCTTGCCTTCATTCTCGGCTACCCAGCCCATCAGAGTTCCGCTCTTCATCCTTGATCTAGCCCATCCTGCATAGACTTTGTCCGCCCTATCCAACTCTGTCTGTTCTCTCGCCCCAAGTTCACGCCACATGGCCCTGCGTTGATGAACCAGAATGGGAAGGTCCTTCAAGGTCGCCTTACGAACAGTCAACGCTGGTCTTCGGGGCTTCTTCACCAGTTTTCTTTTCTTTGTTGTCAACTGAACCCGGAACTAGAGCTCTAGTCGTTAGATTAGTGCTAGTTGTTTGCCAACTTTCTCAAAGACTGCCAGCGCCGTATCCAGATTCTTCCTGGTATGCGCACTGGTTACAATTGTTCTGACTCTTGCCTTGTCCCGAGCCACCATCGGAAAGACGATCGGTAGGACGAATATTCCAAGCTTGAAGAGATTGTCAGCTAGTTCCCGAGCTTTACCAGCGTCTCCAACTATCACGGGTGTAATCGGGGTCTCGCTGTTCCCCGTGTCGAAGCCTGCGTCTTGCAGACCCTTCTTGAAGTAGCGTGTGTTGTCCCAGAGCTTCTTGACAAGGGATGGTTGTTTCTGGACGATCTGCAGCGCTGCAATGCACGCTCCCGCAACGGCGGGCGGATGGGACCCGGATAGGAGGTAGCTTCGGACCTTGTTCTGAAGATAAACGCAGAGGTCTTTCGAGCCGACAACATATCCACCGACGCATCCAAAGGCCTTCGAGAAGGTTCCCATGTCAATGTCCACTTTTCCTTCGAGATGGAAGTGGTTGGTTATTCCGCGGCCGTTCTCGCCGAGGACACCGTCGCCGTGAGCATCGTCAACATAAGTCACCGCATTATGCTCCTGAGATAGTTTGACAATATCCTTCAGCGGCGCTATGTCCCCGTCCATACTGAAGACGCCGTCCGTAATCACTAGGACCCTCCGGAACTGCTCCGTACCCTGAAGCTGTCTTTCTAGGTCACCCATGTCTTTGTGCTTGTAGACCCGTCTCTCCGCCTTCGTCAAACGGCAACCATCAATGATGCTGCCATGGTTCAATTCATCGCTGATGATCAAATCCCGTTCGTCAACGAGAGACATGATTACTCCAAGATTCGTGGCGTATCCTGACTGGAAAGTGATCGAAGATTCCGTTCCCCTGTAATCGGCCAAAGCCTTTTCCAGCTTGACGTGCAGATCCATCGTCCCGGCGATAACTCGAACCGATCCACTCCCGGCTCCGTACTTTCTGGTTGCAGCAATAGCCGCTTGTTTGAGCTTGGGATGGTTTGCTAGTCCAAGATAGTTGTTCGAGCAAAGAACTATGACATTCTTACCATCGACTTTGGCGTACGGCGCAGATGGGCTTTGGAGAGTCCTGACACGCCACAGCAAATCCTGCTGGTCAAGTCCTCTAAGCTCTTCTCGCAACGCATCCAGAAGCGGCGCTCTCTGCAAACCGGACTCTTGGTTCATGCTCTCAAAGGTCGAGAATTTCTTGCTAATCTAAAACGTTTTACAGCGCTCCCTGCGCGGCTAACACCCAGTTTCAGGGAAATCAGTTGAAAGAAAAGATGCACGCCGTCGTAAAGCCATCGCCCGGTCCTGGCGCAGTCTTCGAACAATGGCCTACACCCAAACCCGGTCTCCGAGACATTCTCGTCCGGATAGAAGCCACATCGATCTGCGGAACGGACATGCACATCTACGATTGGCATGAATCGATCCGAGACAAAGTCAAGCCTCCCATGGTCATGGGCCACGAGTTCGCCGGAAAAATCATCGAAGTAGGCAAGGAAGTCTCCGACCTCCGGGAAGGCGATATTGTCTCGGGCGAGACCCACATCTTCTGCGGTAAATGCTTCCAATGCAGAACCGGCAACGCTCACATCTGCGAAAGAATGCTCCTCAGAGGAGTCGACACGGATGGCTGCTTCGCAGAATATCACGTTCTAAACGAACAACACGCATGGCTCAACGATCGGAAGATTCCGATAGAGGTCGCATCTGCACAAGAGCCGCTCGGTAACGCGGTTCACGCCGCCTCCGCGGCAGAAATCTCGGGGAACACCGTCGCAGTCTTTGGCTGTGGTCCCATCGGAGCTTGTCTAATCGGACTTTGCAAGTCCTTCGGTGCAACTAAGATCTTCGGAGTCGACATCGTCGATTACCGGCTGAAGCTGGCGAAGGACATGGGTGGAGACGTTCTAATCAACGGTTCTCAACAGGATGTGGTGAAGGAGATCATGCGTTTGACGGATGGGCGAGGAGTTGACGCGTTCTTCGAGATGTCAGGCGCGCAACCCTCTTTCGAGGAAGGCTTCAAAGTCCTTCGTCCCGGAGGAACAGCCATACTCTTCGGTCTGCCCTCTAAGAAAATCGAACTAGACGTTGCCAACTGGATTGTCTTCAAAGATGCTCATGTTCGCGGCGTCTTTGGCCGTCGGCTTTTCGGAACCTGGTACAAGACAGCTGCGGTGTTAAAGGCCGGTCAGGTTGATCTCTCCAAGCTGATAACTCACCGGTTCGATCTTGAAGAGTTCTCAAAGGCCTTTGCATTGATGAAATCTGGACAGTCGGGAAAGATCATCATGTATCCGAACAAGAAACACGGCTAGGCCGTCTATCGCCGGTCCTTCTTCGGTTCGGCAGCCTGAGCCTCTTTCTGTCGTATCTTCACGATCTCCCCCGCGATCGATTTCAGCATTGCAACCTTCGGAGCAGTCTTCTTGACATTAACATATCCCGCCTTCTCCCAGTGAAGGCTTGGCATTGCCGATTTTTCCTTTGATTCCGGAACATAACCCAGTATCGTTGCCGCTTGGATGATCTCTCTGAGATTCGGTTGTTTTATCGCTCGGGCTATCGGGAGTTTTCTTCCCTGTCCTCTGGTCTTTGTGCTGTCAATGTGGAATGGCCAGATGATAATATGACCCGGGTTTTTCACCCTGGCTCCACTCGTTCTTTCCTAGGATTTGCTGGCTTGGGATACGAGGACCGCGTTTATGACTCCGTGTTGTCCTGGACGAGAAGTTACTCGGGCCTGACCGAGTTCTGTGTCGACGATCGCACCTTTCGTGATTACGCCTCTTCTCTGATAGTCGACGTTCGCTGGATTCTTGACAACCCGTAGAAGCTTCGACTTCGATGACTTACCCGTCGATTTGTCGGTGACGACCGCCCAGTCAGCTGATGCCAGCCTTATCTTTTGAGCCCCGCCTCGGATTCCAACTCTTCTCTGCTTGACCTTGCCTAGTGTCGTCTCGACTGGTTCTCCACCAGCCTCGTAGGCGCGTTTTCCGCGCCATGGGCGCTTGACCCCACCGGTGGCTTTCTTCTTGTGCATGTTGCCATGGTATCGAGGCATTCGAATCGAATTCTGACCAACGGATTCGGCATATTAACCGTTCCTCTAAGGCAAGCGCGATTTTGATCTTGTGAACTCGGGACCATGAATTTTTCACATAGGAGTAAATATTGTTCAACATGGAAAAAGAGGGGAGACTAACCTAGGGCATTGTTCTCAGGAATCGATGATGTGGTAGAATTGCTGTTCAGTGGAGCATGGGCTAGGCTACTTCTGCCGTAGCAACGGGGTTTACCTTCAGCGTCGGATTGCTCAGGATCTCGCTATTCTTGAAGGAAAGGTCCAGAACAATGTTCACAGTCAGCGCACCGTAAGCTTGTGCCCCTGCACCGGTTATCGGTATCTTTAGAGACCCGCCGGGTTTGGTAAAGGTCATGGGTTGACGTGTTTCCTGTGCCATGTTTTTCTCAGACGGTCGGACTAGGAACCCATAATTTAATCCAAGACAATTGAACAGAGCCAGAATGCGATTCTTCTCAAGCTCCCGGTCTCGTTCGCCTTAAGGCGAGCCGCGCTTCCAGAATCTTCAAGCCTCCCATGGGGATCGGTCAAATCCTTGAAGTGAACGACTGGAGGATGGTCCGTTGCGTCAGGCAAGTACATGGGGACAGACGATTTTCTAGCTGCAACGTCAGATTTTTTCGTCTTTGGCCCGTTTGAGTAACCGAATCTTTATCTGGTTCTGGAGCCGAATTTCCTCTTGAGGAGAAGTTTGCCGAACTATTGCTTGGAATGCGGTGGAAACCTAAGTTATGACCCTGCAATCAAGCAATACGCGTGTAAGAGCTGCGGCCTAACCTTCACCCAGCAAAACCTTCTGGAAGGAAGAGAGAAGATGCTTCGCACGGAGGAATCCGCGGATGAAGAGAAGAAACGACGCCACAAAGACTATCTGAAATGGTGGCTCAGCGATAAGAAGAAACCGTAGCGATAGTTTTCTCAGAAACCCCCGTCTGACAGTATCTGTTCGTTGAGGGACCGTCTTATCCTGGCAGCTCGAGTTCGAGTTCCAACTCATCCCTAATCGGAACCCCGTTCGACGCCTTCAAGGAGATCTCCGGCTTCAATTTGCGGGAGGCCTCAAGGGCGTTGGGGTAGAGCGCGACCAGTCGGAACCTTTTCTTCTGATAGAAACCTAAGGCGTTGAGATTGTCGTTGGTCGTAATGAGCCAGAGTCTCCTACAGCCATTCACCTTGGCCTTTTGCTTGACGGCGTCAATGAGTATCGTTCCTATTCCCTTGCCTTGAACGGTGCTGTCAAGGGTAACGATCTCGCAATCAGGACCCTCTGTTCTATATGTCAACAAACCGATAGGTTTCTCTCCCTGGAGAGCTGCAAAACCATCAAGTTCAGCCGGACGAGTGACCCTGCCCTTGGCGACGACAATCTCTGAACCCCAGTGAGACTTGATGAAGGACTCAACCCAGTTGCGCTCCGACGCCTGAGTTGCCCTAACCAGAAGGTCGGTCACTCATTCTCCCACCAACGAGCCACAGCACAGCCTCGTCTATAATTTCTGTCCACTACAGGGAGGATGAATGGGCATTGCTCATTTCTTGGGAAGAGTTAACTTTCCAGTGGCTGGATCGTCCGACGGTCGGATTTTAAATGCTTGAGGAGATGCTTGACAGGTGGCGTCGTGGAGCGAGGGGTCCGCTTCCCCAGCTTACTCCCGTCCAGCTTCTAAATGCCCTAGTTCTCATCGACGAACAAGGTCCTGTTGGACGCCGCGCTCTTGCCCAAGCGCTTCAGATCAACGACGGTGTTACCCGTGGTTTGTTGGAGAGGCTCGCGGAACAAGACCTGGTTGAAGTTGGTGAAGGAACGGGCGTCAAGCTTTCCAGGCAAGGACGAGAGACATTGCAGAAATATCTCAAGCAGATAGCCGTGCGCAAGATCAAAACACTAGATGAGACAGAACTCGTCCCCGGCAAAGTCTCGGTAGGAGTCCACCTGGCGAAAATGTACAAGGCCGGGATCACAGGGGTCTCACAAAGGGACGAAGCTATCAAGGTAGGCGCCGAAGGAACCCTAACCATAGCAGTTGTCAACGGAAAGCTCTCGATTCCACCTGACAACAAGAAGGTTGCCGAACTATCACCACGTGAAGACGCTCGAATTCGAGAACTCTTCCATCCATCTGAAAACGACCTCGTGATTATCGGTTTCGGGAAGGACGCGAACCGCGCTCTCTCCGGGGCGCTGGCCGCTGTTCTCTCATTGGAGAAACACTAGTCCCGGTTCTTTCGAGGGCATGGCTGAGTGAAGAAATCGCCGACGGCGGAGATAATCTCCGTTGGCAACGAGTTGCTAATCGGGCATACGCTGGATACCAATTCCCACTGGATCGCGAAACGTTTCACTAGATTCGGTTGGACCCTTCAGAGGATCACTGTCCTTCGCGACTCCCTCCCGGCCATTAGGGACGGGGTTACAGGTGCGCTTCGAAGAAAATCGGACCTTTTGATCACTCTTGGTGGTCTCGGGCCGACGCATGATGACATGACTCTCAAGGGAATCGCCATTGCCCTTGACACGCGGCTCATGCTGAATCCTGAGGCTCTCGCCATGGTTAAAGCCCGATACAGTAAGCTAGAAGCCTCTACGGGGCTAACCCGGTCTCGTAGAAAAATGGCTACTCTGCCAGAGGGCGCAGAGCCTCTGCCTAATATTGTTGGGACCGCGCCAGGGGTCACGATCAAGGTTGGCACGATCAGGCTAGTCTCCCTTCCAGGCGTTCCTTCCGAGATGAAAGCGATCTTCACCGGCTCGGTTATTCCAATGCTGAGGGCTTCAGAGGCAGAAGCTCCTAAGGAAGTCACCGTGGGTCTAGTTGGGATTGTCGAGTCAGCGCTCGCGCCCGCACTGGACCGTACACGCAAGGCGTTTCCCGGTCTTTATTTCAAGTCCCACCCGCGCGGACGCGAAGGCGGAATTCGGAGCCTAATTCAACTCCACGTCTACAGCGTGGACCCGGCTTCCCGCGCCAAACTGGACAAAGCCATCGCATACCTCCTTCGCGAACTATCAAAGTCAGCTTATTCTGGCCCGAAAGGCCAAAGAAAGCCCGGCAAGAAAGTGCTTGAATCGTAACTTTTCTTTTCTTTGTAACTATTTTGCGACCCCCCTGAGTGGTTTTTCCGCGCTGCGCCTTTCGTGAAAAACGCTTGGAATCCACGCTTACCAGTCCGTGCCAATGCTTCCTTCCTTCGTGACCCTCCGTGAAATGGTCCGCGCCATGGGAACGTTGGATGTCCTTTCAGTTGCCGGTTGACACTTGCCAGGAGAAGCTTGTTGCGAATCCTGGTCCTTCCATGTAGCCCGACAGCGCCCGCGCCAGCGAGGCTCGATGCCCGAACCCTACGACCGCCAAGACTTGGCCTGTCGTCGAGTCCATCACCGTCTTCAACCGGTTGATCATGTACTCCTCACGTGTGTCGATCAGTATCTTGCTCAGGACCGGGTATCTCTTCCGGAACGCTCCGATCTGCGAGTCCATATCCTCCGTGACTTTCGACCAGTTTATCCGGCTGAATGGCAAGACCACAAGGCTGAGCAGCGCATCAACCACCAGTTTCGTCTTCTCCTTCCTCGGCAGCTTCCTCAACGCCGCGCCCGTACTCGTGATTGGAAGATCGATGAACTCCACTCTGGACCCGACAGCCCGAGCCGCCTTCGCCGCCTCCAACATCTCCGTTCCAGGCGGCGACCCGGTCATCTGCCCAGCAAACCTCTCCAACAAGGCCATAGTCAGGAATGATACTCCTGCGCCGCGCCCCCTCTGAGCCTTCGGATTCTCAAGAGCCATCATCCGAGCCTCATCCAGTTCCAACGCGACAACCTCAGGCTTCAACGCGACGATACTATCTCGGACAGCAGTGGCGCTAGCAGGGTCCACATGCACTGTCCCGATCATGGACAAGCGAGCCCCCACCCTCTCCAACGCCCATCACTTTCCTCGCAGATCTAGCCAGTTGAACGTCTATAAGGCGGCTTCCCCAACGCCAAGGATCAGAACCCCGTAAGCTATCAAACGGGATACAGCTATGACCAATCTTGACACGCTCGCAGACGAGCGCCAGCGGATCAAAACAGACGAGAGAAAGCTTCTAGGAGAACTCTCTGAAGCAAGAGAAAAGCTGGACAAAACCCGCAGCGAGCTCCAGGAGAGCCGGAAGATTCGCGACGAGCTTAACGAGACCGTTAGAGCCCTCAAGAAAACAAGAGACAACCTACGAGACAAGGCCAGACAGAACATCACAAAGCTCAAGACGCTCCAGAAAACAGCACCCAAACTACTCGCATCGGTAACCGCCGAGCACGAACTACAACAGCTCGAATGGCAGGTACAATCAGTCCCGTTGGGCAAAGAGGAAGAGAAACGTTTGATGATAAAGATCCGAGCACTCGAGATCCAGGTGACAGCGTCCAAGAAGATCCTAAGACTGCGAGACGAGGTTGCCAAAGATAACGAGGAGGCAGACAAGCTCCACGCCAAAATCCAGGAACTCGCAGAAGAAAGCCAGAAACATCATGAGGAGACTGTAATACTCTCCGAACGGTTCCAAGCACTCAAGATAAAACAAGACGATGTCAGGAAATCCCTAAACCAGCTCCGCGGAGAATACAAAGACACGGACGAGAAATACCAGGTCGTCCGGAGATCAATCGATCTAGCGGATAAGATGAGCCAGCGCCAAAAAGAAGAGACCCACAAACAGAACCTGAAAGAAACTGCCAAGAAGAAGCTCAGTCAGGGCGCGAAACTCTCGCTCCACGAGCTAGGAGCGCTCTACGAGGAAGAAGAATGAAACCACCCATCGCGATAATTGGTGGCTCAGGCGTCAAATCCATCATCAAAGGCGAAGAAAAAATCATCGGCACCCCTTACGGTCCAACCCCAACCTTGACAATAGGACAAGTCAAGGGACGCGAAGCAATCTATCTACCACGACACGGCGAAGGACACGCCTCTCCACCACACAAGATCAACTATCGGGCCAACATCTGGGGACTCAAGAATCTCGGCGTAGAACGCATAATCGCAACCAACGCCGTCGGCGCAATAGACACCTCACTCGCACCAGGCGACATCGTCATACCCTCAGACCTAATCGATTTCACAAAATCGCGACGAGGAACCTTCTACGACGGTTCTCCAGTCACTCACGTCGACGTGTCCGAGCCATACTGCCCAACAATCAGAAACGCGATCGCCAGCGCCGGCTCAGACAACAAGAAAAACCTCCGAAAAGATGTTGTAATGGCCTGTACGGAAGGCCCAAGATACGAGACCCCGGCAGAGATCCGGATGCTCAAGACCATCGGCGGGGGAATCGTCGGAATGACCGGCGCCCCAGAAGCCTTCCTAGCGAGAGAGCTCGAGATCTGCTATGCATCCATCAGCTTCATCTCCAACATGGCAGCCGGACTCCAGAGAACACTCTCAGCCAAGGAGGTAGAAGAGAAAGGAAGAGAAACTGGTCAGATTCTGAACAAGATTCTCATAGAAGCTATAGGCAAGATACCTGACACGAGAGAGGGGTGCTCTTGCGGAAGAGCGCTCGCCCAAGCACAATTGAACAAACCGGAGGTCAAAGAACAAACCTGTTAGACAGCCTGCTCAGAATCGCAGGAGTATACACCGCCTATGAAAAATGGCTGACCGAACAGGTAAAAGGAAAACCGTTACCTGAACATATCGGAATCATACTAGACGGTAACAGAAGATGGGCGGAGCAAAAAGCCCTCCAACCCAACGACGGGCACATCACCGGCGCCAAAGTAGGAGAAGAAGTGCTCGATTGGTGCCTCGAATACGGAATCAAGACCCTAACACTCTACACGTTCTCGACCGAAAACTTCGATCGTCCCGCTGAAGAGGTAAACGCTGTCCTCAAGCTCGTTGAGGAAGAAGCGCGAAAACTCGGCAGAGACAAGCGCCTCCACACTCAGAAAGTGAGAGTCAAAGCCTTGGGCAGAACAGACCTCCTCCCGGAAAGCCTCCAAGACGCGCTAAAGAAACTTGAAGATGAGACGAGCCAATACTCCGGGCACTTCCTGAACATCGCAATCGCTTACACTGGACGCGCAGAGATCGTTGACGCTACCAACATCGACGAGGGAATCTTCCACAAATACCTCTACACCGCACACCTCCCGAACCCGAACCCGGACCTGGTCATACGGACATCGGGAGAAGAACGGTTGAGCGGTTTCCTTCTGTGGCAGGCCGCCTATAGCGAGCTCGTCTTCGTAGACGTTTACTGGCCCGAGTTTCGAAGAATCGATTTCTTAAGGGCCATCAGACTCTACCAGAGGCGCTACAGAAGATTCGGCCGATGAGAACACGCCACGATTCCGAGTGAGAGTCCAGGGCCCTAGCCTTGGTGTTCATCAAGAGAATCGACATCCGAGGATTCAAGACCTTCAACAAGAAGGTCTCCATCAACCTCGGAACTGGATTCACAGTCATAACAGGACCCAACGGATCCGGTAAATCCAACATTCTAGACAGCCTCAAGTTCGCCCTCGGAGAGCTCAGTCCTAGAGAACTCCGAGGCAGAAGCCTATCCGACCTCGTCCACAAGTCACAGGGCGAAGGAGCACGCTCCGCGTACGTCGCCGTCCAGTTCGACAACACCGACCGGAAACTGCCAGTCGACTCTGATCTCGTAACTATTTCGAGAGAGTTCTCGAAGGAAGTCACCGGGTTCAACCTCATCTCCCAACACGCCATTACCCGGCTCGCAGAGATCAGCACAGAAGAACGAAGGAAGATTCTGGAAAGCCTAATCGGAATCGGAACCTTCGAGACAAAGAAAGCAGAAGCAAGAGTACAGTTATCCGAAGCAGACTTGAACCTCAAAGTCGCCTCGGCGAGAGTTGACGAGGTCCGGCAGAGAATAGAACAGCTTGAAAGAGAAAGAAACGATCTCCTACGGTCTAACCTTCTCAAGACCGAGATAAACAGTCAACAAGCCCGCATTCTCTCCGCTCAGATCCTATCACTTGAAACAAGACACCAGGAAATGCTACATACACTGGACCAGGAACAGCTCAAGCTAGATCAGGTCAGACGTGAACGAGAAGACCTAACACAGCAAAGAGCAAAGATCGACGAAGAGAGGCGCCGCTTCGAGGAAAAGACAGTCACTCAAGGAAACCAAGAACTCTTCGACCTCGAAAGACGCATAGCCGAAGCCAGCAAGGGAATCGTCGAAGCAAAATCAACCGCAGAAACGGCGAAGAGCCTAGTTGCAACTCGCACGAGACAACGCGACGCCTTCACAAAACAAGCAGAAGAGATGGAAACTTCCATCAAACCACTGGCAAGCTCGATCAAAAGCCTCCAGTCACAGAAGAAAACCCTCGAAGACAAAATGGAGCAGTCCACAACCAAGGTCGAAAAAATGAGCCAAAAGCTCACAGCCGCCAGAGCGTCCCTCGACCAGGACAACAAGAAACTGCGAGAGGTTCAAGACGAGATTGATGGTCTCGGCAAAGAACTCTCAAACCTAACCGCCCAAAGCAAAGGCAGTTCCACAAAACTCGACCTAACCGCCAGCCACCTTCAGACCCTTGAAGCACGCCAACAAGAGTTCGCACAGCTCTCAGAAGAACTGAAGAGCAGAATCCGCGAAATGGAAAAACTCCAGAAAGAAGAAGAGAAACGACTCGAAACAATCGAACAGAAAACAAAGGACTACGGCGAACTCAAAGACCAGCGAAGAAAAGAGATCGACGAAGCCCTTGAAATCGCAGAAGATCGAAGAGATGGCCGATGAAGGCGCGCTGAAAGGCGTCTACGGACGACTCGAAGACCTCGTCAAGTTTCCAGAGGAGTATGGCAAGGCAATCCAAGCAGCCAGCGCGGGCTGGATGAAGGCGCTGGTCGTGAAAAATCTGGAAGTCGCAATCAAGTGCATCGAGAGCCTAAAACGCACCAAGCTGGGACGAGTCAAGATAGTACCCATAGACGATCTTGAGCTCCCAAACGATGAGCCCGACACTAACCAGGCCCCAGGAATAATCGGGCCTCTTTCAAAGGTGATACGGTCCGACAGGTCCATCGCTCCCGCTGTCCAGTTCGTCTTCGGCGACACCATACTCGCAACCACCCAGAGAGCAGCGTTTCTAACCGCATCCAAAGGACAAAGGTGCGTCGTGACAAGCGGAGATCTTTACGAGCCGGGAGGCGGCTTGGAGAGTGGTTACTACAGAGCCCCGCTCGAGATCTCCAACATAGTTCCCCGATCTACCGCTCTTGAGACCCTTGAGAAAACAGTCAAGTCTCTGGAGACGGTTGTACAACGTTCACGGTCCGATGTTGATCGGATCGAGACAGAGCTGAACGAACTTCTGGAAGACCGAGTATCCGCGGGCAAGACCCGAGAAGCCCTGGCGAGAGACGTAGAAACGGCCAAGAAGAGTTTCGAGAGAACAAGAATCTTCCTCCAACAGACTACACGACGAATTGACAGTCTTCAAAGCTCCATGACAAAAGAACGAGCGCTGCTAGAAGAGACCGCGGAAAAACAGGGAGAAATGAAGAGACGCCTCGCAGTGATCGAAGAAGAGAGAACGAAGCTTAGGATCGACTCACGTAGGACAGGGCTCTCTCTGCTCGAAACGGAGCGAGACCAAGTCGTCGCGGAGAACCAGGCTATTCTTCGGGAGAAGCTCGAGGTGGAATCGCGTCTCTCCAATCAACAGTCTACTCTTGAGACACTGAGGCCGGGAATCGATCAGATCCGGATACAGCTTCGCTCGCTTGAATCTGAGATTCATCGCGAAGAGAGCCGCGCAAACGAAGCGCATGAGCGACTCGAAACGCTGGAGAAAGAGATGAAACAGTTCAACGAGGAGAAGGTGCGCCTTGTCGGAAACTTGGACAGTGTAGTAGGTGAGAGAAAGAAGTACGAAGAGCAGTTTGTAGAAGTCGAAAAGGCAACCCGGAAACTTCTACAGATGATGGATCCGCTAAACGCGAGAGTTACCGATCTGAAAGCGGGCCTTAGAGAAGTGGACGCTCAACTAGCAATCTTCAAAGGACAACTCAACGCTCTAGGCTTCGAAAAACCGCTTGAGACTCATCCAGACCTGATCAAGGAGGCTGAAGACATGAAACGTGTCCTCGAACAGGAGCGGGACGAGATAGGCGCTATCAACCAACTTGCTGCGCAACAATACGAATCACAGAAAGACGGATACAAACACCTCTCAGTTAGGATCGGAGAACTCGAACGAGAGAAGCTAGCTATCCTCGAGTTCATGAACGAACTAGAGAGGAAGAAGCTTGACACCTTCATGAGCGCCTACAACAAGGTAAACGAGACATTCCAGAGCATCTTTCGCGAGATGACCGGTGAAGGAAATGGAAGAATGGTCTTGGACAATCCCGAAAACCCGTTCGAGGGCGGACTCGACGTCTTGCTTCAATTCCCCGGAAAAACCGAGCTCACGATTGGTAGTGCGAGTGGAGGGGAGAAATCTGTCTCAACGGTCTGCTACCTTCTGGCGCTTCAACAGATCCATCCAATGCCATTCTACGTAATGGATGAGATCGACGCGCACCTAGACGTGCTCAACGCGATACGGTTGGCTACACTTATCAGATCGAGGAGCAGCATGTCCCAGTTCATAGTCATCTCTCTCAAGGATACAACAATCTCCAGAGCAGAGAGAGTGTTCGGAGTCTTCATCGACAAAGGCAGTAGCCAGATCGTGTCCCTACCTTCAAGGAGCGAGAACAACTGACAGCCCACGAAGAAGCCTACTGGCTCAAAGCGCCTTACGCGGTCCTCTTCGATCTAATCCATCTTCACCGCGTCAAACCCTGGGACGTAAACCTCGCAAACCTCCTCGACGAGCTTCTCGGCTCTCCTCTCCTCGGCAATCCTTCTGCGTATGAAATCAGAACTCATCCTCAAGATGGAAGAGCCGCCTAAGCCCCCGCTCGAGAGGCCCACTGATTTCGTCCCACCACCACTAGCCTTCCCGCTCAGATATGAATCGACAACCACGTCTGTCGAAGAGGTCATCAAAGGACTGCTTGAGGTGCTGACGGCTGAGAGGATGCTTCCGCCCAGCGCACAGCAGATCCTCAGAACGCCCGAAGTGTTCGAGCAAGTTGACGATTTCCTCGTCAAAATTGAAGAGAACATCAAAGCGTTTCTCCAGAGATTGCTCGCAGAAGCCGGCCCGGCAAGGAAGAAACTCTCTTTCCTAAATCTCCTGGGAAAAGGAGACCCTCTTGACGCGGTGAGAATGTTCATCATGTTACTATTCTTGGCTGTAGAGGGAATAGTTGGCCTCGCGCAGCCCGTCGAGTTCGGAGATATCGAAATCGAGCTGAAAAACAATGGAAGCACAAGTTTCGACTAGTACGGCTCAGCTGAAAACTGCCGATCTCCAGCAGCAGCTCTGCGAAGCCGCGCTATACGTTTCTGGACGGCCACTAGACCTGAAGATGATCGGGTCTATCATTGGCGCCAGGTCGGAGGACAAAATATGGGGAATCGCAACCGCCGTTTCAGAACGGTACAAAGTTGCAGGGAGCCCGATTCAAGTCGTGGAGCTTCCCGACGGGCGCTTTGTCATGCAGCTCAAGGCAGAATTTGGCAAGCACGTTCGGAAACTGGCGAATAGGCCACTTCTAACACCGGGACCTCTTCGAACTCTGTCTTTCATCGCCTTGAAGCAACCTGTCACTCAGTCATATGTTGTACGCGTCAGAGGAAAATTGGCCTATGGCCACGTAAAACAGCTGAAAGATATGGACCTGATTAGCGACGAGAGGATCGGGAGAACCAGAATGCTAAG
>WNGK01001541.1_pt1 | contig 24997 bp, 20 predicted proteins | sample 5400601 | NCBI WGS metagenome assembly WNGK01 (sample SAMN13153376, study PRJNA577476) | soil metagenome | isolation source: 60 cm soil or saprolite under Garry oak tree replicate 1 | place: USA:California | collected 2016-06-15
AGTTCTTCCAGCATCATTTTGCGTAGATGGGTCACAGGGACACCTCCTTGTGACCCACAACTTATCTGAACTGAACATCAAGACTGCCGACATCACCCACGCGGCAGCGTCCGCCGCGCCAGCGGCTTCGTTCTGACGGACAAACCGGAAGTCATCTGGCGCTACTCGTCCACCACCGAATTCCTCAGCGTCCCCAGCCCTTCCACACTAACCTCCACCACATCCCCCGCCACCAGTGGCCCCACGCCCGCAGGCGTCCCCGTGGGAATCAGGTCCCCCGGAAACAAAGTCATGGCCTGCGCAATATGCCGAATCACCACGTCCAGCGCAAAGAGGAAATCCCGCGTATTCCCCTGCTGCCGCACCACGCCATTGACGCGCGTTTCCACGCCCACGCCAGCCCACGGATCGATCTCATCCGTCACCACCGGCCCCACCGGACAAAACGTGTCGAAACCCTTGGCCCGCGTCCACTGCCCGTCTTTATTCTGCAGATCACGCGCCGTCACGTCATTCACGCACGTGTATCCCAAAATGTATTGCCGGATATCCGCATCCGCAGCCGGCTGGTAGCAAGTCTTGCCAATCACCACACCCAACTCGCCCTCGTGATCGACGCGCTGCGAAATCTTCGGACGCCGCACCATCCCTCCCGGCGGCAACAGCGCCGAAGTCGCCTTCAAAAAGATCAGCGGTTCCGTAGGCACGTCGTGCCCCAGTTCGGCCGCGTGCTCACGATAGTTCCGCCCCACGCACACGATCTTTGACGGCCGCACCGGAGGCAGCAACGCCGCCTCCTCCAGCGGAATCGCCTCGATGCGCCGCGTGCGCAGGCTTTCCATGTCTCCATCAGCCTCTTCAGGGGCGGTGAGCAGCACGCGCACAATCGCGTCCCGCCCAGCTACGGACTCGACCAGCCCGTACTGGGCCTGGCCATTGAATTGGAATCGGCAATATTTCATCGCCCTCTATCTAAACATATTTGTGGAAATTGAGGCGCAAAGATGGAAATATTTTCTCCCGGATTGTCGAAGGATTCTCGGGGCGAGATTCGGATCACGGCACTAATTCGCTCGCCTCTTCCGACCGCTCACTCTCGTTCCCCCGCACATCGACCGCAGACACCGAATAGAAATAATTCTTCCCCGAGACCACGGAAGCGTCCCGGTAAGCCGGCGTCTTCAGCGGCTCCGCATTCACCTTCACCGCAGCCGAGCCCTCTTCATGACGATAGACGTAGTATCCATCGAGATCCACATCGCTCACCGGCGCCCACACCAGATCGATAAACGCCGTCTGCCCCGGACCGGAAGCAACCGCCTGCAATCCGGAAGGTACCGCCGGCGGGAAAACATCGTCCGCGAAAATTTTGATCTCGGACGAGTCATCGCCCTCAACCTGCACCTCAGGCTTGTTCTCCTGAGCGATCTCCGTAACCGTCTCCGCACGATATTCGTACGTCTTTCCCCACTCGATGCTCGAATCGGTAACGGAGAGAGTGCGTTCGCCTCCGGCCGGAACCTCACCCGCAAGAATCTGCTCCTGGCTGCCTTCCAGCCGTCGATACACCCGATAGACGTAGTGCACCGGTCGCGTTGCGTTCTCGGGCAGAACATCGCTCGTCCAGGTCAGTACAACACCCTGCCCCGTGACCCGCGCCGCGAAGTCCTGCGGCGGCGGAAGCGTGCGCACCAACGAAATCTGCACCTGATTCGAAAGCCCCGCGCCGCGCCCGCTCGCATTGAGCACCTCGACTGCGTAAGTAATAGAGATGGAAGGATTGTCGCTTTGATTCTGCGCGGAAAGCGAGTCGCTATACGATCTTGCGATTTTCTGTTTGGAAGATGGCGTCGTGCCAGGACTCGGCTGCGCCGCAGCCTCCCCCACCGGAGTTCCGCACTGCGTCAATACCGCCTCAGGTCCCCGGCAGATTCTGGTTGGACCCATGCTGCGGACCGTCTGACGATCCGTAGTAACACTGGGAGCACTCCAGGTGAGAGTAACGCGATCCCCCTTACGCACCGCTCGCAAATCTGAAGGCGGCTTCGGCAGCTCCAGCGACGGAGGCTGCGGCGGCCCAATCGTCGCGCACGCCGTAACCATCAGCAGCGCACTCAGAGCCAGCAACAGCTTCAGCGTGGAGCGTCTCATGCGAAGAAAACAGACTAACAGACCCCGCTATCTCTCTGTCATCCTGAGCGAAGCGACCTCGAATGAGCTCGCGCAGTCGAAGGACCCTACGCGCTTCAACTCGGCTGGAACGCGTCAGGGAGTTCTCGCACGAGCTGAGGGCGCAAAAGGCCGCGAGTCGAATGCTTATCCCGCCAACTCCTTCACCGCCTCGCGGAACACCTTGGTATGCCGATCCACATCCTCCGCTTCCGTCTGCGGTGACATCAGCGCCATGTTGTGAAACGGGGTAAGCAGAATCCCCCGGTTCATGGCATAGAGGTGCATGAACCGTTCCAGCTCGAAGTCCATCGCGTCGTGGGCCTGCGTGCCATTCTTCGGCTTCTCGGCGCCAAAAAGATATTCCGCTCTGCATCCAAGACGCGTCACGTGCCACGGAAGCTCGGCATCCGCAATTGCTTTTGCTACGCCCGCCGTCCAGCGCTCGGCCATTGGAATCATGCGGTCGAAGGCCTCTTTCGTAAGAACTTTCGTCAGTGTGGCACGCATGGCCGCAAGAGAAAGCGCATTGGCGGCGAGCGTGCCGCCAATGCCTCCCACGTCGCAGTTCTCGAGTTCCTGCCTGGCCACAATCCGCTCGGCAACGTCCTGCGAAAATCCATAAGCCGCGCCCGGAATGCCCCCACCAATAGCCTTGCCGAAGACAAGAACGTCCGGGTCGAGATTCTCCGCCCGCGTGTATCCTCCCGGCCCGGCGCAAATCGTGTGCGTCTCATCAATGATGAGCAGCGCCCCGTGCTTCCGTGTGATTTCGCGCAGCGCCTGGTGATATCCCGGCTGCGGATGCACGATGCCAACGTTCGTCATTGCAGGCTCGGCCAGAACGCAAGCCACATCTCCCGGAGCCAGCGCCCGCTCCAGCCCATCGACATCGTTGAACTCGACAACTTTTGTGGTGACCGCCGGATTTACCGGCGGCCCAACGTTCCCAGCCCGGGGTCCCGCGGCTCCGTTGGATTCAAGAGTGATGAAAGTCTCATCGACCGTGCCGTGATAGCACCAGTTAAAAACCAGAATCTTCGGCCGTCCCGTGATCTGCCGCGCCAGCCGGATCGAAAAGCGATTCGCATCCGTAGCCGTGAGTGCGAACTGCCAGTACGGCAACTGGAACCGTTTCTGCAGCTCCTCGGCGACAAAAATCGAATCTTCCCCCGGCAGCATCAGCGTGATACCGCGCCGCGACTGCTCTTCCACCGCCTTCACCGTGGCAGACGGAGAATGTCCGGTCATTGCTCCCGTATCGCCGAGACAAAAGTCGGTGTAGCGATGCCCATCCACGTCGAAGAAGTGCGCCCCCTGCGCCTCCCGCACAAACGGCGGAAACGCCCCCGCCCACTTCACCATCCAGTTCATCGGGACGCCGGCCAGCAGCGACTTCCGCGCCCGCTCAAACAGCGCCTTCGACTTCGGACGCTCATCCACAAACTTCTTCTGTTCGCGAACCATGAGGGAAGCAAGCCGGGAACGATCGATGGTTTTCATGGAGTCAAAAAATAAACACAGAGGACACAGAGGAGCACAGGGAAATCCAGCGGGTTCCTCTGTGTCGCTCTGTGTCCTCTGTGGTTAAAGATTTTCCTACAGAATGTATCTCGACAAGTCCTGGTCCTTCACAATGTCAGTCAGCATCTTGCGCACATAATCCGCGTCAATCGTAACGTGCTCGCCTTTTTTCTCCGGCGCATCGAAACTCAGCTCGTCTAAAACTCGCTCCATGATGGTATGCAGCCGCCGTGCTCCGATGTTCTCCGTGCTCTCATTCACGCGGAAAGCAAAGTGTGCAATCTCATCCAGCGCCTCCGGCGTAAACTCCAGCTTCACGCCCTCAGTCTCGAGCAGCGCCGTGTACTGCTTCACCAGCGAGGACTTCGGCTCCGTAAGAATCCGCACGAAATCTTCCATGGTCAGTGATTGAAGCTCGACACGAATCGGGAACCGCCCCTGCAATTCCGGGATCAGATCGCTCGGCTTCGACACGTGAAACGCGCCCGCCGCAATGAACAGAATATGGTCGGTGCGCACCATCCCGTAGCGCGTATTCACCGTAGTGCCTTCGACGATCGGGAGAATGTCCCGCTGCACGCCCTCCCGTGAAACGTCCGGCCCGTGCCCGCCTTCGCGTCCCGCGATTTTGTCGATCTCGTCGAGAAACACAATGCCAGAATTTTCCACGCGGTCAATCGCCATTCGTGTGACCTGGTCCATGTCAATCAGCCGCTGCTCTTCTTCCTGAATCAGATACTCGAAGGCCTCGTTGACCTTCATCTTCCGCTTTTTGGTGCGCTGCCCGAAGATGTTCGGCAACATGTCTTTGATGTTGACGTCCATCTCCTCCGCGCCCTGGTTGGTCAGGATTTCAAACGACGGGAAATTGCGTTCGCGCACGTCAATCTCCACTGTCCGATCATCCAATTTCCCTTCGCGCAACTGCTGTCGTAGCTTTTCGCGTGTCCGGCTCGAAGACTCCGTCAGCGCCATGTTGCCGTCAATGACCACACCGCCCGCCGTCGAACTCGCCTCAGGCCGCGCTGGAGGCGACGGCGGCAACAGAATATCCAGCAACCGTTCTTCCGCGTTCAACTCGGCCTTGTCGGCAACGTCTTCCAACTTTTCTTCGCGCACGTTATCGATCGCGATTTCAACGAGATCTCGCACCATCGATTCCACATCGCGCCCGACATACCCGACCTCGGTAAACTTCGAAGCCTCGACTTTCAAGAAAGGGGAATTCGCCAGCTTCGCCAGCCGCCGCGCAATCTCTGTCTTGCCCACGCCCGTGGGTCCAATCATGATGATGTTCTTGGGAATGATCTCTTCCGCGAGTTCCGGCGAGAGTTTCTGCCGCCGCATGCGGTTGCGCAGTGCAATGGCCACAGCGCGCTTGGCGTCCTTCTGGCCAATCACATGTTTGTCGAGCTCAACGACAATCTCGCGCGGAGTCAGTTCGTCCAGCGCGAGCTGTTCTTCTTCGGCAGAGGAGGGTAGATAAATAGCCATAGACCAGTTCTCAGTTCTCAGTTCCCAGTTCTCAGTCACGCAGCGTGGTTTTGCTGAGAACTGAGAACCGAGAACTGAGAACTATAGCTCTTCGATCGTCACCTTATCATTGGTATAGATGCACATCTTGCCCGCAATCTTCATCGCCTCTTCGGCAATCTGCCGGGCTGAGAGTGTCGTGTGCTCCGCCAGAGCCTGGGCCGCGGCCTGCGCATAGGGCCCGCCGCTACCGATGGCGGCCACCGCGCCGTCGGGCTCAATCACGTCGCCCTGCCCGCTGAGCAGAAACGTCTGCTCCTTATCGCACACCAGCAATAAGGCTTCCAGATGCCGCAGGAACTTGTCGGTGCGCCAGTCCCGTGCCAGTTCGACCGCCGCCCGCCCCAGGTTCCCGTGATACTGCTCCAGCTTGGCCTCGAACCGGCTGAACAGCGTAAACGCATCCGCGGTCGACCCAGCGAATCCCGCCACAATCTTGTCGTTGTACAGCCGCCGGATCTTCTTGGCCGTGTGCTTGATCACCGACTCGCCCAACGTGACCTGGCCATCGCCGGCGAGAACGACTTTCCCGTCCCGCCGCACCGACAAAACTGTAGTGGATCGAATCAGTCGCTTCGTAGTCATGAGCGCAATCCTCAATTATAACAGCGCCTTGAGAGCGCGTTTCGAGACACCCGTCCTTCGGGCGTCAGTTTCGAGACACCCGTCCTTCGGGCGTCATCCTGAGCGGAGCCGTTTTTCAGGCGGAGAGAAGGATCTCGCGCGAGCCGAGCAGTACGTTTTCAGATGCTCCATGCAAGATGACTCCTCCAAAAGAGCGACCGACGATCCAAACCCTACGGATACACCAGTATTTCCCGCCGTTTATAGAGTGCTTCAGTAACCACTCCGCAGATTACCGCTGTGACATTTACCCGCCGCGCGCCAGCCCGTACTTTGTAGCTCATGCGCCAGTCTGCTGCGGTGATCTGTCAAGACAAACGGTCCCTTCAAACCTTGGGAACCACCCTGGAACAGCTTGGGATCGAGCTGGTGAACTGTCCTTCGGGGCAGGCAGCCCTGGAGTTGGTCATGGCTGGCCGCGCCTCCACGCTCATTGTCGATTTCGATTTGCCCGGCGCCGAAGAGGTCATCCGGATGGCAGCTCTGTTACCGCCCGGCCAAAAGCCGGCGTTGCTGGCGGTAGCCAGCCGCGCTTGGCCCGGCACGGGACAGGCGTTCCAGTCCGGCGCCAGCCGCATTCTCTACCGGCCTCTCGAAACCGAGCAACTCAAAGGGGCCCTGAAGGCTGACAAGAAAGCCAGGAAAACCACCCGCAAGTCCGCGCGTTATGAAGTGAAAACCCTGGTCTATCTCGACCTCGAAAGCGGAACTCTTCCCGGCGTCAGTATCGATATCGGCGAACACGGCCTCGCGGTTCAAGCCACCGAGCCTGTACCCATGAGCTCAAATCTGGCTTTCCGCTGCCTGCTGCCCGGTACGGATATTACCCTGCAGGGCTACGCCGACGTCATGTGGGCCAGCGATCAGGGCCGCGCCGGACTCTTCTTCTCCAAGCTGTCTCCCGTCGCCCGCAAACATCTCAAGCAGTGGCTCAACAAGCGCGCTGCTCACAGCAAAGATAAAGACAAAGACAGACACAAAGACGATCACGCCGTCCGTGACCTGATGCCGTCCGAAGATGCCAATGTGTCATTCGCAGCCTCGGAATAAGGCCAGCCGCAGCGGCGCGGGCGATCACACGTGTTTGCCCCGGGGCGAATGCCCCAGTGTGAATCCCGTAGAACAAAATCAACTAAAATTAGCCTCCCGGCCTTGACTCTGTTCGCTAGCGTACTATCATAAAAGTAACGCTCCTCCCTAGGGCAGGGGACAATCCACAACAATCTGTACCCGAAATGGAGGAAGTCCCCATGAAACTGAATGACAGCATTTCAACCTACGACGTTGCCGAAGCTTTACAGAGCGAGACCGGCAAGTTTGAAGTAACCAGCCCCAACGGAGAGCGCTATTTCGTCACGTGCCAGCCCGGACACTCCATTGTCAGTCTGGAGTGGGCCGGCTCTGAGCCGAATCTGCAGCCTTTCCTCGTGCGCAAAGTAGCTCAACCGATCACGACGGAGGGCCGCACCAAGAGATCCGCGGCTGCCTAGCATCTCTGGCAACCCAATAAACCAGCCCGGCCCCGATCAGGCCGGGCTTTTGATTTGCTCGTCTAGAGGTTATCTCGAGGCTATCTCGCAGAGGCTATCTGGTAGAGGCTATCTCGCAAATGGTTTTGGAAAGGGCACGGCTTCAGCCGTGCCGCTAAAGCCCATAAATGAAGCGGGCTTCAGCCCCTGAGGGCGTACCGCAGTTGCTTCCCGGGCCTCATTATGAGATAGCTTGTAATTAGCTTGTGCAGTGAGCTTGCCCATTTAGAATGATCCGAGTCGCAGAAACCATAGAGATTAGGAGTTGCTCCTGCCCACATCTTCCGAAACCGGCCTCGCTTTCAACGGCCACTCCATGGTCGGAACACTCCAGCGCGTGCTGGTCTGCTCCCCGCGCACCGCGGGATGGAACCAACCGGAACACGTCTCCGCCTGGCGCGACCTCGGTTTCCACCATGCCCCCGATTTCGAGATAGCGCAGTCGCAACATGCTGCGTTAACAAGTGAACTGAAAACCGCCGGCGCCGAAGTTGTCGAACTACCTGCCGCACTGCGAGACGATGACGATCTCTCCCTCGACGCCGTCTACGCCCACGACGCCTCTCTCGCCACCGACTTCGGACTGATCCTCATGCGCCCCGGCAAAGCCAACCGCGTCGCGGAAGCCCGGCATCATGGTTCGTTGTGCGAAACGCAAAGCATTCCGACCTTCGGCACAGTCACGCCTCCGGGCGCAACCGAAGCCGGCGACATCCTCTGGCTCGACGCGAAAACACTGCTGGTCGGTCAAGGCTACCGCACGAATGCCGCAGGCATCGCGCAGTTGCGCGCCACGCTCAAGGGAATTGAAGTTCTCTCCGCACCACTCCCCTACGGTCCCGGACCGTCGGCCTGCCTGCACCTGATGTCGCTGATCAGCCTGCTCGATGAGCAGACTGCGCTGGTTGATCTCCCCTGGCTAGCCGTCGAGACAGTGGAACTGCTGAAGTCACGCGGATTCCACTTCATCCCGATCGACGATTCCGAGCGCGACACGTTGGCCTGCAACGTCCTCGCCCTTGGCGGCAAGCGCCTGCTGGCGATCGAAGAGAACCGCAACACCAACGCCCGTCTCCGCCACGCCGGATTCGACCTCCGCACCTTCCCCGGCAGCGAAATCTGCATCAACGGCAGCGGCGGCCCCACCTGCCTAACCCGCCCCCTGTTGCGAAGCTAAGGCGTCGACACGACTCACGTAGGGGCGGCCCGTGTGGGGGGACGGGCTCATGTGGGGACGGGCGCCTTCGCCCGTCCAGCCAAGCGCAGCGAGGCGCAGGTTTCGACTTAAGCCTCCACCGCAAACACAGCCTTCGAAGTCTCCGGATCAAACGGCACAGAATAGTGCTCATGCACGATCTTCCACGTGCCCTGATCCCTCCGATAAATCGCCGTATCCCGAATCCAACTCTGCCCCGGCATCCCCGTGAAGCGGCACAGGTAGTGCGCGACCGCCAAATCTCCACTCACACTGATAACGAGATCCCGCGTCTCCGTTCCGAACGAAGCCGGAAAGTGCGACAGTGAAGTCTCCCACTCCCGCCGCCACTCTTTCGCGCCACGAGTCTGAAACGGTGGCTTCACGTTGAAGACAACAACGTCCGCAGCATAGTGCGCCATGATCCCGTCAATATCCTTCGCACAAACCGCCTTCTGCTGCTCGGCGATGAGCCGACGAATCTTGGCTTCGTGATGTGAGTCGGTGTTCTCCGGTGCCATTGTGACTCCTAATCCTTTCGTAGCGGAATGAGCTCGCGCAACCGCACATCGCGCAAATAAAGTCCTCCCCATGCCAGCATCCCAAGCACCACCGGCATCGGGTACGTCGGATCGGCAACTCGCAAAGTCGTAATCGTAGCCCCACCCAGCAACCCCGTCATCAGGATTGCTCCCAGCACCGCCGTCCGCGGAATCAGGTAGACCACGACGCACGTCGATTCAATCAACCCCACCGGCACGATCAGCCTCTCAGGAACTCCAGAGTGCGCGAAGCCCTCGATCACCGCAGGCAACTTCATCAATTTCATGACAGCCCCCAACAGAATCAGCAAAACTGGCACAGCGCTCATCACTCGCCCCACCCACAACACCTTGGTCGAAACCGGAGCAGTCGCCGATTGCATGAATGTCCCTCCCTTTCGAATTGAAATCAAACGTGGAATCGCGCCCCACGACTTTGGGGTTTAGTATAGAAGGCTATCTCACAAATGGTTTGGGAAGGGCATGGCTTTAGCCGTGCCGCTGAAGCCCATAAATGACCCGGGCTTTAGCGCCTGAGGGAGTGCCGGAGTTGCTTCCTGTGGTTCATTATGAGATAGCTTTCAGAAAATCGTTTTGGGAGAGACTTCACGGATGCCAGCTTCTTACCAGCGATTCCTCATCTTATTTCTCGGAATAGCAATTCTTGCTGTGGGCACCTCGCCCGCACAGACGGCCGTCTCACAATCTGCCACTACCCTCGAAGCCGTCACCAGCTCCAATCCTCTGCGGGACGGTATTGAACTTCAGGCTGGCCCGGCGACTCTGCGCATCACCGCGCTCCGCGACGACATCATCCGCGTACGCATCTCACCAGGCGCTCTCCCGGAGGACGCTTCATGGGCAGTCCTTCCAGCATCGCGCACCAAGTCCATCGACGTGCAACCGATAGACGATGCCGCCTCCGTGGGCTTTCGCACCGCGACACTCGAAGTCCGTGCCGAACGCAATCCGCTCCGCCTCGTCGTTCGCGATCTCGCCGGCAACATCATCTCCGCCGACGCCGTCGGCCGTCCCGTAAGATTCCAACTCGGCGGATTCACCGTCTCCAAGCAAATGCCCGGCGACGAGCACTACTTCGGCCTCGGCGACAAGACCGGCTCCTTCGACCGCAAAAATCAGGCCTTCACCCTCTGGAACACCGACGTCGCTCCTCAGGAATCCATCGACCCTCTTTATAAAAGCATCCCGTTCTTCCTCGGCATCGGCGCCACCCGCAGTTATGGGCTCTTCCTCGACAACACCTGGCGTACCTGGTTCGACTTCGGCAAGCAGGCGCGCGACGCGATTTCCTTCGGCTCCGAAGGCGGCCCGCTCGACTATTACATCCTCTATGGCCCCACTCCGAAACAGGTCGTCGAGAGCTACGCCTATCTCACCGGGATGCCGCCACTCCCGCCGCTGTGGGCTCTCGGCTTCCAGCAGTCGCGCTACAGCTACGCGCCCGAATCTCAGGCGCGCGAGATCGCCAACCGTCTCCGCGCCGACCGGATTCCATCCGACGTGCTCTACCTCGACATCGACTACCAATTTAAGAACCGGCCCTTCACTGTCGATCCTCAAACGTTCCCAAACTTTCCCGGGCTGGTCTCCGACCTGCACAAGCAGCATCTCCATCTCGTCACTATCACCGATCTGCACATCGCTCACGCCCCGAACCAAAGCTACTCGCCATACGACACGGGGGAAGCGGGCGACCACTTCGTGAAGAATCCTGATGGCAGCGAGTTTGTCGGCACAGTGTGGCCAGGCCCGGCGGTGTTTCCGGACTTTACCCGCGCGCCGACACGCGAGTGGTGGGGTGGCCTCTACCATCAATTTGTTGAGGACGGCGTCGCCGGATTCTGGAACGACATGAACGAGCCCTCGGTCTTCAGTGGACCCGGCATGACTATGCCGCTGGACACGGTGCATCGCATCGAAGAGCCCGGCTTCGCTACCCGCACCGCAACGCACGCCGAGATTCACAACATCTTCGGCCTCGAGAATGCCCGCGCCACCTACGAAGGCCTGCTCAAGCTGCGCCCCGAAGAGCGCCCGTTCGTCCTCACCCGCGCGACTTACGCAGGAGGCCAACGTTACGGATTCACCTGGACCGGCGACAATGCCGCGACCTGGAACCACCTGCGTCTGGCCACGCAGATGGTGCTCAATCTCGGCGTCAGCGGCATCTCGTTTGTCGGTGCCGACGTTGGCGGATTCAACGGCTCGCCCGCTCCTGCGCTGCTCACGCGCTGGGTGGAGCTGGCCGCGTTCTCTCCTTTATGTCGCGATCACGCGACCAAAGGCTCGATGCCGCACGAACTCTGGAACAACGGGCCCGAGCAGGAAGCCATTCGCCGCCGCTACATCGAAACCCGTTACCGCCTGCTGCCCTACATCTACTCGCTCGCCGACGAGTCCTCCCGCACCGGGCTTCCCCTGATGCGTCCCGTCTTCCTCGAGTTCCCCGAAGTCTTCGCCGGATTCTTCGATCATCTCGACACCGAGTTTCTGTTAGGCCCCGACCTGCTGATCGCGCCGCCGCCGTTTGCCGAAACGCTGGACGACTACGCCGTATCGTTTCCGAAAGACCGTCCGTGGTACGACTTCTGGACTGGCCTCAGAATGGCCGGCTCGTCGCAGCCTCCTTCGATCGTCGACGTCGTCAACTCTGGAGGAACTGCCCCGGGGCCCCGCCGAATCCATCCGCCACTCGACACCATGCCGGCCTATGTGCGAGGCGGAAGCATCCTGCCCCTTCAACCTTTGGTCCAGAGCACCGACGAAACTCCCAAGGGTCCGCTGGAACTTCGCGTCTATCCCGGTCCGCAGTGCAGCGGCTCGCTCTATCTCGACGACGGCCACACTTTCCGCTATCGGCAAGGCGAGTTCCTCCGCCAGACCTTAACCTGCGAGTCCGAAGCCAACTCCGTACGCCTGAAGTTCCACGCGCGTGAGGGATCGTACACGCCGTGGTGGAAGTTCATCGAGGTGGTCATCTACGACTGGCCGTCCGAGCATGCCGAGGCGAAGTTCTCCAGCGGCACCTATCCGCTGAAAACCTCCTATGACGTGAAGCAGCACGCTCTGCACGTCACCCTGTCGGACGTGTCGGCCGAAGCCGAACTCAGCATCCGCGGCAGATCCAGCCACTGACCCTATAGAGCAGAAATGTGGAGCAAAAATGTGGAGCGGACACTCCTGTCCGCTGCCTTTGATCTTGATTTTGCTCTTGCCTTCGATCTTGATTTTGCTCTTGATTTTGCTCTTGATTTTGTTCTTGCCTTTGACCTTGATTTTGCTCTTGCCTTTGCTCTTGATTTTGTTCTTGCTTTGACCTTGATTTTGTTCTTGCCCATCCCGAGCGAAGTTTTTCGTCCGCGAACAGCGGACGAAAACGCAGTCGAGGGACCTTGGGTTAGCTTTCGCGCGGCTCCCCACACCGTCGTGCCCCTCCCCGCCACCCTCGTGCCCTTTGTATTCCCCCGCCCTACCCTGACGCGTCCTTTGTACACGGTGAGGCGGGGGAATGCAAAGGGCACGAGGGTGGCGGGGAGGGGCACGAGTGTACAAAGGACGCGTCAGGGAGGGGGTCCCACGGCCCGATGCCGCGGGACCCTTTTTCTACGCCGAGACACCGAGAGGAATTCATGGCTGAAGCAAAGAGAAGCTTCCCTATGCTCCCTATCAATCACTGGTGGGGCTTGCGAAAAAAGTTCAAACAGAGCATTCCTGGAGTCGTCACCGACACATACCTCGCTACGGTACTAGACATGAAGGTCGACTCCGCCCGGGCGAACGTCCTTCCCTTTCTGCGACAACTCGGGATCATTGACGACGAGGGCAAGACCGGCGAGCGTGCCAAACTATGGCGAGACGACGAGCGCTATCCGGATGTCTGCAAGGAAATTCTCCAAGAAGTGTACCCTCAGGAACTGCTAGAGGCAGTTCCCGACCCAGATCAAGACCGCGCTCGGGCCGAGCGCTGGTTCGCAAACCACACCGGCAGCGGTGAGGCTGCCGCAGGGCGGATGGCGTCCCTATATTCAGTTCTCGTTCAAGCCGACGCCTCGAAAGCACCGGAAGATCGGGTTCGAAAGATAGCCCAAGAACAGCCAACCGCTAAGCGTGAAAAGAAAGCCCCGGCCAATGAGAAACAGGCCAAATCGGAACCCGTCCCCGCCCGCAATCCAGCCGCACAAGGTCAGGTGGCGCAGCCTCTGGCACCAGGAATAAACATTAACCTACAGGTCCATATCTCAGCAGACTCGACCCCAGACCAAATTGACCAAATCTTCGCAAGCATGGCGAAGCACATTTACCAGCGTGGCTGAAATTACACAGATGATCATGGCCGGCCGAGAGGCCCTGGAACTAGCCAAAAAGCTAAAGGGCTCAGCACCCCGAAGCTTTGTGCCTCCCTCTGAGGGCACGCGACCCGCAAACGAATTCATCCTTCCGCATTCCATGGTACGAGGAACGAGAGGCTACATAGAAAAGATCGTTTTTCAAATAAACGGTTGTTACGAGAAGGGCTGGTTTGACGGCTGCGCCGTAATGATGCGTCGCCTCATTGAGACCTTAATAATCGAGTGCTTCGAAAAGCACGGCGTAGCGAACAAAATAAAAAACCAAACATCGGGTGATTTCTACTACCTAGCCGACCTAATCGATCAAACACTTAAAGAAACATCCTGGAATCTAGGCAGAAACTCCAAGCAAGCGCTGCCCCGACTCAAGAGCATTGGGGACAAATCCGCGCATAGCCGCAGATACAACGCACACCGCGAGGATATTGATAAGTTGTCCACCGATTTCCGCGACGTCTGCCAGGAACTGCTCTATCTCGCAGGGCTAAAGTAGCAGCCGGGTGGGGATTCTGACTCTCTAGAAATCCGAAATCACGCTAAATATTGCTAAATCCTGCTAAATCCTGCTATACAATATCCCCATGAGGAACACCCGCACCCTCTCCGTAACCCTCCCCCCCGACATGCTCAAGCGCGCCCAATCCATCGCCAAAAAGGAGAGCCGCACCATGAGCGAACTCATCCGCGAGGCCCTCCGCCACTACGAACGCCGCTCCTGGTGGGACGATATCAACGCCTACGGCCGCTCCAAAGCCGACCGCCAGGGAATCCGCGAGCAGGATGTAGACCGCCTCGTTCACGAACTCCGCGGCCGACGCGCCGCCAAAAAATGATTCGCATTGTCCTCGACACGAACGTGATCGTGTCGGCGCTGGTCTTCGGAGGCATACCCCGAGGTGTCCTCGAACTCGCCGAAGCCGGGCAATGCCAGTTCTTCTACTCCGAGCCAATCCAAGCTGAAGTCCGCCGCGTCCTCTCGGAAAAGTTCGACTGGCCGCAAACCATGCTCCGCGAAGCCTTACCGCCCCTCTGGAGCATAGGCCAACTCGTCGTTCCCCGCACGAACATCGACGCCGTCCCGGACGATCCCGATGACAACCGCATCCTCGAGTGCGCGGTCGAAGCCCAGGCACAATTCGTAGTCTCCGGGGACCGTCACCTGCTCTCCCTGCAAAACTACAAATCCATATCGATCGTCACCCCACGCCAGTTCATCCAACGCTTCCTCGCCCACTAAAGCGGGTGCCCCATTTCTCGCGTCTTTTGCGAGAAGTGGGGAATTTGACTTCCGAACCTCTTCGTTTTTCCACAGCCTTCCACAGCCCATCCCTGTGACGTACAACCTTTACTGAGAAATCTCAACAGGCCAAAATTGGGACATGCCCAAAAGCTCCCCCAAGAACGCCTCGATTCCCAAAACGGGACAGCCCTCCACCGCAGCCCAGCGCATTAGGTCCTTTGTTCGCAATACTTTACTCGCAAGTCCTGAGTTTCCAAGATTATACGCGGATGTCGTCATCTCCTCCGCCCCTAACTCCAATGAGGCCAAGATCTTAGTCCACAACTACAAAAAAATTGTTGAGCGGGTAAATATGAATCGAACAAATTTAAAGAGGACCAAAGGGACCAATATGCCAACTCGTCACACCGTCAAAGATTGTACCCACATCAAGGTCACCGGAGTCCGTTGCGGCTCCCCGTCTCTCCGCGGAGAGCAGTTCTGCTACTTCCACCAGCGCATGCTCCGCACCGTCAAAAGCCCCGACTCCCGCATCCACCATGTCGCGCTCCTCGAGAACGAGGAAGCCATCCAGGCCTCCCTCATGGAGGTGGTCAACGGACTGATCCGCGGTACCATCGAACTCAAGCGTGGCGAACTCATCCTCCGCGCCCTCAACACCGCCGTCCGCAACATCCGCCGCGTCCGCTTCGGCAACGCCAGTCAAATGGTGACTGAGATCCCCGACTACCCAGCCGCGCCCGCCACTGAAATTGACGAGGCAGCCCGCGCCGAGGCCGCCCGCCAAGCCACCCGCGCCGAGATCGCCCGTGTCCGTGCAGAGCATCTGGCACCAGCCCAAGTAGAAACGGCAAATGTGAGAACCGCTCATGTCACCACGGCTCATGTAGGGACGGGCTGTGTCGCAACGGCTCATGTGGGGACGGGCGCCCTCGCCCGTCCAGGCGGCCCGGCCGTATCGGGCCGCAGCGCAGTTGAACTCGCCAAAGCCCCAGCCCTCTCCGCCACCGCGCCCGATCCCACACGCCCCAAGCCACCAACAGGAGTCAAAGATGCGCCAGCTCCGAAGGAGCGAAAGATTGCAGCCCATGGCGCAAGCCATGGGTGAGCCCACCAATGAACGAACAAGCCCCGAAGGGGCGAAAGAAAGGCGGGAGAGTCCGCACGCTGGTTCCTGTTAAAATTAAATTCGCATGCTGCTTCCCTTCGTCCGCGAACTCTTCGCGGACGTAGAAATGCTTCCCGCTTTCGTGCGTGTAGCCTCCCACCTGCGGGAGGGCACGGGGCGCATTCGTGTCTCCGGACTCTCGCCCACGGCAAAAGCCTTGCTGCTCGTGCTTTTGCGGCGAAGTGCCGACCGGCCTCTCATCCTTGTCGTGAACGACAACCGGGCCGTCGAGGATTTCGTTCCGGTGCTGCAAGGTTTCTGCGAGTTGACTGCCGCTTGCGATCTCGATGGCATCGTCGCCCTGCCGGCTCGTGACGTGCTTCCGTTTCAGAATCTTTCGCCGCATCCCGAACTCCAGGAAGAGCGCGCGACTGCACTGTGGAAGATCGCCACCGGGAAGGCGTCGATCGTCGTGTCGCCGGTGGCGGCGACGACGATCCTTCTGCGCTCCGCGGACTATTACTCCGATCTGGCCCGCATTTTGCGCCGCGGGGAATCTTTTGATGTCGATAACCTGCTCGCTCACTTGAACACCGTCGGATACTCCGGGGCCGATGTTGTGGAAATGCCGGGGGAGTACGCGCTGCGCGGCGGCATTCTCGATGTCTATTCGCCCGAAGCCGAGCGGCCGGTGCGTATCGAGTTTTTCGGCGACGAGGTGGAATCGATTCGCCGCTTCGATCCCGCGTCGCAGCGGTCCTCGAATCCCATGGATGAGGCGCTGCTCTTGCCGCTCACCGAGACGCCGGTCAGCGATCACTTATTGGGCGCGATTCACACCCGACTGTCCGGGAAGCGGATTGCGGGAACTGAGGAGATCGTCGAATCCGCGGTACGCTCCGGCGGAGTCACGGTGTTCCCCGGTTGGGAGTTTTACGCGCCCGTGGCCGGAGCGGAGCGCACAGTCTTCGATCTGCTTCCTCGCGCTGCCGTGTTGCTCGACGAGCCCGATTTGCTGCGCACGGAATTCGACCGCTTCTGGTCGCGCGTCGAGGAGGCGCACGAACGCAGCGGCGTGGGAAATCTGGTGCGTCCCGTGGATTTGTATCTGCCGCCGGACGATTGGTGGAAGAAGGTTGCATCGCTGACCGGAGCGGATGTCGAGTATCTCGGAATCACTCGCAGCGAAGACCCAGACTCCGCCGTCACTTTTCTGACGCAGCCCACTCCGCGCTTCCACGGCGCGGTTCCGACCATGCTAGAAGAAGTTCAGAAGCTCACTGGCGCAGGCAACCAGGTTCTGTTCTCGGTGCCCAATACCGGCGAGGTCGAGCGGCTGGCCGACATCTTCACCGAATACAACGTTTCATTCCGCTTAGGCAGCCGCACCCGCGGCGGCGAAAGCTATGCCGACGAGACCAGCTATTTTGCCGGCGAAGTTCTTACGACGACGCTGGCGAAAGCTTATGTGCCCGATGGCGTGATGTTTCCTGACGCGCACCTCGCGATCTTCGGCGCCCGCGATTTGTTCGACGAATCCGATTCAGTCACGTCGCGCCCGCAGCGCCAGAAGTCGAAAGTGTCGGCGTTTCTCTCCGACTTCCGCGACCTGCAGGTCGGCGATTACGTCGTCCACGTCGAGCACGGCATCGGGCAGTATCAGGGCTTGAAGGAAATCAATCAGGGCGACGGCAACGCGGAGTTCATGCTGCTGGAGTACGCCGAGGGCGCGCGGCTTTACGTCCCACTCACGCGACTGGACCTGATTCAGAAATACCGGTCTTCTGAAGGGGCCAAGCCCGCCTTGAGTCATCTGGGCACGCAGGCGTGGTCCAAGACCAAGGCGCGTGTACGCAAAGCCATGAAAAATATGGCCGACGAACTACTGAAGCTCTATGCAGAGCGGAAGATGGCGCAGGGCCATTCCTTCCCGGCGGGGAACGAGTTTGTGCGCGAGTTCGAAGACGCGTTCGAGTTTAATGAGACTGAAGATCAGGCGCAGGCCATTGCCGACGTCACACGCGACATGGAATCGACGCAGCCCATGGACCGGCTGCTCTGCGGAGACGTCGGCTACGGCAAGACGGAAGTCGCCATGCGCGCGGCTTTCAAGGCCGTCGGCGATAACAAGCAGGTAGCCCTGCTCGCACCGACCACGGTTCTTGCCTTCCAGCATTACGAGACTTTCAAGCAGCGCTTCGGACCGTTCCCCGTCACCATCGAAATGATCAGCCGGTTCCGCAATCCGAAGCAGCAGAAAGAAATTCTGCAAAAAGCGGAAACCGGGAAAATCGACATCCTCATCGGGACCCATCGCATTCTGTCGAAGGATTTAAAGTTCGCTGACCTCGGCCTGCTGATCGTTGACGAAGAGCAGCGCTTCGGTGTACGCCACAAAGAGCGCATCAAGCAGATGCGCAAGCAGGTCGACGTGCTCACCATGTCGGCCACGCCCATTCCGCGCACGCTGCACATGTCGCTGGTCGGGCTGCGCGACATGAGCGTGATTGAGACGCCGCCGAAAGATCGCATGGCGATTCAGACTGTCGTCGCGAGCTGGGACGACAAGCTTATCCAGTCGTCGATCGAGCAGGAACTCGAACGCGGCGGCCAGGTTTATTTCGTCCACAACCGCGTGGACAGCATCTGGGAAATTGCCGCCAAACTGCAGGAGTTGATCCCGAAGGCGCGCATCATCGTCGGCCACGGGCAGATGGGAGAAACCGAGCTCGAGAAGGTGATGCTGCAGTTCATGCATCATGAAGCCGATATTCTGGTGGCGACTACGATTATCGAAAACGGCCTCGACATTCCTCTGTGCAATACGATTCTGATCAACCGCGCCGACCGGTTGGGATTGTCGGAGCTTTACCAGTTGCGCGGCCGTGTCGGCCGTTCGAATCGCCGTGCCTACGCCTACTTGCTGATTCCGAAAGAAGTCGAACTCACTCCTATTGCGCGCCGACGCCTCGCAGCGTTGAAAGAGTTCTCGGACCTCGGCGCGGGATTTAAGATCGCCGCTTTAGATTTGGAGTTGCGCGGCGCGGGAAATCTTCTCGGCGGTGAGCAGAGTGGACACATCGAAGCCATCGGCTTCGAGCTCTACACGCAGATGCTGGAACGCGCTGTCCGCGAAATGAAGGGCGAGGCGGCGCCTGACGAGGCCGAGACGCAGCTCAATCTCGGGCTGAACATCCGCATCAACTCGGATTACATCCCAGAAGAAAATCAGCGCCTGCAGATGTACAAGCGCGTGGCGCGCGTGGAAACCGAATCGCAACTCGGCGATGTGGCAGCGGAGCTGCAAGACCGTTACGGTCCGCCTCCGCCCCCGGTGCGCAACCTGCTCGACTACGCGTCGCTCAAATTGTTATGTATGCGCGTAGGCGTGAACGCAATCGAGCGCAAGCGCGATTCCGTGACCTTCAAGTTCCGCCAGAATGCCGCCGTCGATCCCGAACAGCTGGCCCGCTTCGTTTCCGCCCAGCGGGGCGCGCAGTTCACGCCGGAAGGCATGTTGAAGTTCGTTCTGAAACCAACGGCTGCGGACGAAGTGTTGCGCGCACTGCGCACCGTTTTAGAGCAACTGGCGAGCACGGAATCGGCATCTGAGGTGGGTTCGAACGCAAGCGGAAAGACGCCGCAATAACACGCCCAAAGTCGCCAGCCGCAAACGCGACCAGTTACAATTGTCCGGCTCCGATTTGAGTGAACTAAAGATCTAGCACGCTCGACCCATGCCCATGAAAGTCCGCAAAGCCGTCTTCCCCGCCGCAGGCCTGGGCACGCGTTTTCTGCCCGCAACCAAAGCGCAGCCCAAGGAAATGCTGCCGCTCGTCGACAAGCCGATCATCCAATACGGCGTCGAAGAGGCGATGGCTTCCGGCTGCGACCAGATTCTGATCATCACTGGCCGCGGCAAGCAGGCCATTGAAGACCACTTCGACGTCAGCTATGAACTCGAAAAAATGCTCGAGGAGCGCCGCAAGACCGATCTGCTCAAAATCGTCCGCAACATTTCCGACATGATGCACGTGGCCTACGTCCGCCAGAAAGAAGCTCTTGGCCTGGGCCACGCCGTGCTGATGGCGCGCGAACTCGTCGGCAATGAGCCCTTCGCCGTGCTACTGGCCGACGACGTCATCGACAATCCCGTCCCCTGCCTCAAGCAGATGGTGAATGTTTTCGATCAGAAACAGTGCTCCGTGATCGCGGCCCAAGTAGTCGAAGGCAAGATGATTTCTTCCTACGGCGTGTTCGACGCCCAACCCGCCGACGGTTTCAACGGACGCCTCTTCGAAATCCGCAACATGGTGGAAAAGCCGAAGCCCGAGGAAGCCCCGTCGAACCTGGCGATCATCGGCCGGTACATCCTGACTCCGGCGGTTTTCGACTGCCTGGCCAAGACTCCAGCCGGCGCGGGCGGCGAGCTACAACTCACCGACGGCATGCGCATGTTGCTGAAGCAGGAAAAAATGTACGCCTACGTCTACGAAGGCCGCCGCTACGATACCGGCGACAAGTTAGGATTCCTGAAGGCTACGGTGGAATTCGCGTTGAAGCGCAATGACCTGGGCGGGCCGTTTCGTGAGTATCTGAAAGGCCTGAAGCTGTAGTCAGAGGGAAATGTAGAAGAAGATTTCAGATTGTAGATTTTAGTCTTGCCTCAGTTTGCGTCTTAGTCCGCGCGAGAGCACTTCGACTTCGCTCAGGGCAGGCTCGTGGCTCCGCCCGAAAAACGGCTGCGCTCGGGACGACAGTGCGAGGGGATCATTTGGCGGCCAGCAGCTCTCTTGCTCGGCTCAGTTCTGGACGCGTGGAACTTCCACCGGCGCACACTTTCACCAACGTCGCGTAGTACTCGTTCGCTTCGCTCTGCTTGCCGGCTTCTTGAGCGGCGCGGGCTGCGCCGTAGATGGCGTTGAAGCGATTCGGATTCAGTTTCAGGTCGGTCTGATATTCAGCCAGCGCCTGCTGCGGATGCTTGGCCTCAAGCAGCAGGTCGGCGAGCATTTCGCGGGCGGGGATGCTTTCGGGTTCGTCGCCCAGCTTGTCGTTCTTGTCGGCGACGGTGCGCAGGATGGCGGCGGCTTTGTCGTCTTCGCCTTCGGCGTGCAGGATCCAGGCCTCGGCTTCCTGATAGTCCTGCTGCGTGCTTCCGGTGGATTTTTTCTCTACCAACATTTTCTGACGCAGGTTTTCGATCTCGCGCAGGTCCTTGTGGGCTTCGGTCAAATCGCCGCTGCGTGCCGCGCCGATGGCGCGTGCCCAATACGTGACATCCAAATCGCCCGGAAGAGCGCCGGATACGGGCGTTAATGCTGCCGCGTCCGACCAGTGGCGAAGCTCCAGAGCGTACATCGCCGGGAAGGTGCTGAGGGCGTTGGTCTGCGGGTCGAAATCATGGCCGTACATCGGCTCCATTTTCGGCATGGTTTTGATTTCGTCGATCACCTTGGCGGCGTCGGCTTCGCGTCCGCTCTGCAGGTAGGCGTAGACGAGGAAATGCATAGCGTGGAACTGGTGGCCTTCGCCGCCCATTCCCATGGCGGTAGTTTTTCGTGTGGAGGCGACGGAGGCGAGGTTGGAGTTGATGTCGTCCTGCCAGAGGCCGACGCGGGCAAAGATGTGGCTCGGCATGTGCAGAGCGTGCGGGGCGGCGGGCGCGACCTGGGCGTAGCGGCGCGCGGCAGGGATGCCGAGTTGCGCGAGTTGTGGCTTGTCGTAGGCGTGGATCAGATAGTGGGCGGCTCCGGGATGGTCGGGCTCGGTGGCGAAGAGTTTTTCCAGGATCGCGGCGGCTTGTTTGCGGTTCGCGAAAGTCTCGTCGTCATGTGGATCGGAGGCCAGCAACGAGAGCGCGTAGAACGTCGCGGCTTCGTGGTCGTCGGGATAAGACTCGTACACCTTTTTCATCGCATCGGAGTAGGCTTTGGCGCGCTCTGGGTGGTCGAGCTTCGAGCCGCTGTAGAAGGCCGCGATGGCGGCGATATAGGTGTTCTCGCGCTGCGTAGCTTTCGCGGAGAGCTTCTTCGCAGTGTTAACTTCGTCCAGGCCGCGGGCGATGACTTTGGCATCGGGCTGATTCCACAGCTGATGCCAGATGCTCATGGCGACTCCCCAATGCGCCATGGCGCATTTCGGGTCGTCCTTGGCGATCTGGAGGAATTCCTTTTCGGCTTCTTCGTACCAGAAAGAGTGCAGCAGGGCGACTCCGCGGGCGAAGGGCTTTTGCACCGACGCGGCGCAAGAGATGGGGAAGTGCACGGTTCCGAGTTGGGTCTCGGTGAGATCTTCGTGGTGGTGATGCTCTTTGTCTTTGTCGTCGTCGGCGAGTGCGGACAGAGTGAACAGGCAGGAGAGAACCAGCAACCATGCGATGCGTTTCATGCGAGACCCCGCGGCATTGTCGCGATTCTAGTCATTGCCCTGAGAGAGGGTCAAACTCGATCTTCTTGAGGGGCGACATCCTCTCTTTTTCCGCCAGCTTGCCACAGACCAAATATCCCGCTCGAGGGCTTCCTTCGTTACGCGTCGGAGCTGAACTCTTATAGGAGAAGGGCCATATCGGCTTTGGAAAGCGTATGTCACGAGGGATCACACCCGAGGCCCGGCCTTGCTGGAGTTGTGGTACTGCTCACCTCGCTGCGCTTGGCGGGACGGGCGAAGGCGCCTGTCCCCACACGACGTCTGTCGGTGCGAAGGCCCGGCGGTTGGTCGCGCGAGATCCCGAGCTGCGCCTGAAGAACGGCTCTGCTCGGGATACGCCCCTCAAGTAGCTTTGAAGAGCTCGTCAAACGCGAAAAAGCCTCTCGTTTGCGCGAGAGGCTTTTCTGGGGAGGTACTTGAGCCGAGCGACCGTTAACGGCGGACACGATCATTTCAAATTCAAAAGAGGCGGACAGGAGTGTCCACCCCACACGAACTTACTTCGGTTGCTGCTGTTGATCGGCGCTGGTGGCAGGGGCTCCGGTGTTGGCGGAGAGCTGCTCCAGGTCGTTCTTCAGGAGGCTGATTTCGACGCGGCCTCCGCTGATGCGCTTGGTCTTCGCGGTCTCATCCGTCGAGGGAACGGGAGCGTTGCCCATGCCGACGAGGTAGATGCGATAGACGGGAATCTCGTGGTTGAGGACGAGGTAGCGCACGACCGACTCGGCCATCTTCTGCGAGTTGGTGATGGCGATCTGTCCCTTGCCGGACGAGAAGCCCTGGACTTCGATGATGTAGCCGCGCTGGCCTTTGACGCCGGTTGCCATCTCGTCAAGAGCGTCCTTGGCATTCTTGCTGAGGACGGTCTGGCCGGGACGGAAGCGGATCTCGGTCTGGTTCGAGGCCTTGTACTGATCGATATTGCCAACCACGGTCTCGACGGTCTGGACGCGGGTTGTGACCTGCTGGGCGGTCTGCTGCGCTGTGGTGGCCTTGTTTCCGGCGTCGACAGCGTGCTGATCGGCTACGTCGGCCTTGTCGGAAGCGAGCTTGATGCCAGCCTGGGCACGGGAGTCGGTATCTTTGATCTCCTTGCTGTTCTGGGAGGTCAGCTCATCGAGCTCATTTACGCGGTCGCGGATGGGCTCGGTCTGGCGCTTCACATAGTTCTTGCGGGCGAAGGGATTGACGCGTCCCCAGAAGCCTTCGCGGGACGGAGGCGCCAGAGGCGCTTTGCCGGTGGCGTTGGCATCAGTCGAACTCGACTGAGTCTGCTGGGTGGCGGCAGGCTGGTTCTGATCTGACGACGAGGTGGTCTGCGCGATGGCCGGGAAAGCGAGGACGGCTGCCAACGGCAGGGCGAAGAGTAGGCGGTTGTTCATAATGACTTCCTCCAAGTTGGGGCGGAGCGTTTGGGCTCAGCTTTTTTGCTCCGCGCCGGCACGCCTGGGGCGTGCGTGAAATTTTGGTTGCGTCCCCTGAACGGTAAAGAAAGCCAGCGGTTTCGCTGAGCCGGCCCGCGCTGACGCATCGCTTGGCCTGGGAACTGTGCGCCAAACTACAGTGGCGCCTGTCTTCCCTGTTCCCTATTACAGGTGGGATGCCAAATCGGGCCTTAGGGTTGAAGAGCTAAATGATTGATATCAATAGGTATTGTAGTACCGTGGGGGCAGGAAGGATAGATTGGTGCGCAAATGCAGGGTAATTTTGGGAAACCTGATATAAAAACTGCGTGGAAAAAGAGGATGTTGGGTCGTGGGTGCTAGGCCTGTGGACAAAACCACTTCTAGGGGCGTAACCGCGAGGTAACCATCCAACTATTGATCAGGGGAGGGAAATTTTGCGATTCGGGAATCTTTTGAGGGGCATCGGACTGGTCGGGGCAATGGCTGCGTTGCTGTGCTCCGGGCGAAGCATTGGACAGACGACTAAGGATTCGTCGGGAGCGATGGCGTCGTCGCGTGTATCTACGGAGCACTTGCAGCAGTATTCCGATCTGGCTGTGACGCGGATGCAGGAGTATCTGCGGATTGATACAACGAATCCTCCGGGGAATGAGATGCGAGCGGTGGCGTTCTACAAGAAGATTCTTGATCAGGAAGGGATTGAGAATCGCGTGTTTGAATACGCGCCGGGGCGGGGGGATTTGTGGGCTCGCATTCCGCACACCACTTCAGGCACGACAGCCGACTCGAAGCGTCCAATTGTTTTGCTCAACCATATGGATGTGGTGACCAGCGATGCGTCGCACTGGAAAGTCCCGCCGTTCAGCGGGGAGATTCGTGATGGCTATCTGTGGGGGCGCGGGGCGCAGGACATGAAGGATGAAGGACTGGCGCAACTTGTCGTGTTGGTGATGTTGAAGCGCGAGAAGGTGGCGCTGGATCGCGACGTGATTTTTCTTGCTGTCGCGGATGAAGAGGCGGATGGGACGGGGACTGACTGGTTCATCACGCATCAGCGCGATCTGCTGGGGAATGCGGAGTTTCTGATCAACGAAGGCGGGGAGAACCTGCTGGAGAACGGCAAGGTGAAGTATGTGGGGGTCGACGTGGGCGAGAAGACCACGTACTGGATGCACGTAGTGGCGCATGGCAGGCCGGGGCATGGGTCGCGGCCGAATCCGGATTCGGCTCCGAACCGGCTGGTGCGGGCCCTGGACCGGATTATCGCTGACCGGACGCCGCTGCGGGTGTTGCCGGTGGTGGATGAGTTCTTTCGCGATATGGCTCCG
>WNGK01001542.1_pt1 | contig 24979 bp, 20 predicted proteins | sample 5400601 | NCBI WGS metagenome assembly WNGK01 (sample SAMN13153376, study PRJNA577476) | soil metagenome | isolation source: 60 cm soil or saprolite under Garry oak tree replicate 1 | place: USA:California | collected 2016-06-15
TGGTTGTCCCCTTCGTCGAGAAGCCCGCTATCGCGTTTCACTTGCCGATGCGTTTTGACCGATTTGCTCCCGCCAACGGACAGGTGAGCGGCCGGATTATCCTCGCCAAAGATTTCGATTCCGAACTGGGAACCGGCGGTAAGATCTACCTGAACATCGGCGCAAATCAGGGTTTGAAAGTTGGAGATTTCTTGCGGGCCGAGCGCAATCCAACGACAGTTGTACATGACGCGGTAGACTCGCTCTCATTCAAGTCCTCTGCCAATGAGCCGACCCAAACCAAGCAAGTCGATATAGATCCCAAGTTCCTGACCAGGACCGGCGGGCCGGCCGTTCACACTGCCGACATGCCCCGCCGCGCGGTTGCTGAACTCGTGGTGCTTGGGACAACGCCGTCAACCGCAACCGGAATGATCGTTTTCTCGATGGAGCCAGTCCACGTCGGGGACGCTGTGGAGTTAGACCAGCAGTAGTTGTAGACTCCGCGCGTTTGAGAACGCTGTTCAGATCTCTCCAAAGACTTCCGCGGTAAACGCTTCGAGCTTGGCGTCTCCGCGCCAGGCATTGGGGGGCAAACCAGCCTTCCGGCAGGTCTGCTCCAGGAACGTGACCGCGTCCCAGCCGTGTTCGATGGCCACTTGAGGCAGCAATAGTCCCCGGCGCTGGCCTTCCCATATCAGCAAACCATGGCGACCGACCCCAACCTCTTCGGGCGAAATCGGTCTGACTGGCGAGAGAACACTCAGTGAGACCTTGATTGCCGAAGCTTCTTCAGCCTTCAGAGGCAAAAATCGCGGATCGTCAAAGGCGGCCGCTCGCGCCGTTTCCATCACCGCGCGATAGAGAGGCAGCAGAGCAGTTGGATATCCCACACAGCCGCGCAGATGGGTATTCAAGTAGAGAGTTGTGAAGACCCCTCGCGGCTCGGCGAGGTGGGCTGATGGCGTAAATAGCGACACGTCCCGGCCCTCGAGCAGCGACAAGATTGCCTCGTGGGCAATCTGAAGCAACAGACTTCGCTCTTCGGCACTGTACTCCGGCAGGGCGTCCTCGCGGGCGCGAACCGGGGACGAAACTTCAGATGGCGGCGACATTGCGCTTCTTGCGCCGGCTGAGGATAAATGCCCGCCTATGGCGCTTTACCACGTGTCGATCGATCTTTCTCCAGAACGCAATAAAGTAGTCCCCGGCCGAAATTAGCGATACCGCGACCATGAACCAGATCGCCAGATACGCTATCCAATGCACAGGGAAGATGTAAGGGCCCACGGGCCACTCCCGCCAGCGATGCTCGATAATTACCGCGACCACGGAAACGATCTGCACAAACATCTTGAATTTGCCCAGGTCGCTGGCTTCGATGGTGAATCCCTCGGATGCCGCAATGGAGCGCAGTCCACTCACCAGGAATTCCCTGCCGATGATTACAACCGCGATCCACGCTGGAACCAGTCGTGGATTGAATTGCACCAGCGTCACAAAAGCGGCAGCGATCAGCAGCTTGTCAGCCAAGGGATCAAGCAGAATCCCCATGGTTGTAATCTGGCCGCGCCGGCGAGCAATGTAGCCGTCGATTCCATCCGTGATGGACGCCGCGATAAAGAGCGCGGAAGCGAGCAGCTCCTTTTCGCCGTTCGAAGTAGTGAATCGGTTCGAGGAAAGCACCCAGATGAGCACCGGGATCATGCAAATCCGGATCAGCGTAATTGAATTGGGAAGATTCACCAGCAACGACCTACTGCGCCCCAGACCATATGATTATCCCGCTTAGAGTTCTCGAAAGCAATGGAACTCGACGGCCCGGTACATGGCGCTGCCAGCGCCGATTTCACAAGCTTATCCAGCGGATTCGCTTACCTTTGTGACGCTTTGGCCGTCGCCTGGTGTGCGATGATCTGGTTTTTGATCTTCTCGTAAGTCGATTGCGAAATGATTTTCCTCGTCACCAAGTCCCGTTTTGTACGATACGGGCGGCCATCGATAATCTTTTGCGAGTAGGTCCTCACCAATCCCCGGTAATGCCCGCAGTTGCTCTTTGGTCGCCGCGTTAATGTCGAGCTTCTCATCCGCCGGGGCTGAACTCTTTGCAGACTTCGTCCAGGCCGAAGATGACGTGGATTGTGCGATAGCGGTTCCGGCGTTCGAAACTGCAATCGCAAGAACCAAGATAACGCCGAGAAGTATCGTCGTTACTTTACGCATCTTTGCTCCTTACGCGTATATTCCCCTTTGTTTAATCGTATATGCAACCCGGTCAATCGCCAGCATGTACGCCGCGATGCGATTGTTGACGTTATGTATTTCCGAGTAACGCACGACATCGTCGAAAGCGTTTACCATGATGTCCGTGAGTTGCTCGTTTACCACCGACTCTTTCCAGAAATATCCTTGCCGGTCCTGGACCCACTCGAAGTAGGAGGTAGTGACACCGCCAGCGTTACACAGGATGTCTGGGATGACGAAAACTTTCTTCTCAGCCAGGATTTCATCGGCTGCAGCCGTAGTCGGGCCATTCGCGCCTTCGGCCAGAATCCTGCATTTGACGCGGTCCGCATTCCTGCTGGTGATCTGATTTTCGGTGGCGGCGGGCACCAGGATCTCGCATTCCGTCAGCATCAGCTCGGCAGGATCGGCGCTCTCGGCTTCTTTGAAATCGGAAATGCCTCTCGTGAACTCGCGATGTTGCGATAAAGCATCCAGGTCTATTCCGTTCTTGTTGTAAATCGCTCCATCGACTTCAATCACGCCGATCACTTTGTATCCCGCCTGCGCCATCAGTCGCGCGCAATTCGACCCAACATTTCCAAAGCCCTGCACGATGACCCGTGAATCCTCCGGTCGCAGCCCTAATTTCTTGACCGCTTCGTCGCAGACAATCATGATTCCGCGCCCGGTCGCTTCCCGGCGCCCTCGCGATCCGCCGATGTTGATGGGCTTGCCAGTAACGACTGAAGTGACCGTCTGACGCATGTGCATCGAGTACGTGTCCATCATCCACGCCATGGTTTGTTCGTTCGTGTTGACATCGGGGGCTGGCACATCTTTCTCGGGGCCGATGAATTCCATCAGTTCGGCCGTGTACCGCCGGGTCATCCTCTCCAGTTCGCCTTGGGACATTTTGTGCGGATCACAAATTACGCCGCCCTTGGCGCCGCCGAAGGGAATATTGACCACCGCGCACTTCCACGTCATCCAGCTGGCCAGGGCGCGGACTTCATCGAGCGTGACGTCGGGGCCGTAACGAATGCCACCCTTGGCCGGGCCACGGGCAATGGAATGCTGCACGCGAAATCCCGTAAAGACCTCCAGTTTGCCGTTATCCATGGAGACCGGGATATGCACGATCAGCTCACGGTTGGGATAACGCAGGACTTTCCAAAGTCCCTCGTCCAAATTAAGTTTTCGCGCGGCAAAGTCGAAGCGCGCAGATTGCGCCTCCCAGGGGTTGATCTCCTGTTCAAGCGAAACAGTCTTCATAGTATCTCCGGTTATGACCCCGTCATTCCCGCCGGCGAAGGAGTGGGGCTGGAGCCAGCAGGCAAACTCTCAGATTCTAGACAGCCGAAGCCCGCGTAAGCAAGCGGAGGTAGGTATTAAGTCAGGACACCAGCGGCGCATCTCAGCTATTTCCGAGCAAAGCCCACCGCGCTCCGCGCTTGAACTGCTCGATCCTCCCGGTCCTATAGCTTGAATACCAATTTCGCCAGGTCGCGGGATCATTCGGCAGAGGCTCGTCAATGATTTCTCGCAGGGCCTGGTACACCCACATGCGTGTGGTCTCATCCAGGGACGGGTCATCAGTCAGCTCCAGCAATCCTGGGACAGCTTTCATCCGCTGAACGCGAGTAAGCATGCCGGATTTCGCCAAGCTGCACCCCCGCGCGTTCGCGCACATCCATCAAAGGATCATTGCGCAGCACGTCAATAAAAATCTGGATAGTCTCTTCCGATCCAATATGCGCCAAGCCCTCAACCGCCCAGAACCGCGTCTGCTGGTCTTTGTCGTGCGTCCATGCCACGAGCGCCTCGTAAATCTTCCGTGTCTCTACATCGCGATTGCCCAACATTCCGAGTTCCCACTCATACCATCCGCGATACTCTTGGTCCTGCCCGGGTGCTTCCAGCAGATGCGAGACCGTCTCATCTGTTTTGTACAAATTATTTACGATCAGATTGATTTCAATCGCCGCCGCTCGCACCCGCAAATCGTTCGAGTAAAGCGCCGTAGTTTCGAGGTTCTGCCAACGCTCGGTCCGCGTCAGTTTTCCGTGCCAGCTCTCAAGGTACTTAGGGATGAGGTCCGTCGCTCCCTTGTCGTGATTGATCGCCTCCTCAAGCAGAAATTCCGCCTGCTTTTGTGGAGGCTCGGTCTTCAACCATTGCAGATTATGTTCGGACAATTTCCCGCTATCGGGCAGGACAGCTTGCCGGGAACAGATATTCCCTCGCCAGATGACGAAGCCGCAGGTTTCTGCTCTTGAGCGAGAGCAACAGCCAGCATCAATACCGAGGGCAACGCGACCCAGAGCAAACGGGCTAGTCCGCGGCGCTCGCCGGAAGAATCAAAGTTGCTGTCCACAGCAGGAAGCCTTACACCGCGAAAAGAAATCAAGTTACATCAGGTCGAGCACGCATTGAGCATGGATACTCACGTCCGGACTTGAAGTTCCGGTAATTGAGGTTGAGGGAGACTCGCCCTGTTCTCGCGCGCTTCCAGAGTCATCATGATTCCGTGCTTCGGTCTAAGCGTAAAGCTAGGAACGCAGACAACCGGATGCCCATGCACGACGCGGAAGCGGAAATGCTGCGCAATCGTAGCCAGCAACAGTGTCGCTTCCATCATCGCGAACGATGCGCCGATGCACTGCCTGGGCCCGCCGCCGAATGGGAAGTATGCAAATCGCGGCAGTTTTAGCGATTTCTCCGGCAGCCATCGGTCGGGATCAAATTTCTCCGGGTCAAGAAAATATCGCGGATCGCGATGCATGATCCACTGGCTCATGACAACGTTGGCGCCTGCCGGAATGCGATAACCGCGCAACTCGAACTCGGAGATGACGGTCCGCGCCACGCTCCACGCCGGCGGATACAGGCGCATCGACTCTTTGATCACAAATTCGGTGTAGGGCAATTTCGGCAGATCGGAAAACTCAGGCGTGCGCCCATCCAGCACCCGATCTAACTCTTCATGCAGCTTTTGCTCGGCCTCCGGATTTTGACCCAGCAAGTGCCAAGTCCATGAAAGCGCCAGCGCAGTCGTTTCATGTCCGGCGAGAAGAAAGGTCATCACTTCATCGCGCAATTGCTTGTCGCTCATCTGGCTGCCGTCTTCGTCGCGGGCTTGCATCAGCATGGAGAGCAAATCTCCGGAGTCACCTTTTCCCGCACGCCGTTGAGCGATGATACGATACACCGTCTCATCCAGTTGCCGCACCGCGCGCCGGAACTCGATCATCGCAGGCGTGGGCATATATCGCGCCACAGGCGGCAGAAGCAGCCGCACGCCGCTTGAGTTCCGCATCAGGACATTCATCGCCGCCGAGATTTTGCCGATCTCCTCGGCTTCAACTCCGAACAACACTCGCACCACCATACGCAGCGTCAGCTGCATCATCTCCTGATGCATGTCGCGAGTCTCGCCGTCACGCCAGTTTGCAAGCGTCCGCTGCGTGTAGTCCGTCATGATCTTGGCGTACGAAGCAATGCGATCGCGATGAAATGCCGGCTGCGAGAGCCGCCGCTGGCGCAGCCAAGACTCGCCTTCGTTGGTCAGCAGACCGTCGCCGAAAAACCACCGGCTCTTCCGCATCACGTGGTCTTTCAAGAAACTCTGATAATTGCGGACGAGTACCGACTCGATCAAATCCGGATGGTTCAAAAAGAAAACATTGATCCAGATCGCGCGGTAATAAAAAATGTCGCCAAATTCGCGAGCCCAAGCTGAGAACACAGCGAGGGGATCATGGCTAGCCAAAGGCATATTGCCGACCAGGAAGTACGGCTTGGGACCCGGCGGCCGACCATTCGTATTTCCACTCATAACCAAGAATCAGTGTATCGCTCGCACTCGTCGCGGGGAGCCTGCCCGACGAGGCGAGGCGAGACCAGATTTGACCAACAAGCTCCAGCAAACGCAAACTGAATCGTGCCACGCGGAAGACTGCGGAGTCTTACATTCCTGGTCCTGGCAACCTGCGTTCTAAGTTGCTCCCCTCTGCTTGCCAAAAATGGGGCTGACGCCTGGCTGCGGTACTCTTCGCTCAAGTCATCTACGCCTTCACTTCCCAGCCTGGTAGCAGTTGTCGGCAAGGGTGAAATCCTGCGCAGCGCAGCCGGTGAACTGGTTCACGCGTTAGCAGGAAAGCCGAAGACCCAGGGGCCCGCCAGCACGCTTCCTAACCGGGACACATTCGTCCTCGGCCGTTGGAAGGACATCCACCCCCTTTTCCCGGAGCTGAATCGCTCGCGAGCGCCTTCAGGTGACGGTTTTTGGCTGAAAACCGTACGCCGCGCACCCGCAACATACTGGTTGATTATCGGCGCGAACGAACGCGGCGTGCTCTACGGAACATTTTCCCTCCTGTCGCGAATCGTTCGACAAGAGAACGTGACAACCCTCGATGATTCCCAGTCTCCCTCAGCTCCGGTCCGCTGGGTCAGCCAGTGGGACAACCTCGACGGCAGCATCGAGCGCGGCTATGCGGGACGGTCCATATTTTTCGACAACGGAACAGTGCGCAGCGATCTCACTCGTGCCAGCGAGTACGCGCGCCTGCTGGCGTCCATCGATATTAATGGTTGCGCGATCAACAACGTGAACGCCGACCCGCGAATTCTGAGCACAGACTTCATTCCGCAACTCGCCCGAGTTGCAGACGCGTTTCGTCCCTGGGGAGTGAAGCTGGCCATCTCGGTCGACCTCAGCAGTCCGGTTGCAGTAGGCAAGCTGAACACGTTTGATCCACTCGATCCAGAAGTCGCAGCCTGGTGGAAGCAAACGGCCAATGCGATCTACAAACGAATCCCAGACTTCGCCGGCTTTGTGGTCAAAGCCGATTCCGAAGGCCGCTTCGGCCCGTCGCAATACGCACGCACCGCGGCCGATGCGGCCAATGTGATTGCGCGAGCGCTTCGCCCTCACGGCGGGATCCTGCTCTACCGCGCTTTCATTTACAACCATCACCTCGACTGGCGTGACCCGAAGGCTGACCGGGCGCGCGCCGCTTACGACTACTTCCATCCGCTCGACGGGAAATTCGACAGCAATATTGTCATCCAAATTAAATACGGCCCAATCGATTTTCAGGTCCGCGAGCCTGCCTCCCCGCTATTCGGTGCTATGCCCAATACGAACCAGGCCATCGAACTGCAAGTCACGCAAGAGTACACGGGCCAGCAACGTCATCTTTGTTTTCTCGTGCCGATGTGGAAAGAAATCCTAAGTTTTGACATGCACGTGAACGGGGCGACGCCAGTGAAGAAAATTGTTTCGGGCGACACATGGCACCGCCCTCTCACTGGATACAACGCGGTGGTCAACGTTGGGCTGGACGAAAACTGGCTCGGTCACCCACTCGCCATGTCCAACCTTTACGCCTTCGGACGCCTGGCGTGGAAACCAGATTTGAATTCGGAAGAGATCGCAAAAGAATGGACGCGGCTTACCTTTGGCAGCACTCCAAAAGTCATCGAAACGATCTCACGCATGCTGCTCACCTCCTGGCACATCTACGAGAACTACACTGGCCCGCTCGGAGCTGGCACCTTGACCGACATCCTCGGGCCGCATTATGGCCCAGGAATTGAATCTTCGGAGCGCAATGGGTGGGGCCAGTGGCACCGCGCCGATAAGCAAGGCGTTGGCATGGACCGCAGCATCGCGACCGGTACCGGGTACATCGGCCAGTACTCACCCACCGTCCAAAAGGTTTACGAGCCGCTGGCGAATTGTCCCGACGAACTTCTGCTGTTTATGCGTCACGTGCCTTACACTTACGTGCTGCATTCCGGCAAGACAGTGATTCAGGACATTTACGACTCACATTATGAAGGCACAGAGGAGGCTGCCGAACTCGTCGAGCAGTGGAAGTCGCTCCACGGCCAAATTGACGACGAACGCTATTTCGCAGTCTTAAAGCGCCTGCAGTACCAGGCAGGACACGCAATCGTCTGGCGTGATGCGGTTGTGAACTGGTTCTACCGCACGTCTGGAATTCCGGATGCGGAGGGCAGAGTGGGGAACAATCCAAACCGCATCGAAGCCGAAAACATGCAACTCGTTGGCTACGTGCTTGTTGAGGTTACGTCGTGGGAAACGGCATCAGACGGGAAGGCGATCGGGTGTAATCAGACCTCCTGTTCAGCCAGCTTGGTTTTCGACCGCCCAGCCGGGAAGTACAGCCTAGCCGTCCAATATTTCGACCAAAACAATGGCATCTCGCATTACGACCTGTCGGTAAATGAGCGTGTGGTTAATTCATGGTCCTCGGACGATAATCTTCCTTCGGACAAAATGAACGGGCACACCTCCACACGTCACGTGATTGAAGGCGTTGAATTACAGCCGGGAGACGTACTGAAGATTGTGGGGACACCGGACGGAGGCGAACCGGCGCCGCTGGACTACCTTGAGCTAATACCGCAGCGAAACTGAGCGCGGTCTGTCACCACACACAGCGGAACAGAGAAGCAGCATTTAAAGATTTCTCTGTGTCTGTGTGACCCTGTGGTGAAGAGCTCTTGAAATAAATCATCCCTGAGATTGACGAAAATCCGTGCTCGCGTCCACACTGAGATGAAATGAAGAAAATGCGGGTAGGAATCCTTTTCGGCGGGCGGAGTGGAGAGCATGAAATCTCGCTGCTCTCGGCGGCGTCGGTATTTAAAGCGATTGATCAAAGCAAATACGAAGTCGTGCCTATCGGCATCACCAGGGACGGGAAGTGGGTAACTGCGGCCGATGCTGAAAGATTGCTGCAGGGGAACGCGGGCGAGGGCGCCCGCGCCACACACGGACAGCTTCGCGCCGGAGATCCCGAGGCTACTCCCGCCGCTGCAGTTTTGCAGAACGGCGAAGCCGTTGTTGTCCCGCCAGAACCACACAAGTCCGGAACTGCGCTGACGCCGTTCCAGACTGACGCTCCCGTCCGCCGAGCCTCAGATCGCGCCATCAACGTTGACATCATCTTCCCCGTGCTCCATGGCACCTTCGGCGAAGACGGGACCATCCAGGGTCTGCTCGAACTTGCAGAGATTCCGTACGTGGGCGCCGGCGTACTGGGTTCGGCAGCCGGCATGGACAAGGACATCATGAAGTCGCTCTTCCGCGCTGCCGGGCTGCCGATCGTGAAGCATGTGACTGTGCTGCGCAGCGAGTGGGAATCTAGCCCGAAGAAAGTTCAGAAGCAGGTCGACAGCAAGCTGAAATACCCAGTGTTTGTAAAGCCCGCGAATCTCGGATCGTCGGTTGGGATTTCAAAAGCTCGGGAGCGGAAAGAACTCGCTCCCGCTATCGACGAAGCCGCCAAGTTTGATCGAAAGATTGTGATCGAAGAAGGTGTTGGCGGCAAGAAGAACAAGGCCCGCGAGATCGAGTGCTCTGTGCTTGGCAATGACAAGCCACTGGCCTCAGTTCCGGGCGAGATCGTTCCCAGCGCCGAGTTTTACGATTACACCGCCAAGTATCTGGACGAGGGCTCGCAGCTCATTATCCCGGCTAAGCTGACAAAAGCAAAAACAAGAAAAGTTCAAGAACTCGCGGTCGCTGGATTCCGCGCCGTAGACTGCTCTGGACTGGCACGCGTCGATTTCCTCATGGATCCAAAGTCGCGCAAAATCTACCTGAATGAGATCAACACCATGCCGGGCTTCACGTCCATTAGCATGTATCCAAAGCTGTGGGCGGCTTCGGGCGTGTCATACCCAGAATTGATCGAGCGCCTGATCCAGCTCGGCCTGGAGCGGCACGAGGAGAAAAAGAAAAACCAGTACAGTAGATAGAATCTCTGTGTACCTCTGTGTCCTCTGTGGTTAATGTTTTCAACTACAGCAGAGGAGGAGCAACGGCCCAATGCCTCTTAGGTGCTCGCCAATCTTCACAATCGCTCTGGGCATTGTCCTCTGTCCTCTCGCCTACTCCCAAAAGGAATTTAGCCACTGGCCGGCGGGAACTTCCCCCAAACAAATCGGCAGGCGCGTGACCGAGCGGTTTCTTGCAACTCCGCATCTGCTCTCAACCGGGGAAGCGGCGCAGCCGTACATTGCATATCCGGAATCAGTGACCTGGTACGGCGCTCTGACTTTTGCTCAACTAACCCACGACAAGAAGCTGGCATCGCGCTTGATTCAGCGTTTCGATCCTCTGCTCGGCGACGAGGTCAAACTCGTGCCCGAGCCGAAGCATGTCGACCTGACGGTCTTCAGTGCCGTTCCGCTGGAACTCTACATAGAAACCAGGGAGCAGAAATATCTCGATCTCGGAAGACAGCTGGCAGACAAGCAATGGGCCGAGACCACGCCCGACGGACTCACCATTCAAACTCGCTACTGGATAGACGATATGTACATGGTCACGATCGCGCAGGTGCAGGCGTATCGCGCCACCGGCGACGCCAAGTATCTCGACCGCGCGGCGCTAGAGATGTCCGTTTACCTGGACAATCTGCAGCAGGCGAACGGCCTCTTCTACCACGCGCCGGACACGCCATTTTTCTGGGGACGCGGCAACGGATGGGTGGCCGCCGGAATGGCAGAACTGCTGCGCTCGATGCCGCAGAATCATCCCCGCCGAGCACGAATCATGGATGGTTACAGCAAGATGATGGCGGCACTGTTGAAGTATCAGGGCATGGACGGCATGTGGCGCCAGTTGCTCGACCATCCTGAAGCTTGGCCAGAGACGTCGTCCACGGGAATGTTTACCTTCGCCATGGTTACCGGCGTGAAGAACGGATGGCTCGACGAGAAAATCTACGCGCCGGCCGCGCGCAAAGCTTGGCTAGGCCTGATCACGTATCTTGAGCCAAACGGAGACATTCGCAACGTCTGCGAAGGCACCGGCAAGAAGAACGATCTTCAGTACTATCTGGACCGCAAGCGGAACACCGGGGACCTTCACGGCCAGGCGCCGCTTCTATGGACAGCATCGGCGCTGCTGCGCTGACACGCCATTGTCGTGAAATCCTAAAGTTCGCGCAATGTCAGCACACGCAATGTGGGAGGAGCAAGGTTTAAGCTTGCCATGACAGCAACCCGCGAAGCCGGTGGAATACGTTAGTCCACCGCGTAAGCGGTGGGCTAAGCTGCGAGCTGATGGTGAGTGCCGTAGGCACGACACCCGTTGTTCATCACGCGCAAGTCGCCTTGGAGATCAATAATGCCCAACAAAGTCCGCTGGGGAGTCCTGAGCACCGCACATTTTGCCCTCACTAAATCCATCCCTGCCATGCAAAGAGGCGAGTGGAGCGAAATTCGCGCCATCGCATCGCGCGACCTCCGGAAGGCCGAAGAAGTCGCCCGTACGCTCGGCATTCCCAAAGCGTATGGATCGTACGAAGAACTCCTGTCCGACCCGGGAATAGAAGCAATATACAACCCGCTTCCCAATCACTTACATGTCCCCTGGTCGATCAAAGCCGCCAAAGCCGGCAAGCACGTCCTATGCGAGAAGCCGCTAAGCATGAACGTGGCCGAAGGCAGGGAGCTTCTCTCGGTGCAGCGAAAGACCGGAGTAAAAATCGGCGAGGCCTTCATGGTGCGCACGCATCCGCAGTGGTTGCGCGCGCGCGAACTGGTTGCCTCCGGCCGCATCGGCCCGTTGCGCTCGATCACAGGTTTCTTCAGCTACTTCAACCGCGACCCAAACAACATCCGCAACATTCCTGAGTCCGGCGGTGGCGCGCTGATGGATATCGGCTGCTATCCCATCACCACTTCGCGCTTAATGTTTGGAGAAGAACCCTCGCGGGTGATTGGCCTGCTCGAGCGCGACCCGGAGACGAAGACCGACCGGTTGGCATCGGTCATCCTTGATTTCCCGTCAGGACAGGCGATTTTCACGGTAAGCACACAGCTAGTGCAGTATCAGCGTATGCATTTCCTGGGCACCAAGGGCCGCATCGAGATTGAGATTCCCTTCAACGCTCCCAACGACCGGCCCTGCCGGATTTTCATCGACGACGCAGGCGACATCTTCGGCAAGAACATCGCCACGGACACCCAACCGACTTGCGACCAGTACACCATCCAGGGAGACCTCTTTTCCCGCGCCATCCGCGAGGATCTCGAGGTGCCAGTTCCCCTGACCGATGGGATTAACAATATGGCCGTGATCGAAGCGGTTTTTCGTTCGGCGGAGTCGGGCAAGTGGGAAAGGCCGTAGAGGCGGGGCGGCCCCTAAAATTTGAGTGCTGGGTAGTCTCGACAAGAGGTTAAGAACGAAAGAGCTAATGGTCGATTTCGTTGACTTCTTCTCCCGCGCTCCCTAAGATTGCGGCCAGGGGACTCCGCCACTCGGACATGATCGGCCAAACCATCTCTCATTACAGGGTTGTTGAAAAGCTCGGCGGTGGCGGGATGGGGGTGGTTTTCAAGGCCGAAGACACCCGCCTGGGCCGCTTCGTAGCCCTGAAGTTTCTTCCCGAAGACGTCACCGCTGACGAGCATCTGCTCAGCCGTTTCCGGCGTGAAGCGCAGGCCGCTTCCAGTCTGAATCATCCCAATATATGCACTATCTATGACATCGGCGAGGACAACCGTCGTGCCTTCATCGCCATGGAGTACCTCGAAGGCGAAACCCTGAAGCATGTGATCGACGACCGTCCGCTCGAACTTGATCTGCTGATGACGATCGCGATTGACATTGCCGATGCGTTAGACGCGGCGCACTCCAAGGGAATTGTGCATCGCGACATCAAGCCCGCAAACATCTTCGTCACTGAGCGGGGCCATGCGAAAATTCTCGACTTTGGCTTGGCGAAAGTCGGCCACAGGAGCAAGGCTTTGGTCGGGGCAGACGAAGCGACTGTCGGCGTGAGTGACGAGCACCTCACTAGCCCGGGATCAGCTCTAGGAACGGTCGCTTATATGTCTCCCGAGCAAGTTCGTGGCAAGCCGCTTGACCCGCGCACTGACCTGTTTTCGTTTGGCGTTGTCCTTTACGAAATGGCTACGGGCTCCCTGCCGTTTCGGGGAGAGACTTCCGGCGTGATTTTCGACGGCATCATGAACCGCGCACCGATGGCTCCGGTCCGCCTAAATCCCGACTTGCCGGAGAAGCTTGAAGACATTATCAACCGCGCGCTGGAGAAAGAACGCGAACTGCGCTATCAGCACGCGTCCGACATCAAGTCGGAGTTGCTGCGGCTTAAGCGCGATTTGGATAGCAAGAAGACGGCGGTTCGGGAGGTGGCTCCCGAAACAGATCACTCTCAGGATGTGGAGCGGCGGGCGTCCTCGCCCGCCTCCGGGCGGGGACGCCCGGGCCCCCAAAATCCGGAATCGCGCGAGTCCGAAAAAGGTGGATCCGGCAAGGCCGCTCGGGAGGGCACGGCTTCAGCCGTGCCGGTAACAGCGACGCACGATTCGGCTTCAGCCGCTGGGGTGCGCTCATCATCGGCAGCACATGTAACAGGCCGAGCAGAGATGGCGCCCGGGCCACTTTGGGCCCGCTGGCAATTACTTGTCCCTGCGACTGTGGTTAGTCTTGGCCTCGCCATTGGGGGCTTCTTCTACTTCCACAAGTCAGCTGTTCCCAAGCTCACCGACAAAGACCAGCTCATCCTAGCCGACTTTACGAACAAGACTGGCGATGCTGTGTTCGATTCCACGCTGAAAGAAGCGCTCGCTATTCAGCTCGAGCAGTCGCCCCTGATCCAACTGGTCAGCGATGCCGAGCTGCACAACAGCTTGCAATATCTCGGCCAGCCCAAAGACCAACGCATTACACCGGAATTGGCGCAGCAGATTGGCCAGCGGCTATCAGTGAAGGCATATCTCTCGGGCACTATCGAGCCCCTGGGCCCTTCCTACGTAATTTCCATCAACGCGGTTAATTGCGCGACAGGAGATGTTTTTGGCCGTGAACAGATCACCGCGACTGACAAATCAGCCGTCCTGGGCGCGGTTTCAACGGTGGCAACCGCGATGCGCGCGCGCCTGGGCGAATCCCTATCCTCCATTCAGCGGCTGTCAACTCCGTACCTAAGTAGCGTAACCACGGCGTCGCTGCAGGCGTTTCATGCCTTCTCGCTCGGCGAGAACGAGCACCGCATGGGCCGCGATTTTCCCGAGGCTTCCTCGTTCTATGAGCAGGCGGTGCAGCTTGATCCCACGTTCGCAATGGGTTGGGCGAGACTTGGAGTGGCCTATGGAAACCAGGGAGCTGCCGGCAAAGCACTCGCCGATCTGAAGAAGGCCTATGACTTGCGCGAGCATGTCACCGAACGAGAGCGTATGTACATCGAGGCCCAATACGCCCTGCAGCAATTCGACATACCGAAGAGCCTGGAAGCTTACAAGCTTTATGCTTCCACGTATCCTCGCGATGCCGCGGCGTTAAACAACTTGGCCACCACCTACGGGGGAATGGGAGATTATGAACAGGCGGCCGAAGGTTTTAAGAAAGCCTGGGAAGAAGCCAAGTGGGACAACATCGCTGCCACCAACACCGCCTCAATGCTGCTCGAAATGGATCGCGTTCAGGAGGCCGAGCGATATTTAAAAGAGGCACTCGACCAGGGTGGTGGAGATGATGTCACTTATCACACGGTTGCGCTCTTAGACGATTTCATGGCCGGCAGACCGGATTGGGAGAAGCAAGAGCAGTGGGCAGCCGCGCATCCCAGCGGCTTTATGATGGATGCGACGGCGGCAAACATCAATTTTTCTCTCGGCAAAATACGGCTAGCCGATCAGGGATGGTCACGCGCTGCACAACGCGCCGCACAACAACAGTTCCCCGATATGGCGGGAAACCTGTTTGCGCTAATGGCTCTGGACCACGCTCTCGTTTCCAATTGCGCACCCGCGCGCAATTTCGCGCATCGCGGCCTGGCCCTCGACCATTCTGCTGTTACTGTGCCCAACGCCGCGCTGGCTCTTGCGCTCTGTGGTGAAAGCGCCCCAGCAATGCAGGAAATGCAGCGGCTGGTCGTGGCGGGCCCCAATAACACCCTGGCGACGGAGGTTTACCTGCCCGAAGTCAAGGCGGCGGTAGCGCTGGCCCAGCATCATCCGGAGAACGTGCCCGACCTGCTAACGTCCGCAGGGCCCTATACGCTGGTTTCGAAGGCCCCGCAACTTCTCGGCAGCGCGTCGCTCGATAAGGCGCAGTGGCAGCAGGCAGTGACCGATTTTGGGCCGGGAGTGCGCTATCGCGGACCCGTCCTGCAGGAGGCAACACTCTCAAATAGTCAAGAGCCCGACTATGTCCTATCTCTGCTCGGGACCGCCCGCGCCCAGTCGCATTTCGACAAAGCCACTGCAATCCGCAGCTATCAGCAACTGCTAGATATCTGGAGGAACGCCGACTCCGACTTTGTGCCGGCGCAGGACGCGAAGCGGGAGTTGGCGGCGTTGCAGAAGTGACAAAAACTCTAGACAAATATGGGTGTGCCCCAGGTCCGGCTGGGGTTGCAAGACCTGCGACACCACCTCTGAGAGCGATAATGACCTCTGTTGACAAGCAACAGCTCCCCATGCAAAATTTCTTTACGTTAACGGAGTGACAAGTTTCGTGGCCTCAAAATTCTCATGGTTTGGAGGCAGGTATGTCTAGTTTGGGCTTACCCGGGGATTGTCTTGGCTTCTGTCGTTCTCAGCAGCTGCGGTGGCAGTAGTCCCACACTGCAATCGATCACGATAACTCCTCAGCTCGGAGTGGATGCGGTGCAGTTTATCGCGACTGGAACCTACAGCAATGGCAAACAAGTCACTCCAATTCCGGTAAGCTGGGTGAATGCCGGTCTTCCCATTGCGGTCACCACTCAACCACCTTACAGTTTGTCGTCGTCGCCATTTGTAGTCGTGTGCCTTGCTACCGGAGTCACGCCTGCTGTCGCAGCCATGGCCCCGGCAAATCCTCGCGCTCCGAACCGCGGATCAGTTCCCGTTGGAGTCTGGCAATATCTGGTGTTCGGAAACACCCAGAATGAGGGCGGATTCGTTGGAGCTACTGCCCAGCTAACCTGTTCTTGAGCACCTTGACGAACCGCAGTCCTCTCCGTATCATTACTTCACCAGTCGGCTCTTCGGAGCTGACCTTGGATTTCATGCAGAGTGGCTGAGGGACGAGCCCTAAGACGCCACGGCAACCGGACCGGGATCATCTATCGCGGCCGCCAGGTGCCAACTCTCGACCCGGTAAGCACGGGGGACATGAGATTCGGGGTGCGAGAATTTATCGAGCACTTCCTGAACCTCTTTTCCCATTTTTCCGGGGAAAGAGGATTTGGCTTTTTTGGGGCAGATTTTCTTAGCGAACTTTGCGTATTCTTAGCGATCTTCGCGGTTAAAAGCTTTTGACCGCAAAGCCCGCGAAGGTGGCGCAAAGGACGCAAAGAAAACCTTCGGCCGCTCAGATTGAGCGAGCCATGCGATACGAGTTGCGCTGTCGGGAGTGCCACAAGAGCTGGGGCAACGTTCCCAAATCAATTTGTGAAGACTGTTTTTCTCCCCTCGAAATTTTCTACGACTACGATTCCATCCGGCGCGATTTTACGCGCGAAAAGATTGCCCAGGGCCCTCCCAATATTTGGCGCTACTCAGCGCTGCTGCCGCTGCCAGAGAACCACGAACCGACTCTCCCGGTCGGCTTCACGCCGCTGATTAAGGCCCCGCGTCTGGCCCGTAAAATTGGCGCGAAACATCTCTACGTAAAGAACGATGCCGTCTGCCCGCCGACGCTGAGCTTCAAAGACCGCGTGGTTGCAGTTGCGCTGGCCAACGCGCGGGCTTTTGGCTTCGACACGGTCTCCTGCTCATCGACTGGCAATCTCGCCAACGCCACCGCCGCGCAAGCCGCGCGTAATGGTTTCAAATGCTGGATCTTCATCCCCGCCGATCTTGAACAGGCAAAAATCATCGGTACCCAAGTCTTTGGCGCGAAACTGGTGCGAATTTCGGGCAGCTACGACCAGGTGAATCGGCTCTGCTCTCAAATCGCTGACGAGCACAACTGGGGATTCGTCAACGTGAATCTCCGCCCCTACTACGCCGAAGGCTCAAAGACATTCGGATACGAAATCGCGGAGCAGCTTGGCTGGCGCTTGCCGGACAACGTGGTTTGTCCAATGGCCGGCGGTTCGCTGATCGTAAAGATCAAGAAAGCTTTTGATGAGCTGATTCAACTCGGCCTGGTTGAGCCGAAACCGGTGAAGTTCTTCGGAGCGCAAGCGACTGGATGCTCTCCGATTTCAACCGCGGTAAAGCTCGGCAATACCGACATCGATCCGCAGAAACCAAAGACGATCGCGCGGTCACTCGCGATCGGCAATCCGGCCGATGGACACTACGCAATCAAGACAATCACAGGAAGTGGCGGCTGGTCGGAAGACGTTTCCGATCCCGAGATCGTAAATTCCATTCAGCAACTAGCCGAGACGGAAGGCATTTTCACCGAAACCGCCGGCGGCGTAACTCTAGGCTGCGCGCGCAAGTTGTACAAGAGCGACCGCATTCTGCCGGATGAGACCACCGTGCTCTGCATCACCGGTAACGGCCTAAAGACGACCGATGTGCTGACCGGTAAGTACGAGACACAGCAGCCGATCCCGCCCAAGTTAGCTGAGTTTGAGAAGCTGCTGGAAGGCGCGTTCGAACTGCCGGAAGCGGTAGGCGCCTGAGAAAATCAGGTGATCGGATCATCGGCTGATCTCTGAAATCAAGTGCACATAACGCAACACCTGATTTCGCGAATTTTTTTGGGGACAGCATTCAAATGGCGTTTATGGCGACCGCAGCTCCAAAGGAGCGGCGTTCGTTAGCTCAGCACGTAAGTGCTGGGTAGCAGAACGTGTGACCGAGTCCCGCAGGGACGGCACAATTCGGCCCGATACTGATTCCATCCCGCTGATTCAAGCATGAGCGTGACCGTACAAATCCCGTCCGCCCTTCGCCGCCACACCGGCGGTGCGGCCAAGGTGAGTTGCGCCGCGACAAATCTAAACGAGCTCTTCTCCGCCCTTGACGAAAAATTCCCCGATCTCAAGCCGCATCTGCGCGACGAGTCTGGCCAGGTCCGCCGGTTCCTGAATGTTTACGTCAACGAAGAGGACATCCGCTTTCTCGGCGGCCCGAGTTATGCCTTTCAAGACGGAGACGAAGTGCTGCTAGTGCCTTCCATTGCCGGCGGATGCAATTAAGCCGTTCACTCCGGCTGTAACGAACTTCCGTTGACTCGCCAGAAACGCCGGCTGGTATATAATCCTGCCGTTTTCTGAGTTACAGAAATCCGAACTCCCAACCCTCGAAACACCAGCTCGGTGGAGGATTCCCATGAAGTCGGCGCGTCTTGCTCCCATTCTCTTTGTCATTATCCTTTCATCAACTATTTTTCTCTCAGCAGCGGAGCAGGCGCCGGGGCGAGCATATCTCGCAGTGGGCGACAGCATCAGCTTCGGCTTCATTACGCAGGCAGGATTTGAGTACGTCAATCCCGACAATTTCATCGGTTTCCCAACCTACGTCGGCCAGGCGCTGAAGCTTAATGCTAATAACGCGGCTTGCCCGGGAGAGACCACGGGCAGTTTCCTGTCTTCAACTGCTCCTGACGACGGTTGTCGCACTTACCGGGCATCGGTTCCGCTCCACGTCTCTTACAGTTCTACGCAACTGGACTACGCCGTTACTTTTCTGAAGTCGCACCCTGGGACCCGGCTAGTCACGGTGGGCCTCGGGGCCAATGATGTTCTCCTGCTCAGGAATGCATGCCTCAATGATCCGGCATGCATCGCCGCCGGGCTGCCGCAGGTCCTCGCGAGCGTAGCCGCTAACCTGCAATTAATTCTTGGCGACTTGCGCGCAAGCGGCTATGGCGGAATCATCATCGTGGTGAACTATTACTCCCTCGACTATTCCGATCCCACTGAAACTGCCATTACCTCCGCTCTTAACCAGGCGCTCGCGACCGCCTCCGGGCAGCCGGGCACGATTGTGGCGGATGTCTTCTCCGCCTTTCAGGCAGCCACTGTTCCCGTTGGCGGACGTACTTGCAACGCCGGATTGCTGAATGCGTCGCCGCAGAACCAGTTCGCGTGCGACATCCATCCCAGCCAGTCCGGTCAAGGCCTGATCGCGCAAACGGTCGCGCAGACATTTGCCGCGGCAGAGGAGAGCGCACACTAGTCCCAAGGAGCACTGCTTGAACGGGATCTCGGCAGCAGGTCCCATCCCCCGAGCCTTGACTTGACTATTTGCCTTTTGCTGTTTTTCTAATAATATTAACTAAGTAGTTAGTTAATAATGCCTGCCGGAACCAAAACCCGCCTTGGTACCCGCGGCCGCCCCGAACAGAGCCGCGCGGCGATCTTGAAGGCAGCGGTGCGCGAATTTGCCCAGGAAGGCGTGGCCGGAGCGCGCACCGATGCCATCGCCCAGTCTGCAGGCGTCAATAAGGCCCTGCTCTACTACTACTTCAAGGATAAGGACGCGATTTACGCGGCTGTGCTCGATCAGGTTTTTGGCGGAGTTCGCGCGGCCGTTCACGAAGCTCTCTCGTCGCCTCTTCCTCCACGCGAGAAGCTGGCTGGCTACGTCTGCGCCCACTTCGATTACATTGCATCGAACCCGCTGTACCCCCGGATCGTGAATGCCGAGTTCCTGCGCGCAGGGAAGGACCCGTCACGTTTAGAGCGGATTGCGAAACATTATTTCCGGCCGGTTTTCCTCGAACTCACTGCGTTGTTAAAAGAAGGAGAGGACAGCGGGGATTTCCGGCCCGTCAACCCGATTCATTTCATACCTTCCATGATTTCCGCGATCGTTTTTTATTTCACCACGGCGCCGATCATGAAACTCATGACCGGATCCGATCCTATGTCGCCGAAGCGGTTGGCTGAGCGCCGGGCAGCAGTGGTTGATTTCATTTCCGCCGCGCTGTTCGTGCCGCAAGAAGGAGCGCGCAAGTGAACGCACGCAACAAAGTTCTAATCCTGCTCGGAATTCTGCTGGGTATTTCGCTGGGGTACTACCTGCTTTCAACTCCCCGCGGTTCCGATCTGGACCTGATCGGCACAGTCGATGCCAATCAAGTAATTGTCAGTCCGCAGGTGCAGGGTCGCATTGCCAAGTTGCTGGTGGACGAAGGCACCCGCATCAAGCAAGGCGACTTGATCGCATCGCTTGATCCCTCCGAACTCGAAGCCCAAGCGCGTGCTGCTGCCGCCACGATTGATAGTCTGCGATCCCAGGTTTCGGCGACACAAGCGACAAGCGTAGCTACCCAAGGGTCGACCACCAGCAGCGTGGCCAATGCGCAGGCGCGGCTGGAATCGGCCCGAGCGCAGCTTTTGCAAGCGGAGGCAACGCTGCAGAGGGTCGAGAGTGACAGCCGCCGTACGGTAGAACTTGCGCAACAAGGCGTGGTTTCGGACCAGGACCGGGTCCAAGCGGAAAGCAATTTGAAAGCGCAGCTTGCGGTCGTTGTATCCCTCAAGCAACAGGTCACGGCCGCACAGGCTGATTTGGACACTGCGGTCGCAAACACGCATCAGGCGCACGCCGCTCAGAGCACCGTGGCATCGACGCGCTCGCAACTTGTCAACGCCGAAGCGCAACTGAAAGAAGCTGAAGTGCGGCTTGGCTATACCAAAATCTATGCGCCGGTTAGTGGAACAGTTTCAGTACGTGCCGCTCGCGAAGGCGAGTATTTAAACCCGGGCACGCCAATTGTGACCATTGTCGACTTTAGCGACACGTGGGTACGCGCTGCCATTCCGGAAACGCAGGCCGACCACATCGGTATGGGCGACACGCTGCGAGTTCGGTTGCCTGGAGGAACTCTCACCTCAGGAAAGGTTTTCTTCAAATCTGCAGAAGCTGATTTCGCGACCCAGCGCGACGTCAGCCGGAGCAAACGCGACATCAAAACCATCGTTTTGAAAGTGCGGCTCGACAACCCGAAAAATGCATACGTCCCGGGAATGACCGCTGATGTGCTCGTCTCACAGGCGCAGCTGCGAGGCGAGCGTCACGGTCAAGACGCGTCAGCGCAAGGAGCGCAGCCGTGATGTCAGATTCCAACGTCGGCGGCGCCCACCCTTCGAAAATCGCGAAGGCTGCGGCATCCTCACCAATTAGTCGTTCCAACGGCGGTGCGGCCGTTCCCAATGCAATTGAAGTCGAGCACATCGTTAAGAAATATGGCGACTTCACAGCGGTCGACGATGTGACTTTCTCCGTGAAAGACGGCGAGATCTTCGGCTTGCTCGGCCCCAACGGCGCGGGCAAATCCACGCTCATCCGCATGATGACCACGCTCATCCCGATCACGGCAGGTGTGGCGAGAATTGCCGGCCACGATGTCCGGACCGATCCAGACGACGCGCGCCGGGTGATTGGCGTAATTCCGCAGGCGCTGACCAGCGACATCGACCTGACTGTGGAAGAGAACATGAGTATTTACGCCAAGCTCTACGATGTCCCAGCCGTCAAGCGAAAGCAGGCCATTGATGAATTGCTCGAGACCGTCGATCTAACAAAGTGGCGTTCCGCGCAAACCAAAACACTCTCCGGCGGCATGCGGCGCAGATTGGAAATTGCGCGCGGCTTGGTGCACAGTCCCAAAATTTTCTTTCTCGACGAGCCGACGACAGGGCTTGATCCTGTCTCGCGCGTTGCCGTCTGGGAGATGCTGACTAACATCAAGAACCGCCGCCAGCTTACGATCCTGATAACCACGCATTACATGGACGAAGCTGACCGGCTCTGCGACCGCATAGCGATCGTCGACCACGGCAAGCTGGTCGCTCTCGATACTCCACCGGCGCTGAAGGCAAGCGTGCCAGGAGCCAACGTGATCGAAGCCCAGTTTGAAAATGCTCCTGCCAATTGGGAGCAGCGACTGCATAAATTAAGCGAGGTGACTTCCGTTCAGCACCAGGGAGCCGGCATGTATCGCATTCTCACCGGCGATGGATCGCGCACGACGACTGAACTGGTGGAAGCAGCAGTGCATGCGGGCGTAGGAGTGAAATCGTTGTCAGTTCAAAACACCACGCTGGACGACGTTTTCGTCCATTACACCGGACGGCAACTGCGTGATGAACTGGTGAAGGCCTATGGATTTGTCATGCCATCCAGACCAGGAGCTTGATTTTATGAACCGAATGATGGCAATTGTCGAGCGCGAAATGCGCAAGTTCTTTCGTTCGCCGGCGCTCATGCTGATAGCGATGGTCTTTCCCCTGGTGCAGCTCATCATCCTGGGCAATGCATTCGGCGGAAAAATTCGCGACGCGAAGCTCGGAATCGTGGACGAAGATGGCGGCACACAGGCACTCAAGATCCGCGAGGCCGTGGATTCAGTCCGCGCCAATATGCGGACTTTCGCGCCCATCTATTACTCCAATGAACGGACGGCGGTCGAAGACGTTCGTAATGGCAAGATTCAAGCTGCCGTAATTATTCCGCCGCAGTATTCGCGTCGCGTGTACGAGCAAGACCAGCCTCGAATCGGTCTGGTGGTCGACAACAGCGACAATTTCATGACGTCGACCGTGGAAGGCGAACTCTCCGACATCGCCGCGGCATTGAATAATCCCACAGTGCAGCCCCGCATATTGCAGCAGACGGTTTTGCAGATTGTCGAGCTGTACCCGTACATCGAGTACATGAAATATCTGTTGCCGGGCTCGATTGCGCTGGCCATGTTCGTTTCGGTGATGATTGGCGGCGGAATGCTCTACATCGACGACAAAGCGCGCGGTGTCCATGAAGGCTACCTGGTGACTCCCATCACCAAAGCCGAACTGGTGCTAGGGCTGAATGCTGCGGGCGCGATTAAAGCAGTAATGACGGGCATAGTTATCACGATAATTGGGTCGCTGTTAGCAGGGGTGGGAACGATTTTTCATCCAGGGACGTTGCTCGGGCTGGCTCTCATGATTCTCCTGACCTCGCTGGCCTTCAACACCATGATGTTCTTGCTGATGGTGCGAGTCGAGGACCCGCTGGTTCCGCGGGCGATTTTCGGAATCCTGAATACCCTGCTCTTTTTCCCTAGCGGCTCGGTTTATCCGATTCAGGCATTCCCCCGCTGGCTGCGCGCCATCGCCAGTGTCGATCCGTTCACGTTCGCAGTGCACGGATTCAAGTCGCTCCTGCTGAAGGAGACCAGTCTAGTAGCGATTTGGCCAGACATGGTTTATCTGTCAATCTTCGCCATTGTGACTTTCTCAATTGCCGTGCCGCTGTTCAAACGCACGCTCTGAACCTAATCACCACCGAGTACGCACAAAAAGTAGCTGCTGGTCAGTGGCTAGTGGTCAGCTCGACTGAGTGACTACTGACAACTGACCACTAGCCACTCGCTTTTTCCGGAACTTTTTCTATTCCGGCGACTTCCATTATGCTTAGGTCATGACGCTCATGGATGCGCAGCAGTTCGACGAGGCGCACGCCCGCCGTCGCAGAAATCTCATCATCGCTGGAGTCTTTGCAGCGCTCATACTCGCGTGGGCCGCATATCATTTGCGAAATTACCCTGAGCGGCGCACGGCGCATAAATTCTTCGTGGCGCTCCAGCATCAGGACATCGAAGCCGGCTACGGAATCTGGCAGCAGGATCCGGTCTGGAAACAGCATCGCGACAAATACTCGAAATACAGTTACGGCGATTTTTCGCAAGATTGGGGACTGGCCAGCGAGTGGGGGACAATCAAGTCCTACTCGATTGACTGCTCCTATTCGAGCGGCAGTGGAGTGATCGTTCAAGTCACGGTCAACCATCGCGCCCAGCATGCTTACGTCTGGGTGGACAAGTCTGAAAAGACACTGCATTTCTCGCCCAACGAGATTGATTGCGGGAACTGGTGGGGTTGGTTGACGGAATAGATGCGACACAGCTTTTAACCGCAAAGATCGCAAAGTACGCAAAGAAAAACTAGTTGTGCTCTTCTCTGCGACCTTTGCGATCCTTAGCGAGCTTTGCGGTTAAGAGCTTTTCTACCGAGGCTCGGCCGCGAAAAATTCCAGCGTCTTCTTCAGAGAAGCTTCATCTTCAACGTTCAAGCATTTCTTTGAGCGATCAATTTGGCGGATGAGACCACACAGCACTTTCCCGGGCCCAACTTCCACAAACGTCTGAACACCATGATCAATCAACCATTGCATGGATTCACTCCATTTGACTGATCCCGTCACTTGATGCACAAGAGCCAGCCGCGCACTCTCTGCATCCTCAACCGGACGCGCATGTACATTACAGACGACCGGGAGCTTCGGCGCGACGAATTGCATATTGTTCAGATCGATCGCCAGCCGCTCCTGAGCAGGCTTCATCAGCGAACAATGGAATGGTGCGCTCACTGGTAGCACTTTGGCCCGCTGGGCGCCACGTTCATCAGCCAGCTTGGCCGCGCGCTCCACGGCTGCCGTATGACCTGATATGACAATCTGCTCTGGGGAATTAATGTTCGCCGGTTCGCAGACTTCACCTTGCGCAGCGTCGCCACAAACGGCAGCCACAGCGTCGAGCCTCATTCCCAGAATCGCCGCCATGGAGCCGGTGCCGACCGGAACTGCTTCTTGCATGTACTTGCCGCGATTGTGGACGACGCGAACAGCGTCGCCAAAACTTATGGCTCCCGCGGCAACATGGGCGGAATATTCGCCGAGACTGTGTCCCGCGAGGAGGGCAGGCGTGACGCCCTTGTCGCGAAACACTCGCCATGCTGCAACTGAAGCCGTCAGAATTGCAGGCTGCGTGTTTTGTGTGAGACGAAGCTGGTCTTCTGGCCCCTCAAAACAGAGCTGAGAAAGCTTC
>WNGK01001545.1_pt1 | contig 24958 bp, 19 predicted proteins | sample 5400601 | NCBI WGS metagenome assembly WNGK01 (sample SAMN13153376, study PRJNA577476) | soil metagenome | isolation source: 60 cm soil or saprolite under Garry oak tree replicate 1 | place: USA:California | collected 2016-06-15
GCCAGCGCTCGATCGCCGCGCTCTGGCCGGGCGGCCCGCTGGACTGGACGCCGTCGACCGACCTGGAACGGGCCGCGCACAACAACATCGGGTGGCTGTACCACAACGGTGGCCGGTACTGGAGCGGCTACACCAAGGCGGTCGGCAAGTACTCGCTGCCGGTGCTGTTCACCAGCTTCATGATGGGCGAGATGGCAGCGTCCACGCTGTTCCGCGGGATGGCCTCCGGCACGACGCATCCGGTGTTCGCGGAAATGTTCCAGCGGATCGGCCGGGACGAGTCCCGGCACCTGCAGATCTGCATGACGATCCTGGAGAAAGAGTGGCCTGGCCTGACCGATGACGTGCGGAGCACGATCACCCGGCAGCTCAGGGCCGGGTTCATCTTCCTGTCGATGATCCTCTGGGAGCCGCCGGACGGGTTCTGGGACCTCCCGCCGTACTTCCTGCCCAATCACCGGGTACTGATGAATCACGCCAGGGAGGCCGGGCTCGGCGTGCTGTCGTACGCGGCCCAGGCCGAGAACTGGAAGACGGCGATAGCCAAGATCCGGGTGATCGTGCAGCGCTGGGGCATCGAGTTCCCCGCCATCCCGGAACTCGACATCGAGGGCGTGGACGTCTCCGCCGACATCAACCCCGAGGACATCATCCCGGTCTTCTGAACCGGCGGCGGCTTGCCGTCAGTGACGTCCGGCGGGTTGCCTAGGCCGCGGCGATCTGGCAGCTTGGCGTGATGGCGACGCGCCTCGTGCATCTGGTGGTTGACGCTGCTGATCCCGCTCGCCTCGCCCGGTTCTGGGCGGCTGCGCTGGACTGGGAGGTGGCCGCCGAGGAGCCGGACGAGGTAGTCGTCTGGCCACCGGGCTTCAGCTATCCGGGCCCGTCGGCGCTGCCACTGGTATTCGTGCCGGTGCCCGATCCGAAGAGGGAAAGAACCGGCCGCATCTGGACCTGGCCAGCGCCTCGGCCGGGCACCAGGCGGCGCTCGTCCGCCGGCTGCGCGACCTGGGGGCCAGGCCGGCCGATATCGGCCAGGGCGAGGTGCCGTGGGTGGTGCTGGCCGACCCGGAAGGCAACGAGTTCTGCGTCCTCTCGGCACGGTGACGTCGGCCGGGTGCGGGTCTGGCGCTACCGGCCGCTGGCCGTTCTCACCACAGGTCGCCGCCGGTGAGCACGTAAATGAACGGCACCAGCGGGATGATGGCGAAAACGGCCCACGCCAGCTTCGGGCCTCGCCCCATGTCGGGGCGGGTTGCCAGGTCAATCCACATGAGCACGACGGCAACGGGATGCAGGAAACAGACACCGAGCTCGAAAAGCTTCTTCATTCCCCGAATCTACCGGTTGCTGCAGGGCCCGCCGGGCGCGATTAGCGCCCGGCGCCCGGGTGCACGGCGGCCGGGCCGCGCTATAGCTTGGTCAGCTTGGTGAACGGGGAGGGAATCCGGGCCTGCTGCCCGCCGAAGTCCACAATCACGGCGACGTCGTCTTCGACACGGACAACCCGGCCGAGGCCGTAGCGGTCATGCGTTACCTGGTCGTCCACGTCATAGTGCTCGATAGGCACGGCGGGCGCGGAATTATTGAACGGGCTTCCTGGCAAATAGCGCCTGGGCATGGCGCGGGCTGGGCTCATGATCTCCAGTATGCGCCTGCCGGGGCGCTGACGAGGGCCGCAGCGGGGTAAACCTCTGTTTGCCTGGTAGCCAGGCGCCGCCGGGCGGCCGAGCGTAGCAGCCGAATCCGCCCAGTATGACGCTCTGTGCAGAAGTATGCCGGCCGGCATAGTAGCGTGGCGAAGGCCGTGCATACGGTGCGAGTCGGCACGGGGGCGCTGGAGCGAGCCAGCAGGACGCCTGCGGCGAGCGGGGTGGCGAGCGGGGTGCGGAAAGGCCGGGCGCGCCGGTAACCGACACGACAGGCCAGGTGGACTCGGAGGTGTCATGCACGCGAATCCCTACATCGTGCTGGGGAGCGCCGTCGTCGGCTTTCTCGTCGGGCTGACCGGCGCCGGCGGCGGAGCGCTGATGACGCCGATGCTGATCCTGATGTTCGGGATCACGCCGTCGACGGCCATCTCAAGCGACCTGGTTGCCGCGGTTCTCATGCGGCCGGTCGGCGCCGCGGTGCACCTGCGCAAGGGCACGGTGAACCTCCGGCTGGTGGGCTGGATGGTGCTCGGCTCGGTCCCGATGGCCTTCCTCGGCTCCTACCTGCTGCACCTGCTCGGGAACGGCAGCGCGGCGCAGGTGAACATCGAGCGAGCGCTCGGTGCCGCGCTGCTAGTCGGCGCGGCCGCGATGGTGCTGCGCTATGTCCTCGACCTGCGCGGCGGCCAGCGGCGTGAAGGGGTCGTGCATGACATCACGCGGCGGCCGCTGCTGACGGTGGGCATCGGAATGGCCGGCGGGCTCATCGTCGGGATGACCTCGGTCGGCTCCGGCTCGCTGATGATCGTCCTGCTGCTATTCGTCTACCCGATGCTCGGGGCCAACCAGCTGGTCGGAACGGACCTCACCCAGGCGGTGCCGCTGACGCTGGCGGCGGCGCTCGGCGCGCTGGCCTTCGGCCACGTCGAGTTCTCGGTCACCACCTCGATCATCCTCGGCAGCGTGCCCGCGGTGCTGATCGGCGCGTTCTTCTCCTCCAGGGCCCCGGACCGCTATATCCGGCCGGCCATCACGTTCGCGATCTTCGCCTCCGGCCTGAAGTACGCCGGGGTGGGCACCACCACGCTCGGCTGGATCCTCTGTGCCGTCCTGCTGGCGGCCGGGACTGCCTGGCTTGGCTACGCACGGCCGTGGCGGAACGGGACGCCCGCGCTTGCGACGGTCGACGCCGGCAGCGCGGGTGCCAGGAAAACGCCCGGCCCAGTGCCGGGGCAACACTTGCCATAGCGAATTGCGCACAACGAGTAACGCGATGTGCAAGCGCAGACGATACTTAGACAGACGCAGGCGACGTGGGTACCCCCGAGCTCACGTCGCCGCGTCTTTTCCCTCCCCCGCCGAGCTAATTCGCTGCCAAGCCGACGTGCCGGCAGTACCCGTGGCGGGCGCCGGCCGGTAGCGTTCGGTGCATGACAGCTACCGAGACATCGCCAGGGAGCGGCGCCGTGACGGGCACCCCGGCGGCACCATTCGGCCGGATGCTGACCGCGATGATCACGCCGATGACCGCCGATGGCGCAGTCGACTACGACGGCGCCGCTCGCCTCGCCGACTATCTGGTCGCCGAGATGCGCAACGACGGCCTGGTGATCAGCGGCACCACCGGCGAATCGCCGACCACCACCGACGAGGAAAAGGAGCGGCTGCTGCGCGCCGTGATCGGTGCCGTCGGCGACCGGGCCACGGTGCTGGCCGGGGTCGGCACCAACGACACCGCGCACAGCTGCGAGCTCGCCCGGCAGGCGGAACGAGCCGGTGCGGCGGCACTGCTCGTCGTCACGCCCTACTACAACAAGCCGCCGCAGAGCGGCCTGGTGAATCATTTCACCGCCGTCGCTGACGCGGCCGGGCTGCCGGTCATGCTCTACGACATCCCGGGCCGGACGGCCACGGCGATCGCCACCGAGACACTGGTCCGGCTGGCCGCCCATCCGCGGATCGTCGCCGTCAAGGACGCCAAGGACGATCCTGGCGCGGCGTCCTGGGTGATGGCCCGCACCGATCTCGCGTTCTACTGCGGCACCGACATGGTCAACTTGCCGTGGCTGTCGCTCGGCGCCGCCGGGTTCGTCAGCGTGGTCGGCCATGTCGTCGGTGACCGGCTGCACGAGATGATCGAGGCATACGCGGCCGGCCAGGTCGGCACCGCCCTGGCGATCCACCGCGAGCTGCTGCCGGTTTACGCCGGCCTGTTCCGCAGCCAGGGCGTGATCATGACCAAGGCGGCGCTCGGGCTGCTCGGGCTGCCCGGCGGGCCGGTGCGGCCGCCGCTAGCCGACGCGACCGCCGCAGAGACACAGCAGCTCCGGACGGACCTCGAGGCCGGCGGCGTGAAGCTCCGGTGAGCCACCCGCACCCCGGGCTCGGGCCGCCGCCGCCCCTGCCCGCGAACGGCCTGCGCATCGTCGCGCTCGGCGGCCTCGGCGAGATCGGCCGGAACATGACGGTCTTCGAGCAGGCCGGCCGGCTGCTGATCGTGGACTGTGGCGTGCTGTTCCCCGAGCCGGATCAGCCAGGGGTCGACCTGATCCTGCCGGACTTCACCGCGATCGAGGACCGGCTGGGCGACATCGAGGCGATCGTGCTCACGCATGCGCACGAAGACCACATCGGCGCGGTGCCCTACCTGCTCCGGGAGCGCAAGGACATCCCGCTGGTCGGCTCGAAGCTGACCCTCGGCCTAGTCCGCAGCAAGCTCACTGAGCACCGGATCACCCCGGTCGCCGCCGAGGTGGCGGCTGGCACCCGTGACTCGTATGGGCCCTTCGACCTTGAATTTTTCGCGGTCAATCACTCCATCCCCGATGCGCTGGCTGTCGGCATCAGGACCAGCGCGGGCGTGGTGCTGCACACCGGCGACTTCAAGATGGACCAGCTGCCGCTGGACGGCAGGCTGACCGACCTCGGCGGGTTCGCGCGGCTCGGCGCCGAGGGAGTCGACCTGCTGATGGCTGACTCCACCAATGCCGAGGTGCCCGGCATCGTGACCAGCGAGCGGGCGATCGCGCCGGTGCTCGCCGAGGTCTTCGCGGCGGCCGAGCAGCGGATCATCGTGGCCTGCTTCGCCAGCCATGTGCACCGCGTGCAGCAGGTGCTGGACACCGCCGCGTCGCATGGCCGCAAGGTCGCGCTGGTCGGCAGGTCGATGGTGCGGAACATGGGCGTCGCCCGCGACCTCGGCTACCTGCGGGTCCCTTCGGTCCCTGGCGGCCTGATCGTCGAGCTGCGGGACGCCGAGGAGCTGCCGCCCGAGCAGATCGTGCTGATCTCCACCGGTTCCCAGGGCGAGCCGATGTCGGCGCTGTCCCGGATGGCCGCCCGGGATCATCCGATCAGGGTCGCCGAGGGTGACACCGTGGTGCTTGCGTCCTCGCTGGTGCCGGGCAACGAGACCGCCGTGTCCAGGATCATCAACGACCTGACCAGGCTCGGCGCCCGGGTGGTGCACAAGGGCAACGCGCTCGTGCACGTCTCCGGCCATGCGCCGGCCGGCGAGCTGCTTTACGTGCTCAACCTGGTGCGCCCGGGCAACTTCATCCCGGTGCACGGCGAGTGGCGGCACCTGAAGGCGCACGCGGAGCTCGCCGCCCGCACCGGCGTGCCGGAGAAGAACATCGTGATCGCCGAGGACGGCGTCGTGGTCGACCTCGTGCACGGCCAGGCATCGGTCGTGGGCACCGTGCAATGCGGTTACGTCTACGTGGACGGGCTGTCGGTGGGCGAGGTCACCGAGACGTCGCTGAAGGACCGGCGGATACTCGGCGAGGAGGGCTTCCTTTCCGTGGTCATCGTGATGGACTCCACCACCGGCAAGATGGTCGCCGGGCCGGAGATCCACGCCCGCGGCTCCGGCATCGACGACGCCGCGTTCGACGAGGTCCGGCCGCGGCTTGAGGAGGCGCTGGCCCGGGCGGCCGCCGACGGGATCAACGACGTGCACCAGCTGACCCAGCTGGTGCGCAGGACCGCGGGCCGCTGGGTGAACGAGAATTACCGGAGGCGCCCGATGATCATCCCGGTGCTGATCGAGGTCTGATCCGGCCGGCTAGTGCGCTGCGAGGTCGCGGAGCCTGAACCGCTGTAGCTTTCCGGTATTCGTGCGCGGCAGGGTGGGCACGAACTCGATCGCGCGCGGGTACTTGTACGGCGCTATCCGCTGCTTGACGTGCTCCTGCAGCTCGCTGACCTTGGCCGCGTCGCCGTCGGCCCCGTCGGCGAGCACCACGTAGGCCTTGACGATCTGGCCGCGGGCCTCGTCCGGCACCCCGATCACGCCGCACTCGGTCACCTCCGGGTGGCCGAGCAGGGCTTCCTCGATTTCGGGCCCGGCGATGTTGTAGCCGGAGGAGATGATGATGTCGTCGGACCTGGCCTGGTACCAGAAGTAGCCGTCGGCGTCCCTGCGGTAGGTGTCGCCGGTGATGTTCCAGCCGTCGCGCACGTAGGCCCGCTGCCTGTCGTCGGCCAGGTAACGGCAGCCGGTCGGGCCCTTGACCGCCAGCCGGCCGTCCTCGCCGTCGGGCACCGGCCTGCCGTCCTGGCCGAGTATCTCGGCGACGTAACCGGGCACCACCCGGCCGGTGGCGCCCGGCCTGATCTGCTCATCGGATGACGAGATGAAGATGTGCAGCAGCTCCGTGCTGCCGATGCCATCGATGATCTTCACTCCGGTGGCGTCATAGAAGGCCTGCCAGGTGGCGGCCGGCAGGTGCTCGCCCGCCGACACGGGCCGCCGCAGGCCGCGCAGCAGGGCAGCCTTGCCGGACGCGATCATCGCCCGGTAGGCGGTCGGCGCGGTGAAGCAAACCGTGACGCCGCGGGCCGCGATCTGGCCGGCGAGCTCGGCCGGGGTAGCCCTCTCCAGCAGCAGCACGGCGGCGCCCGCCCGCAGCGGGAAGATCACCGCGCCGCCCAGGCCGAACGTGAACGCCAGCGGCGGCGTCCCGGTGAACACGTCGTCCGGCCGCGGCTTCAGCACGTGCGCGGAGAACGTGTCGGCGGTCGCCAGCACGTCACGGTGGAAATGCATGGTCGCCTTGGGCCGTCCGGTGGTGCCCGAGGTGAACGCGATCAGCGCCACGTCATCGGCGGCCGTGGGCACCGCCGCTGCCCCGGCAGGCTGGTCGGCGGCCAGCCTGGTGAGGTCGCCCCGATCGTCGGCTCCGTAGCTCACCATCCGCATTCCGGGCACGTCCGCCAGGGCCAGCTCGGCGGTGAACCGGCTGTCGCAGAGCGCCAGGCTGACCTGGGCAATCTCGCAGATCGCGGCGAGCTCGCCGGCCCGCAGCAGCGGCATGGTCGCCACCGCCACGCCGCCGGCCCGCAGCACCCCGAACCAGCAGGCCACCAGCCACGGGTTGTTCGGCCCGCGCAGCAGCACCCGGTTCCCTGGCACGATGCCCAGGTCCTCGGTCAGCACCCGGGCAACCTGGCTGGAGACCTGCAGCAGGTCGCCGTAACTCCAGGTGCCGTCCGCCGACAGCAGGCACGGGCGGTCCGCGCCGCGGCGGGCGATCGTCGCCTCGAGCAGTTCCGCCGCGCAGTTCAGCCGGTCCGGGTACGCCAGCGCGGGCAGGGTGAACCGGAACTCCGGCCAGTCGGCGGCGGCGGGGAGGTTATCCCGGCAGAAGGTGTCGGTGTGGGCGGACGGCGATAGCTGCATGACCGCGACCTTCCTCGGGCGCCACGGGACCCTTCCCGGTATTCCGAGTATTCCGTCTTCGTGACGATAGTCAACGAGTCAGTGCAGCGTGCCCGCGGCTATGTTGCTGGCGTGACGGCATTCACCGGGACGCGACAGGCAGCCGAGTCGCGAGCCTCGCCCCGGGCCTCGCCCAGGGCGCTGATCGTGACTATCTACGGTCTGTATGCCCGCGACCAGGCCGGCCGCGCTGGCGGCTGGCTCAGCGTGGCCGCGCTGATCCGGCTGATGGGAGCGCTCGGCGCGGACCAGGCCGCGGTCCGGTCCTCGATCTCCCGGCTCAAGCAGCGCGGGATCCTGGAGCCGCTGCGGCTCGGCGGCGCGGCCGGCTACGCCCTGTCGCAGCGCGGCAGGGAAATCCTCGCCGAGGGCGACAGCCGGATCTTCGAGCGGCCGCGCGCCCGGCTGGCCGACGGCTGGCTGCTTGCCGTCTTCAGCGTGCCCGAGCGGGAACGGGGCCGGCGGCACGCGCTGCGCTCACGGCTGACCTGGCTGGGCTTCGGCACCGTGTCGGCCGGGGTCTGGATCGCGCCGGCCCATCTCGCCGGGGAGACCAGGGACGTGCTTGCCCGCGACGGCCTGTCCGGGTACGTGGACCTGTTCAGCGCGGACTACCTCGCCTTCGGCGACCTGCGCGAGCAGGTCGGGTGCTGGTGGGACCTGGACCGGCTGGAGCGGCTGTACCAGGAGTTCCTCGATCTGTCCTGGCCGGTCCGCGAGCGCTGGCACGGGCGCAGGGCGAGGGCAGGCGGCGACGGCGAGGCCGCGTTCGCTGACTACGTCCTTGCGCTTACCGCCTGGCGGCGGCTGCCCTACCTGGATCCGGGGCTGCCCGCCGAACTGCTGCCCGCCGACTGGCACGGCGCGCGGGCGGCCAGCGCATTCGGCGCGCTGCGCGCCCGGCTGGCCGCCCCCGCCCGCGCGCACGTGCTCGCCGTGACCGGCCTGCCGCCGGGCGGGCCAGTCGAGCCGGCCGCGGACTGAGCGGCCTCTCCGTTGGCGGGTTCAGGGGACGACTGCGTATCCCTGGATCTCGACCAGCGCCGCCGGATCCCAGAGCGCGACAACGCCGACGGCTGCCATCGCCGGGTACTCACGTCCGGCCAGCCGCCGCCAGGCCGCGCCGATCTCGCGGCTGTGCGCCCGGTAGTCGCCGAGGTCGACGGCGTAGATGGTCAGGCTGGCCAGGTGCTCAGCCGAGCCGCCCGCCGCGCGGAGCGCCGCAAGCAGGTTGGCCAGCGCCTGCTCGAACTGGGCGGCCACGGTGCCGCCGACGATCGCGCCAGCCGCGTCGAGTGCCGTCTGGCCGGCCAGGAAGACCACCCGGCTGCCGGTCGCCACGACCGCATGCGCGAAGCCGGATGGCCTGGCCAGGGTCGGCGGGTTCACCCGCTCGATGGTCACGATCGCACCGCCTCGATGTCCACGTCGATGTCGCTGCCGCGGGCATGCCCGGCGGCACCGGGCCGCCACCGGGCGTGCCTGGTGCCACGGTGGCCGGCCCGGATGAGCTCAAGCCGCGGCCTCGGCCCGTCCGTCCGTCCGGTCTGCGGCGCCTTGCTGCCCGCCTGCCATGGCGCCGGCCACGCCGCGGCCGGCCCGGCGTAGCCCTGCTCCGCGGCCGCGTGCAAGGTCCAGTTCGGGTCGTACAGATGTGCCCGGCCGAGCGCGCAGAGGTCCGCGCGGCCGGCCAGGATGATCGAGTTCACGTCGTCGTAGGAGGAGATCACCCCGACCGCGATCGTCGCGATGCCCGCCTGGTTGCGGATCGCGTCGGCGAACGGCGTCTGGTAGGACCGGCCGAACGCGGGCTCCTCGTCCGGGGTGACCTGCCCGGTGGAGACGTCGATGGCGTCGGCGCCCGCGGCCGCGAAGGCCAGCGCGATCTCGACGGCGTCCGCGCCGGTGATGCCGCCCGGGTACCAGTCGGTGGCCGAGATCCGTACCGTCATCGGCTTGTCCGCGGGCCACTCGGCACGCATCGCGCCGAACACCTCCAGCGGGTAGCGCAGCCTGTTCGCCAGCGATCCGCCGTAGCCGTCGGTGCGCTGGTTAGTGACCGGGGAGATGAACGAGGACAGCAGGTAGCCGTGCGCGCAGTGCAGCTCGAGCAGGTCGAAGCCGCAGCGGTCGGCGGCTCGGGCGGCCGCGGTGAACTGGCCGGCGATGCAGGCCATCTCGGCGGTGCTTAGCTCGCGCGGGACCTGGTTGACCCCGGGGCGGTAGGGGATCGGGGACGGGCCGCAGACCGGCCAGTTGCCCGCATCCAGCGGCTGGTCGATGCCTTCCCACATGAGCTTGGTGGAGCCCTTCCGGCCGGAATGGCCGAGCTGGAGGCCGATCCTGGCGGCGGACTGCGCGTGCACGAAGCCGGTGATCCGCTGCCAGGCGGTCTCGTGCTCGGGGGCATACATCCCGGCGCAGCCTGGGGTGATCCTGCCGTCGGCGGACACGCAGACCATCTCGGTCATCACCAGGCCGGCCCCGCCGAGCGCCTTGCCGCCGAGGTGCACCAGGTGGAAGTCGGACGGCGTGCCCCCGGCGGCGGAGTACATGTCCATCGCGGAGACCACTACCCGGTTCCTGAGCTCAAGCCCGCGCAGCTTCAGCGGCTGGAACATCGGCGGCGCCGCGTCGACCGCGCCCATCCCGCGCCGCCGCTCGTGGCCGGCGAACCAGGCATCGGCCCGCGCCGCGAACTCTGGGTCGCGGGTTTGCAGATTGCCGTGGGTGACCCGGCGGCTGCGGGTGATGATGTTGAACGCGAACTGCTCGGGCTCCTGGTGCAGGTACTGGCCGATGTTCTCGAACCACTCCAGGCTCGCCTGCGCGGCGCGCTGGGTGGAGGCCACGACTGGCCTGCGTTCCGCCTCATAGGCGGCAAGCGCGGCGTCGGTGCCCGGCTGCTCGTGCAGGCAGGCGGCAAGCGCGAGCGCATCCTCCATGGCCAGCTTGGTGCCCGATCCGATGGAGAAATGCGCGGTGTGCGCGGCATCCCCGAGCAGCACGATGTTGCGGTGCCGCCAGCGCTCGCAGCGTACCGTCGTGAAGCTGATCCACCGCGAGTTGTTGGCGTGCACCGCGTGCCCGTCGAGCACGCCGGCGAACAGTTCGCGGATTCTGCCGATGGAGGCCTGGTCCGACTGGCCGGGCGGCAGGTCGGCGGCCGCGCGCCGGTCGAAGCCAGCCGCCCGCCAGACGTCGTCGTGCATCTCGACGATGAAGGTGCTGCCTGCGGCGTCGTACGGGTAGCCGTGTATCTGCATCACCCCATGCGGGGTGGGCGTGATGTAGAACTTGAAGGCGTCGAAGACCAGGTCGGTGCCGAGCCACATGAACTTGCACCGCCGGACGTCGAGATCGGGGCGGAACGCGGCGGCGTGCCTGGCCCTGGTCACCGAGTTGACCCCGTCCGCCGCGACGACCAGGTCGTGGCTGGCGGCGAGCTGCCCGGCCGCGGGCGCCTCGGCCCGGAAATGAACGGTGATGCCGAGCTCGCCGCAGCGGGCCTGCAGGATCTGCAGCAGCCGCCGCCGGTTCATGGCCGCGAAGCCGTGCCCGCCGCTGGTGATCCGCTCGCCCTTGACGTGCACGTCGATGTCGTCCCAGCGGGCGAATTCGCGCTCCATCGCCTGGTAGATGGACGGGTCGGCATGCTCGATCCCGCCCAGGGTCTCGTCCGAGAAGACCACGCCGAAGCCGAACGTGTCATCGGGCGCGTTCCGCTCCCAGACCGTGATGTCGTCGCCCGGCGCCAGCTGCCGGGCGAGCGCCGCGAAGTACAGCCCGCCCGGTCCGCCGCCGATGACCGCGATGCGCACGGCGCCTCCCTGATGCTACGGACGGTCCTGAAGCTATGTTGCTCCTGCAACGACCGTCAATGCCGCGTTAGATCAATCGAGCGCCGACACGCCGCCGCCCGGGTCCTTCGCCGGACGGTAAATGCTCGCTACGGTGGGCATCATGGCCACCCGTGCGCCCAGGACCGATTCCCGCCCGCGAGGCGGGACATCCGGCCGTCCTCGCGCCGCGAGCACCTCCAGGCGCCCGCGGGGCGGTGCCGCGGCCCGCGGCGGCCGGAAGCCTGCCGCGCGCAGGAACAAGCGCCGGGCCAGCGGACGACGGGGCCCGGCAGGCCGGCGGTATGCCCGCCGCCCGCCGTCGGCCAGCCCGATCGTGATCCTGATCGGCTGGCTCGGCAAGGTCATCGAGGGCGCCTGGATGGCAGTCGCGCACTCGGCCGGCTATGCGGCGCGGGCGCTCGGCCGCAACGCGCGGGATCTCGACCCGGCGCACCGCAGGGACGGGCTCGGCCTCGCCGTCCTGGGCGCGGCGATCATCTCGGCCGCCGCCGACTGGTGGAGCATAGGCAGCCCGGTGGGCCGCCTGCTGGCCGCGGTACTCAACGGGGCGTTCGGCGCCGGTGCCTGGACCATGCCGATCCTGCTCGCGCTGCTTGCCTGGCGGCTGCTGCGGCACCCGGACCGTAATTCCGAGACGGCGCGGGTGGTGATCGGCTGGGCAGCGCTGATCATCGGGGCGCTTGGCCTGGTGCATATCGCCAACGGCACGCCGCAGCCCGCCGACGGGGCGGTCGCGATGCGCGCGGCCGGCGGTTTTGTCGGGTTCTTCGCGTCGGCGCCGCTGGTCGCGTCCGTGACGCCCTGGGTGGCGACGCCGCTACTCGCGCTCATCACAGGATTCGGCTTGCTGGTCATCAGCGGCACTCCGCTGCACCGGGTGCCTGGCCGCCTCGCCGAGCTGCACGGGCTGGTGCGTCCCGGCAGCCAGCCGGACGGCGACGGGCGGCCAGGCGATGCGGCGGACGGGACGGTCCGCCGCCAGCTGCCGAGAGGCGGGCGCAAGCGCAACGAGGCGATCGAGGCCGGCGCGCACGACCGGCCGTATGACACTCCGCTGCTCGGCGGGACTCTCTCCGGCGGCCCGGCGGCTCCGCGGCCCGGCGGCAAGCAGCCGCCCTCGGCCGTCACCGCGCACCCGGCCGCCGACGATGAGCCGCTGCCCGACGCGCTGCTGTTCGGCCCGCCGCCCGGCGGGGCAGCAGGCCCGGCGGCCGGCCGGGCGGACGCGCCGGAGGCATCCTGGCATGACTCCTGGTTCGGTTCTGCGGAAGGCGGTCCGGATGCGGCGGCGGGGGCCGGCCAGACCGGGCCGGCCGGGGCAGCCGGGTCAGCGTCGGGGCCTGGGCCGGCCGCAGGCAGTGGCCTGCCGCCGCAGAAGGCCGAGCAGCTCACCCTGACCGGCTCAACCGACGCTAGCTATACGCTGCCGCCTGCCGCCCTGCTCAAGCCCGGCACCGCGCCGAAGGCGCGCACGCGTGCGAACGACGCGATGGTCGAGGCGCTGTCCGTGGTGCTTGAGCAGTTCGAGGTGGACGCGCACGTGACCGGCTTCACCAGGGGGCCCACGGTCACCAGGTACGAGATCGAGCTCGGCCCTGCCGTGAAGGTCGAGCGGGTCACCGCGCTATCCAGGAACATCGCCTACGCGGTGAAGAGCGCGGACGTGCGGATCCTGTCGCCGATCCCGGGCAAGTCGGCGATCGGGGTGGAGATCCCGAACACCGACCGGGAGATCGTCAGCCTGGGCGACGTGCTGCGCTCACCGGTGGCCGCCGCCGATCACCATCCGATGGTGGTGGCGCTCGGCAAGGACGTCGAGGGCAGGACCGTGGTGGCCAATCTGGCCAAGATGCCGCACATGCTGATCGCGGGCGCCACCGGGGCAGGAAAGTCCACCTGCATCAACGGCCTCATCACCTCGATCCTGGTGCGGGCAAGCCCGGATGAGGTACGGATGATCCTGGTCGACCCGAAGCGGGTGGAGCTCTCGAACTACGCGGGCATACCGCATCTGATCACCCAGATCATCACGAACCCGAAGCGCGCGGCGGACGCGCTGCAGTGGGTGGTCGGCGAGATGGACCGCCGCTACGACGACCTGGCCGCGTCTGGCTTCCGGCACATGGACGACTTCAACAAGGCGGTACGCGCGGGCAAGATCAAGGCGCCGCCCGGCAGCGAGCGGGTCTACCTGCCGTATCCGTACCTGCTGGTGGTCGTGGACGAGCTGGCCGACCTGATGATGGTCGCGCCGCGCGACGTGGAGGACGCGATCGTCCGGATCACGCAGCTGGCCCGCGCGGCCGGGATTCACCTCGTGCTCGCCACCCAGCGCCCGAGCGTGGACGTGGTCACCGGCCTGATCAAGGCCAACGTGCCGTCCAGGCTCGCCTTCGCGACCTCCAGCCTGACCGACAGCAGGGTGATCCTGGACCAGCCGGGCGCGGAGAAGCTGGTTGGCCAGGGTGACTCGCTGTTCCTGCCGATGGGGGTGAGCAAGCCGCTGCGGCTGCAGAACGCGTTCGTCACCGAGAAGGAGATACGAGACGTCGTCGGGCACTGCAAGCGGCAGGCCGAGCCTAGCTACCGGGACGATGTCGCGGTCCCGGACGGCCGCCAGCGCGAGGTCGACGCGGAGATCGGGGACGACCTGGAGCTGCTGCTCCAGGCGGCCGAGCTGATCGTCAGCACCCAGTTCGGCTCCACGTCGATGCTCCAGCGCAAGCTGCGGGTCGGCTTTGCCAAGGCCGGGCGGCTCATGGACCTGCTGGAAAGCCGCGGAGTGGTCGGCCCGAGCGAGGGCTCGAAGGCCAGGGACGTGCTGGTCAAGCCCGACGAGCTGGCCGGCCTGCTCGGCTCGCTGCGCGGCCAGGCGGGCAGCTGAGGCCGCGGTCTGGCAGCCGCCGGTGGCCGGCCGGCTGGCCGGGCCGGAACCGCCATTGCGAGGCGGCCCGCCGGGTTAGCGGCTGCCGACCGTGGGAACCGGATAACGATAGGCGGGCATGCCGCGCCGGTCCTCGCGGGCCGGTGTGATGTCTGTCTACACTTGGTGACGGAACCCGCACTCAGGGATCGGAAATTCAGGTAACTGTTACCCGCACCCCCCGGGCGGCACGCAGTGCGATAGAGCAGTGGAGGCGCGGCGTGAGCATCGGTGACGCCCTGGCGCAGGCACGCCGCCAGGCCGGTCTCACCATTACGCAGGTCAGCCAGCGGACCTGCATCAGGGAGACGATCATCCGGGGGATTGAGCGCGGCGATTATTCAGCGTGCGGCGGCGACTTCTATGCCCGGGGCCATGTCCGCAGCATCGCGCGTGCGGTCGGCGCCGACCCGGACTCGCTTGTCCGCGAGTACGACCTGGCACACGGGGCACCGCAGGCGATCACCGCGGCGGACATCTTCGAGCCGTCGACGCCGATCAGGCTGAAGGAACGGCGACGGCGGCCTAACTGGAGCGCGGCCATGGCGCTGGCGCTCGCGGTGATCGTCGGCTTCGCGGTCTACCAGGCATGGCCGTCGCCGGGCGTCTCGCGGGTAGCCGCGCAGGGGGCTGGCGGGCCGGCCCCGAAACACACTGCCCGGCAGACGCCGCAGCCGTCGCCGACCAGGCACCGCCGGCCCGCGGCAGCCCGCGAGGTGGCGATCCACCTGACCGCCATCGAGGACTGCTGGGTCGAGCTCACCACCTCGACCGGCCGGGTGATCTTCAGCGGGACCATTCTCGGCGGCACGGACAAGCGCTGGACCGAGCATCGGGCGGTCAGCCTGATGCTCGGCAATCCGGGCGGGATCGCGCTGACCGTGAACGGCAAGAACCTCGGCTCGCCGGGCAACTCGGGCCAGCCGGTGACGCTCAGCTTCGGCCCCGGCCAGCACGCAGCGGGCTGACGCCGCACGCGGCTGGCTCCCCGCCCGCCGCCGCCCGCGGGCTGGCCCTGCACTCGGCTGGCTGGCTGGCCGCCCGCCGCCGCTCGCGGGCTGACGCCGCACGCGGCTGGCTGGCTGCCCGGCCCGCCGCCGCCCGCGCACCGGCCGGCTTACCGTAGTCTGCCGGTGTGTCGTCGAGTCAGGGAAGCGCAGGCCGGACGGGGCGCACCGTCAGCCTGGTCACGCTGGGCTGCGCGCGTAATGAGGTCGACTCCGAGGAACTCGCCGCCCGGCTTGACGCGGCCGGCTGGACGCTGGCCGGCCAAGGCAATCAGGACGGCGCCGATGTCGTGCTCGTGAACACCTGCGGCTTCATCCAGGCGGCCAAGGAAGAGTCGATCGACCAGCTGCTCGGCGCCGCGGCCGCCGGGGCCAAGGTGGTCGCCGCCGGATGCCTTGCCGAGCGGTACGGCGCCGGGCTCGCCGAGGCGCTCCCTGAGGCCCAGGTCCTGAGCTTCGACGATTACGGTGACATCGCGGCCAGGCTGGACGCCGTGCTGGCCGGCCAGCGGTGGCCGGCGCACGCCCCGCGGGACCGCAGGAAGCTGCTGCCCATCTCGCCGGCCGGCCGTCCCGCCGTCGGCGGCGGGACGCTGCCCGGCCACGGCACGGTCGCGGCAGCCGGGCCGGACGGCGCGGCCAGCGCCGCCGCGGGCCAGGGCATACCCGACCTGCCGCCGGGCGTCGCCCCGGCCTCCGGGCCGCGGGTGCTGCGGCGCAGGCTGGCCGGAGGGGTGGTCGCCCCGCTCAAGATCGCCTCCGGGTGCGACCGGCGGTGCAGTTTCTGCGCGATTCCCGCCTTCCGTGGCGCGTTCATCTCGCGCCCGCCCACGGACCTGGTGGCCGAGGCCGCCTGGCTGGCTGGCCAGGGAGTGCGTGAGCTGCTGCTGGTCAGCGAGAACTCCACCTCATACGGCAAGGACCTCGGCGATCTGCGGCTGCTTGAGGAATTGCTGCCTGCCCTGGCGGCGGTGCCGGGCATAGCCCGGGTGCGAGTCAGTTACCTGCAGCCCGCCGAGGTCCGGCCTGGCCTGGTAGCGGTGATGACATCCACTCCCGGCGTGGCACCGTACTTCGACCTGTCTTTCCAGCACGCCAGCGGCAGCGTGCTGCGCGCGATGCGCCGGTTCGGCGACCGCGAGCGGTTTTGCGGGCTGCTGGACCAGATCAGGGCCGAGGCGCCGGGCGCAGGCGTCCGGTCCAACTTCATCGTCGGCTTCCCCGGCGAGACCGCGGCTGACGTCGGCGAACTGCAGCGCTTCCTCGGCGATGCGCGGCTGGACGCCATCGGGGTCTTCGGCTATTCCGACGAGGACGGGACCGAGGCCGCGACGCTGCCCGGAAAGGTTGCGGCCGACGAGATCGCGGGCCGGGTCGAGGAACTTGCCGGTCTGGCCGACGAGCTGATGTCCCAGCGTGCTGCCGAGCGCGTTGGCGAGACCCTGGATGTCCTGATCGAGGAATCGCTGGGCAACGGCCGCTACTCGGGGCTTGCCGCGCACCAGGCGCCGGAGGTGGACGGCAGCACGACGGTGCTGTCCCGCGACTCGCTGGCACCTGGCGACCTCGTGCGGGCTGCCGTCACCGGCTCGGAGGGGGTGGATCTGCTGGCGGAGGCCATCGGCGCGACGGCATCGAAATCCCCGGCTCCCGCGGGCCTGCGTTGACGTTGCCTGCCAGGAGCACTGCGGGGGAGGGCGGCCGGGGCGACGCCGCCGTGATCGCGCCACCTGGGCTGGTGAACGTGGCAAACGCGCTGACGGTGCTGCGGCTCGGGCTGGTGCCGGTCTTCGTGATACTGCTGGCAGCCGGCGGGGACGGCTGGCGGATCGCGGCCTTCGTCGCGTTCGGCGTTGCCTCGCTGACCGATCTGCTTGACGGCGAGCTTGCCCGCCGCCGCGGCCTGATCACCGATTTCGGCAAGATCGCCGACCCGATCGCGGACAAGGCGCTGACCGGATCGGCACTGGTGACTCTCTCCGTGCTGAGCGAGCTGTCCTGGTGGGTCACGTCCGTGATCTTGTTTCGCGAGCTTGCCGTGACCGGCTTGCGATTCTGGGTCATCCGGCGGGGTGTCATCCCGGCCAGCCGCGGTGGCAAGGCCAAGACACTGCTGCAGGTGATCGCGATCGGGCTTTACATCCTGCCCGGCCCGTCCGGCGTCGTCCGCGGCGTCGTGATGGCGGCCGCAGTCGCGCTGACGCTCGTGACCGGCGGCGACTACGCGGCCAGGGCCGTGCGGCTGCACCGGGCGGTGCCGCACGGCGGGCCAGCAGCCCGCGCCGGACCGCCAGCCCGCGCCGGGCCGCCAGCCCGCGCCGGGCCGCCAGCGCACGACAGGCCGCCAGCGCACGGCGAGCCGCCAGCGCACGACGAGCCGTCGGCGCACGGCGGACCGCCAGCCCGCGCCGGGCCGCCAGCGCGCGACAGGCCGCCGGTGCACGGCGAGCCGCCAGTGCACGACGAGCCGTCGGCGCACGGCGCCGGGCAGGGATCGCCGCCAGATGCGAGGTCCCGGGAGGGGCGCCAATGAGCGAGCCGGGCGGGACCCCAGTGCGTGAGCGCGCGGCAGCCGAGATCATCGGCCTGCTGACCGAGCGTGGCCAGAGCGCGGCGGTGGCCGAATCGCTGACCGGCGGACTGCTGGCCGCGGCGCTCACCAGTGTCCCTGGCGCGTCGGCCGCATTCCGCGGCGGCGTCGTCGTATATGCCACCGACCTGAAGGCCGCGGTGCTCGGCGTGCCCGCGGACCTGCTGGCACGCCACGGCGCGGTGCACCCCGGCGTGGCCGCCGCGATGGCCGCCGGCGTCCGCCGCCTGATGGGCGCGACTGTCGGCGCGGCGACCACGGGCGTGGCCGGACCCGATCCGGCCGATGGCCAGCCGGTCGGGACCGTTTATATCGCGGTCAGCATCGGACCGGACGGCGGGGGACCGGGCCTGGCCTTGCCATCCGCGAGGCTCGACGATGTCCGGCAGGCTGCCGCGGGGAGCGGCACCGTGGTGCGCTCTCTGGCGCTGCGCGGCTCTCGGGCGCAGATCCGCCGCGAGACCGTGACGCAGTGCCTGCGCCTGCTGCTGAGCGGGCTCAGCGAAGCGTCCGTGCTCCGGGAAGAGAGTGGGTGATTACAGCGTTACGTCAGAGAACACGCGTGTATACGGTCTCCCGTACGGTCCGTGCGGACAGGTACGGTGGAGATGTGTCAGCGACCGGCCTCGGAAGGGAGAGCGGCGATGGTCCTGCTTCGTCACTTGCTCGGTGACGCGCTGCGTCGGCTCCGTCTGCGGCAAGGCCGCACGCTCCGCGAGGTCTCCGCCTCGGCGAGAGTTTCCCTCGGCTACTTGTCTGAAGTCGAGCGTGGCCAGAAGGAAGCGTCATCTGAGCTGCTCGGCTCCATCTGCTCCGCGCTGGGCACGCCGCTTTCACAGGTCCTGCGGGAAGTGTCCGACAACTTCGCGCTCGCCGAACTGCAGAACGAGCCGGTGCTGACCGGGGTCAGGGAGCCCGGGCCATCGGCTGGCGGCCCGGATGGGCCGGCCGAGTCGGCCCCGACAAAGGCTGGCCCGGCGGCCGCCAAGGTGCGGATCGGGGCTACCGGCGGGCGGCAGCTGGCCGTGCGGGAGCGGCCCGCGATCGGCACGCCGGTGCCTGGCCGCACCATTGTCGCACCGGCTCGTGACCGGCTGCCCGCGCGCGCGGGCCAGCGACTCGGTGCTCAGCAGGCTCGGGTGATCGACACGGTATCGCTGCACGGCGGCGCGGCCAGGCCGGGCGCGGCATTGGATCAGCTGACCTGGCGCGCGCCGGACATCACCGACATGGTGCCCGTCTGAACGACCGACACGCCGCCCGCCTCAACGACCGACACGCCGCCCGCCTGAACAACCGACACGCCGCCCGCCTGAATGGCGCAGGCTGTCGGCCTGCGCCGCTGGCCGTCGGCCGCGGGTGATGCCGTTGCGGTCGCACTCATGGCGAGATGCGGGTCAGTGGCATCACCCTTGGGGGTTCGGACGACAATCTCGTTGTGCCCACAGAGCGGGGCAAAATGCCATTGCGCATGCCAAGCATGATCCAGAACTCCCTGCTGTGGCTGGGCGCCGCCGCTTCGGCCGGGGGCCAGTGATCATTCGCTGACTACAACGCCAGTCGTCCCAGCCGCGCAAGCCTTCCCAGCGCCGCGTGAAAACTTGACATAAACGTCCGCAGCTCGCGACCAAAGATCGTTAAGCCCAGGCCCGGGGATCGTCGGCGAGCTTGCGGACGCTGTCCGGCAGCACGCCGGAAACGACATGTTCCAGGGTGACGTCTTCCAGGATCGCCCGCTCGTTGGCCCGCAGCGCTATCCAGACGGTCTGCAGCGGCTCGGCTGCCCCGATGTAGCCCAGGTTCTCCGGGCGCTCGCCGCGCACGCCGAGCAGCGGCCCGTCGATCGCGCGGATGATGTCGGCCAGCGAGATCTCGCCGGCCGGCCGCGCTAGCCAGAACCCACCGTCCGGTCCGCGCCGGCTGCGCACCAGGCCACTGCGGCCAAGCTGGGTCAGGATCGCCTCAAGGAACTTCCCGGGAATGTGCTGTGTCTTGGCCAGCTGATCCGCCGTGACATGACCTCCCGCGGCGGCAGCAAGCTCGATGGCTGCGCGCAGGGCATAGTCGGCGCGTGCGGACAAACGCATGTCCAGCATTATGCAGGTAAGCGGCGCCCGGCTGCTGGCCGGCGTACGGATGGCCCCTCGTCAAGGTTCGGCCGGAGGCCGCTGTTCCATGATCGCGGAAGGTTCGGGGTGCGCACCCCGAACCTTCCGCGATCATGGTGCGACTCGTGGAGCGGCGGATGAGATCGACCGACGGCGCGTTGACCGGGTGGTGGATGTGGTCGGTGTGGCGGTCGTGGCGAGTGGGATAAGTCCGGGTGCGGCCGCGCGCTGCGGTTGCCGCCACGGCGGCCGGCCACGGGCGCGCGGCCGAGTTCCTCCGCGCTGCCGGCGGACACCAGCGACCGGCCGCTCGACGGCGACCTGGCCGTGGCGCAGCGGCCGCTGCGCGGCCACCCGGCTCGGCCACCGGGATCACCCTGCCTGGGCTGCCGAGGCAGGTCAGCACTCCTGGCAAGCCACCGCAGCCTGGGCCAGCGTCTTATCCCTGCCGAAGCCTGGCGGCCCGGACGGAAGCCATTCCGAGTGCCACCGCCCGCCAGCCGAGCATTGACAGCCCGAGGAAGGCAAGCGCCACCACTATGAAGGCGGGCGCGGTGCCCTGCCCGGAGATGGCCCGCAGCGTCATGCCGATGCCGGCCGTGCCGAGCCACGCGCCGAGGCCGGCCGGGACGATGGCGGCGGGCCGCCGCCACGCCCGGGTGAGAACCAGGCCGACGGCCAGACCGGCCAGGAACGGCCACGCGGTCCTGGCCAGCCCGGCGATGCTCCCCGCCTCGCCGTGGCTGGCGCGGCCGAGCACGGCGAATGCCAGCACGCAGCAGACGTCGAGCAGGATGATCGCGCGTCTCACGGCAGCAGGATCAGCTTGCCGGTGGTGCCGCGGCCGGCCAGGTCCTGGTGCGCGCGTGCCGCCTCGGCCAGCGGGTAGCTGCCGCTGGTCCGCACGCTGAGCTTGCCCTGGCCGATCCAGCTGAACAGGTCGCTGGCCCTGGCCAGCAGTTCGTCGCGGCTGGCGATGTAGCTGCCGAGGGTCGGGCGGGTAATGAACAGCGACCCCCCGGCGGCAAGCCGTTGCAGCTCGAAGGGCGGCACGGGTCCGCTGGCCGCGCCGTAGAGCACCATGGTGCCGCGCGGGCGCAGCGCGGCCAGGCTGTCGTCGAAGGTCGCCTGGCCGACGCCGTCGTAGACGGCGGCCGCGCCGGCGCCGCCGGTGACCCGCCGGGTGACCACGCCGAATTCGTCGTATCCGGTCACGTGGTCCGCTCCGGCCTGCCGCGCGAGGGCGGCCTTCCGGGCCGAGGATGTGGTGGCGATCACGATCCCGCCGCGCAGTTTGACTAGCTGGGTCAGCAGCAGGCCGACTCCGCCGGCGGCCGCGTGCACGACAACGGTGTCGCCGTCGCCGACCGGGAACGTGTCGTTCGACAGGTAGTGCGCGGTCATGCCCTGCAGCATCACGGCGGCCGCGACCTGCAGCTCAATGCCGTCCGGCACGAGCACGGCGCGGTCGGCCGGCAGCACCACCCGCTCCGCGCAGCTGCCCGGCACGCCGGTCCACGCCACCCGGTCACCGGCCGCGAAGCCGGTGACGCCCGGCCCGGCGGCCGCGACGGCGCCCGCGCCCTCCACGCCCGGCACGTAGGGCAGCTCAGGCACATACGGCGGGCTGCCCTGCCGCCGGTAGATATCCGCGAAGTTGACGCCCGCCGCGGTAACGTCGACCAGCAACTGGCCGGGACCGGGCTGCGGGTCCGGCAGTTCGGCCGGCTCGAGAACCTCCGGCCCGCCGGTCCGGCGCACCACTATCGCTCGCATGCCCTCATCCTGCCGCGCCCGGCTGCGTTGTCAGTATGCGGGAGCCGTCCGCGCTGGCGTCGCGATACTGAGCGGGGGTCACTGGGGCAGAACGTAGCTGCCTCGCGTCGGCACGGTCTCCACCAGGCCGTGATCACGTAGCCACGCGACTGTGCGCCGGGCTGTGCTGCGCCCGATCTCGAACTCGTCCACCAGCTCAGACTCGCTCGGGATTCGTGACCCAACCGGGTACTCGCCCGACTTGATCCGAGCCGCGAGGATATCCGCCACCTGCTTGTACGGCGGTAGCTTCCCCGTCGGGTCGATCTTCACAACGAAGATCGTAACCGTGTCATATTAATGTCAAACGAGTCGTGACGTGTGCAAACGAGCCGACTAGAGTGAGCATTCGGACCGACGCAGACCGGCGGCTAAGGATGCTCGACAAGGACGGCCAGACGATCCTTAATGATCTTCGCTGGCACTGGGAAGATCACTACCAGGTCGATTTTCGCGAAGGCAAGTGGCTTGCCGCCCCCGTGCATGACCCGTTCGCCATCATATCGAGCGCGAGACCTCCGGTGAGCTGCGAGAGGCCATCAGGCGGGATTACGCCGAACGCTCCGCACGCCGGTTCGGCGGGAACAGCAGCAGATGAGAACGCGCGGCGGGGCTGAGCACGGCGCCGCTGCGGCACAGCCACCACAGACACGAGTTATCGGCGCCGTCGCGCGTGCCGGCGTATGGCGTCTACCTTGGCCGCGGTCAGCTGCGCAGGCGGAGGCCGCGTGGGGTCGGCCGGAATCCGGCCTCTTCCAGGGCCTGCGCAAGCGGGGAGTCATACACCCCGGCGCCGTCGGCACGCTCAACCGTCAGCCTGCCGAGCGCGCCCGCGTGCACGGCGTCAGCCAGGGCGGTAGCGGCCGGGGCCAGCGCGGCCGGGTCGCTGGTCCAGGACAGCAGCGTCTTGCCGCCGCGCTCGACATACAGCACCAGCTGCCCGTCGGCCAGCACCACGAGCGCGCCGGCCTTGCGGCCAGGGCGGTGGCTGCCGGGCGTCTCGCCTGGCCTGGCGGGCCAGGGTAGCGCGGCGCCGTAGGCGTTGGCCGGGTCGGTTGCCGCCAGCACGACGACGACCGGCGCGCTCGCGCCCTCGCCGCCGGCCGGTGGCGGCTGGGTCAGCGCCCGCATCCGGTCCACGGCCCCGGGCAGCGCGAACTGGGCGGCGCCGAGGCCCTCCACGAAGTAGCCGCGCCGGCAGAGCCCGGCTTCCTCCATCGCGCGCAGCACCGGGTAGAGCGCGCCGAACCCGCCGGGCACCCGCTCGGCCGCCGCGGCACCCCTGATCACGATGCCGTGCCGGTCGAGCAGCGTCCTGGCGAGTGCGTGCAGCCGCCTGGTCTGATCCGGCTCGCCTGGCGACAGCAGCGACCAGCGCCCGCTGACCGTCGGCGGGCCGCTCCTGGACGTGACAGCGCCGCGGCCCAGTCCTGGCCGGCCCAGTCCTGGCCGACGCAGTCCAGGCTGGCGCAGTGCCAGCCGGCCAGGCGCCCCGGCCGCGCGCAGGCTGCCGCCGTAGGCTGGCGCATCCGCCCTGCCGCCGCCGAGGGGTCTGACGGCTAGTGGCCGGCCGGCACCGAGCATGGTGCGCAGCGGCGCCAGCGTGTCATTGGTCAGCCGGCCAGCCCAGACCAGGTCCCAGATCGCCGCCGCCACCGCCTGGTCGCCGGCCCGGCCAGCGGGAACGCGCAGCCGCTGCGCACCAGCCGGTGCTGCGCCGGACGGCCCTGCCGGGCCTGGACCGCCCGGCTGGCTTGCGCCCGGCTGGCCTGCGCCGGACTGGCCTGCGCCGGACTGGCTTGCGCCGGGCGGGCCCGCGCCATTGGCAGGCCCGATGGCGCCTGGCTGGACTGCGGCGTTGGGCGGCTGGTCGCCGGCCGGCTCCTGCTGTCCGGCGGATGCCGCGGCGCGATCAGCGAGGGCGCGGAAGAACAGCGCGCCGCCGCCGCCGAGGGCGTCAAGGATCGCATCGTGCAGTGGCGTCATCGTGATCTCGCCCGGCGCCGGGAACAGCATCGGCGCGGCTCCGGCGGGCCCGAGGACGATCCAGCCATCACCGCCGGGCAGCGCGCCCGCGCCTGACCAGACGACCTCGCCGGCCGCGGTCAGCTCGTCGAGCATCGCTGGCTCGTAGCCGGGCACTCGGCCGGGTAGCACCAGGGTCTCAAGCGCCGAGGCTGGCACAGCGGCTCCGGCGAGCTGCTCGACGACGTCGTAGACCGCATCGGGACCAGCCCGGCGCGGCCGCCGCCCGCCCGCCCGGCTGCCCCCGGCTGCCGGATGGCCCGCGTTTTGCCAGGCGGGCAGGAAGGCGGCCAGTGCCTGCGGCGGAGCCGGCTCGGCTTCCTTGCGCAGCTTGGCCAGGCAGCGCCGGCGCAGCAGCCGGAGCACGCTTGCATCGCACCATTCAGTCCCGCGCCCGCCGGGCACGAACTCGCCCTCGCTGACCCGGCCTTCGGCGGCCAGCCGGCGCAGCGCGCCCGTGACGACCGCCACGCCGAGCCCGTAGCGACTCGCTGCCGCCAGCGCCGTGAACGGGCCGTGCGTTCTGGCGTACCTGGCCACCAGGTCGCCCAGCGGGTCGGCGACCGGCTCGGTGAACGCGCCGGGCACGCCGAGCGGCAGCGGGACGCCGAGGGCGTCCCGAAGCCTTCCGGCATCCTCGACAGCCGCCCACCGCACCTCGCCGCCGACCCTGACCTCGATAACGCGCCGCTGCGCGGCAAGTTCCGCCAGCCAGCCCCCGGCGGCATCCTGCCCGGCGCAGCGTTCGGCCACTTCCTGCGCGGACAGCGGCCCGATGTCCCTGATCATGTCCGCGACGCCCTCCGCGTCGCGGCAGGCCCGGTCCGGCAAGAGTCGCTGTAGTCTCCGTACCGAATCCTGCACGATCAGCGGGTCGAGCAGTTCCCTCATGTCGGCCTGGCCGAGTAGCTCGGCGAGCAGGGACGAGTCGAGCGCTAGTGCCTGAGCGCGGCGCTCGGCGAGCGGCGAGTCGCCCTCGTACATGAACGCGCCGACGTAGCGGAACAGCAGCGACCGGCCGAACGGTGACGGCGCAGGGGTCTCGACGTCGACCAGCCGGATCCGCCGCGCCGACAGGTCGCGCATCAGGTCGATCAGCCCGGGCACGTCGAAAACGTCCTGCAGGCACTCGCGGACGGTCTCCAGCACGATCGGGAACGTCCCGTACTTGCTGGCCACCGACAGCAGCTGGGCCGAGCGCTGCCGCTGCTGCCAGAGCGGCGTGCGCCGCCCCGGCTGGCGCCTGGGCAGCA
>WNGK01009612.1_pt1 | contig 24937 bp, 25 predicted proteins | sample 5400601 | NCBI WGS metagenome assembly WNGK01 (sample SAMN13153376, study PRJNA577476) | soil metagenome | isolation source: 60 cm soil or saprolite under Garry oak tree replicate 1 | place: USA:California | collected 2016-06-15
ATACCAGTAAAGCGCGCCGCTGGCCGCGAGGACCGCAAAACCGGCCGCAATCGGAACGATACGGCGGCGGTGGGAGGCCGTACCGCGGCGCCTGGTGTCCACGGGCGTTCCCCTGGAGAGCTCGCGCTCCGTTATGTTCATGTCTTTGCGATGATGGTACTTCTAACCCGCCATTCCTCGGATGATGGCCTATCCTATTTCGATCGACATTTCTTTGACTGACACCGGTTGGCCCGATTTATAGCAGTCCGCCACGGTGCCCGGAAGCGAAGCAGCTTCGCCCGGAAGGCTTCCCGAGCCCCGATGCAGCCCACTATTCCGAAGAGGCTATACCCATCTCATCTGCGCTGCATCACCAACATGCGCAGATATGGTTTTCGATTGGTTCAGGAAGATCCGGAAACGTCAGCCTGCCTCATTCGATCACCTCATCGGCGCTGGCCAGGAGCCACTTTGACACGGTCAGGCCGAGCGCCTTCGCGGTCTCGAGGTTGATCACCAGCTCGAACGTCGTCGGCAGCTGCACCGGCAGGTCGCCCGGCTTGACCCCCTTGAGGATGCGGCCGGCGTAGATGCCGATCTGCTTGTAGGCCCACGCGAGCGGAGGGCCATAGCTCATCAGGCCGCCGGCCTCGGCATAGGCGCGCCACGGGTAGGCCGCGGGCAGCCGATAGCGGGTCGCGAGCGCGACGATTTGAGCGCGGCGGCCGGTGAAATACGGATCGGCGCTGATGAGGATCGCTCCAGCCCCCTGCTCGACGGCGGAGGCAAATGCCGGCTCGAAGTCGCTCTCGCTGCCGGCTTCGAGAACAAGCAGCTTCAGTCCGCTGCGGCGCGTCGCCTGCTCCAGGTGCTCTTTCTCGAATTTGACCGCGGAAGAGGCTGAACTCACGAGCAGGGCGATCGTGGCGGCTCCGGGCACCAGGTCGCGCAGCAGCTCCAGGCGCTTCTGCACCAAATCGGCGGTATAGACGCTGACGCCCGTGGCGTTGCCGCCCGGGCGGTTGAGGCTGGACACGAGCCCGGTCTCGACGGGATCAAGGCCGGCGATGAAGACAATCGGAATCGTGGCGGTGGCGGTCTTTGCGGCCAGCGCCGATACCGAGCCTCCGGTGGCAGCGATCAGGGTCACCTGACGGCGAACAAGATCGTCCGCTATTGCCGGCAGCCGATCGTATTGCCCCCCGGCGTTGCGGAATTCAATCGCGACATTCCGGCCTTCGACGTAGCCGCCGTCATTCAGACCCTGGCGAAATGCAGCGAAGCTCGGCCCTCGCGTCCCGCTGTTGAGGACCCCGATCACCGGCACCTCCGGCTGCTGCGCGCGCACGCCAAGCGACCACGCGGCCGCCGTGCCGCCGAGAAGCATAATCAACTCACGCCGTCTCATTCGATCACCGCCCGCGGGGCGCTCCCAGTCTGAACCGCCGCGCCTCCCCAATGCTGCGCTGGCGCGTCGGTCACGAACATTAGGCGATTGCATCTCCCAACGGTACCGACGAGCGGTACCGAACGAAAGAGTCGCTTGTGGACTCCACGGCGCGCAGGCAAGCGAGCGTGCGCGCCGCGTGTTGGTCCGCGACGAGCTTGGCGGCGAGGTCGCGGCGCTGCGAAGTCAGCGGCCGTTTCATTGCCGTTGACCAAACAGAACGGGGTTGGGTGTGATGCTCTGGACGACATCGTCGTAGATCGCCAGCGCGTCCACGACCCGACCTTGGTAACAGACCATCCGCGCATGCATCATCGTGAGCACCGCATCGCTCAATTTTTCTGCGGAGACCGTGTTGGCGTTTTCACGTTCCTCGATCAACTTGAGGATCTGCAGATCACGCGCCGCACATCCTCGGGTGAAGGAGCCTGCTGCCGCGCCGTTGATCATCGTGCCCAGATAAACTGCCGCGAGGGCCCATCGGACGGAGCGTTGGAATGGATTCTTTTGCATGGGTGATCTCCCTGATGCTTCTGGCCGGTGACGCCTTCGCAAGCGGCCGGTCCGAAGATCGGCCGCTCGCTTCGTCGTCCACCGGAAAATCACTCGCGCCAGCGACCATCGCGCTGCAGCTCGAGGCGAACGCGGGGGTCCGGGTCGGAGCCGACGTACACGCCGCGGCTGTCGTACACGTCGAAAGACGGGTTGATGCTGTGCTTCTTCGTCGCCGCCAGGGCGCCGGTTGCGCTGGCGAGGATGATCGCGAGAGCAATCGTGGTCTTGGTGAACATGGTCGTATCTCCTGGTTGAGCCGTCACTCACACCTTGTTGGTGTGTGCTCGCATCTTGTGCGTGCGGGCACGCTGGGTAAATCAGCCTGATGTCCTGCCGAACCGATCCCTGCCAGGACCCAGCGATATCCCATAAGCCATTGTCGAATATAGGCTTTTTGTGCCAAGCCCGGCATTGGCGAAGCCGATGCTTCGGTCTTGGGACTGAAGTATTCTCGGGGCTTGGTCGGGTACTCACCTATGCGTCTCGACAAGCCCGTGTTCGGCGAGATCGCGGATGAGCCTTGTCAGCTCCGGTGTTGCTCCGAATGCGGCCGGATCGGTCCAATCGTCGAGCGCGGCCAGGACGTCAAAAGCGACTGGAAGCAGCTCGAACACCAATGGTTGGTTGGTGCCGGGCGGAGTAGCGATTGCGAGCGAGATATCGCGAGCGGGGAGGTTGGATTGTCCCGAGCCGCCTTCGAAAATCGGCCGGATATCGTGGGCGCAGCGTACGAGAACGACGCCGGGATGGCGACGGATGCTCTCTGGCGCTGCGTCCCTGTCGACGTTCTCCGCCACGAGCTGCCGATCTTCGGCGCCGACGCGGGCCTTCGCGCAGGCCAGCTCGCAGGCCGCGACGTCGAGCAAATACCGCGGCTCGAGAGGCGTGCGCCGCCAACGAGCGGCAAGGAAATCGAAGAACTGTTGGGCGTTCTCAATGCGGCCGATGGCGACCGGCGGGCAGGCCTCGACGAATTCCTGGACGATCGCCGCCCGGTTGTCCGCCAATAGCTCGAACGTCTTCGGGAAGACTGCGGCGATCTTCTCCATCCGCTTTTCGTGCGAGAAGCGCGCCTCGAGGCGGAGCAAGCCCGGGTCGATCCCGCGAAGCGCATGATCGAGGGCGCCACCGCCCCCGCCAAAGATCGCGGCGCCGCTCGTCAGATAGTCGAGCAGGCTAACCTGCCGCTTCAACAGCCGTTTCGACATGGGTTTTGCTCGATCGGATGGTTGCGACCCGCGCGCGGATGCGCGCGACGTCGTCGAGGATTTCATCAACGGCGTCGAGCCGGTCGTCGCGCTCGAGGATGATGGCCGAGGGCGCCTGGCGCGCCAGCGCGTAGTCGAGGAGATCGAGCGCTCCATCGGGCACGGGATGGCTGTGGGAATCGGCGAGGAGGGGCTGGCGCAGAAAATTCTCGCGCACGGTCACCCCGCCGGCCAGGTGCACCTCCTGCACCAGGCCTGCAGGCAGGGCGTCGAGAAATGCACAGGGGTCGAAGCCGTGGTTGCGGGCATTGAGGTAGAGGTTCTCGATGTCGAGCAGGAGTCCGGCCCCGGTCTCGCCGCAGATCAGGCCGAGAAACTCCGCGTCGGAGAGGTCCGAGTCCGGCCCGGCCATTCGAACAGATAGGTGATGTTCTCGAGCAGGAACGGAACGCCGACCCGCGACTGGACGGTGCGAACCTTGGCGATGATCCCCTCGGCGACCGCCGCGGTCTTCGGCAGCGGCAAGAGGTTGGCGAGGTCGCGGCCGGGGACGCGGGTGAAGGCGAGGTGCTCGCTATAGGCGGGCGCCTTGAGCCGCTCGACGATCGCCGCCACGTCATCCAGATAGGCGAGGTCGAGCGCCACGTCGGTGCCGATCGACAGCCCGATGCCGTGCGCGGTCAGCGGGATCCGGTCGATCAGATCGAAAATCGCCGACTGCGCGAACCTGCTGCCGTAGATGCAGTGGTCGACGGTGATCTCGAGGACATCGAAACGCTCGAGATTGGCGCGCGTCCACTCGCCGATGGCCGCACGGTACCCGATGCCGATCGCAGGCTGTCGCTCGCCGCCCCTCATCTGCCCCCGGCAATGATACCGGATGTCCGGTCCCGATGCCCACTCCGGCCACGAACTGCTCGCGGCCCCGAGCCTTGTCAATTGCGCCGTGACCCGTCGGGCGAGAGCGGCGGCCTTCGATCGCATGTCGCATCTACCGGCAGGGGGTCAGCCGCCGCAGCCGCAGCCGCAGCCGCAAGCATGCGGCGGCGCCTGAAAGCGCGGATGGTCTTTGTTTGGGTACAGCCGCCACCCCAATACGAAGTGCGGTCCCCCCGTCTGTGGTTTTAGGTCCTTGACGGCTTGTTGAATCCGTCGGGCCAGTTCACGGTTTTTGTCAAATCCGTTGGAGTCAGGATTTCCAAAGGGGCCGGTAACGGGCGGGTGATCTTCCTTGATCATCTTCGCATCCGAGGTCACGCCTGGAAGGTCCAGAGTCTTATGACGGCGGTCGCCTTTGGGGCTGTGATTACTGTTCAGCGCGTCCAACTCTGCCTTGCTCAGCTTTGGGTTTACATCAGCCATGATACTCTCCCATGTTGCGTCCGCCCCTGCGAATGGAGCTGACTGTTCTCATGACATTGCTGCTGGAAAGGATTCGACGGCGGCCCAAATGCGCCCCCGCGGGCATTTCAGACCTTCCGCGTAAAGCGAAGTTGCGGCATTCGGGTGCAAACGCACCTTGATGCGGCGTTCGCCTTCGACCCCGGGCAGTCCGAGACGCGGGCCCCCTGCAGCGGAGGCCCGCGCTGGATCGCTTCCAGCGATCCTTTTTTTGTTCACCGAAGGGTCTCTGCCGCTTCGTGGGGCGCAAAGCGCGGTTGCCCGCCATTGCGATGGCCCACCTCGTGGCCGGCAGGTGACGCGACGGGTTTCGGTGGCAGGCCCGTGGCACCTGCTTCCAGCGCCGCCGTTTCGAGGATGAATTCGAGTGTGCTGAGACCGTTGACCCGTGCCAGCCGGGCAAGGCCGATGGCCATGTCGCCGATATAATCGACCGTATCCGTTCGAGTTGTCATGGTGCTCTCCCCAGTGAAAGCAGGGATTCGTGGGCTGTGACACACTGACACACTCGGGTGGCAGTCAATCCTTTGCCTCTGACAAGGTGACCCAACCGGGTGTGCTTCATTCGAGTGAATCCTGCTTGGCGATCGAACCACGAAGGGGGGAGATGAAGAATCATCCTGACGTATCGCGACGGTCATCCAAAAGTCCCGTCGCGGGTCATCCAAAAGTCTCAGATACCAGACTTCGCTTTACGCGCCGCCAGGAAGCTAATATTTTTCGGTGCAAGAGGTTCTGAAATGCACGTGCTTGGGGTGCATTCGGGTCAATGTCGAATCGCTTTCCACCGCCGCAAACTGAGACCTGTCAGCCCCCGTCCGCAGGAGCGGACGACGTTGAATTGAATCGACTTGATGGGCCTGCGAATGTGAGCTGGTTCACATAGCGCCGCAGGAGGGGTATGCTATCTTCGGGTGGAGCGCGGGAGGCTGCGCGCTATGGGAGAGCGTATCGCCATGAGACGGCGCGAGTTCATCATGCTTCTCGGCGGTGCGGCAGCCGCTTGGCCGCTTGGCGTTGGCGCGCAACAGCCGGCGTCGCCGGTGATCGGCTACCTCAGCAGCGCGTCGATCAATTTTGCGATCCCGATTGCGTTCAACAAAGGCCTGAATGAAGCCGGCTACTTCGAGGGCCAGAACGTCACAGTTGAACGCCGTTGGGCCGACGGTCATTACGATCGGTTGCCGGCGCTGGCGGGCGAGTTGGTCGACCGGCACGTGAACCTGATCGTCGCATCCGGAGGTCTCGTGTCGGCGAAGGCCGCGAAGGCTTCCACGACCGCCATTCCGATTTTGTTCATAGCCGGCTTTGACCCGGTCAGGTTCGGGCTCGTGGCCAGCCTCAACCGGCCGGGCGGCAACGCGACCGGCGTGAGCATCTACACCGCCGAGTTGATGCGGAAGCGTCTGGAGTTGCTGCGTGAGCTGGTGCCTGGGGTCGCCTCGATCGCGTTGCTGATGAACCAAAACTCTGGCTCTGCCGACATCGAGCTCAAGGACCTGGAGGCAGCGGCGCGCTCCACCGGGACGCAACTGCTTGTCCTCAAAGCCACCTCCAACAGCGAGATCGAGGCGGCGTTCGCGGCGGCTGTCCGCCAGCGGGCGGGCGCGCTGCTCGTCAGCGCCGATCCGTTCCTCACCAGCCGGCGCGCTCATATCGCCGCACTCGCAAGAGACCATGCGTTGCCGGCGGCCTACCCGTGGCGCGAATATGCCGAGGCCGGCGGCCTGATGAGCTATGGACCGAACCTTCAGGGCTCATACCATCAGATCGGCCTCTATGCCGGCCGCATCCTCAAGGGCGCCAAGCCGGCCGACCTCCCGGTCCAGCTGCCGAAAGCGTTCGATCTCGTCATCAATCTCGGGACCGCCAAGACGCTCGGCCTCACGGTGCCACGCCTGTTGCACGCCCAAGCCGAAATGATCGAATGAGGGGGAGGGATTTGCTCTGGCAGACAGAAATTATGTTGCTCAATCGATTTGTTATTGATGCAGGTCCAAGCTGGGCCGGTTCGTGCACGAATGCCGGCAGGTCGACATTCGCCATCGCGGCCAAGGCGATGGGCGCCGCATTCCCTGGCGCGCGCTTCTGTGGACCATGCGGGCAGCGCAAGCGCTCCAGCCGCGCCGGCTGCCGGTCCGTGTACTCGCCTAGCTTTGCCCGCCGTGGTAGTGTAGATGTCCACATGCACCATCCAAAGCGGGCAAACGTCCATGCAAGCGCTGACAGAATCCGAGTTGATCGTAACGCCCTGGGCGCCAAGCTGCCCGGATTGCTTGTCGCCTGCTTTACGCCGACCCAAGCCGGGACAACAGGTTGATCGATGAATTCCGGCGCGACCAAATCCGACGACCCGACCGAAGGGTTCGCACTGCCAAAGGTCCGCGGCAGGCTCTTCGGCAAGTATGTCACGCTTTTCGTGGCCGTGGTGTGCGTCGCCCTGGTGACCAACGGCATGTTCGAGATTTGGTTTTCCTATCAGGAGCAGAAGAACCTGCTGATCCGTGTCCAGCGCGCGCAAGCGGAAGCGACGACCGAGAAGATCAGCGGATACGTCGATGAAATCGGGGGCCAGATGCGGTGGATCACGCAGTATCCTTTGCCGTGGACCCCCAGCACGCAAGACGAGTGGCGCTTCGACGCCGCGCGCCTGCTGCGTCAGGTGCCGGCGATCACCGAGCTTGCCCAACTCGATGCTTCGGGCCACGAGCAGATCCGTGTGTCCCGCCTCGCCACCGACGTGATCGGTCGGCAGACCGACTTTTCCCACGAGCCCAAATTCACCGAGGCGGTGGCGAACAAGATCTATTACGGTCCGGTCTACTACCACCGTGAGACCGAGCCCTACATGACGATGGCCCTCGCTGGCGGGCGCCGCGAGGCCGGGGTGAGCGTCGCCGAGGTCAATCTCAAATTCATCTGGGACGTCGTATCGAAGATCAAAGTCGGAGAGCATGGCCAGGCCTATGTGGTCGACGGCCGGGGGCGGCTGATTGCTCACCCTGACATTAGTCTGGTTCTGCGCAATACCGACCTGTCGCACCTGGTCCAGGTGCAGGAAGCCCTTGCCCAGTTGCGGGAGGGGCGCCTGACGGAGGTCGATCCAGCGCGGCAGGCCCAAGTCGCCGAGGACCTGCAAGGCCGGCAGGTGCTGACAGTGCATGCGCCGGTCGTGCTCGAACCGCGCGACACTCAGCAACGTGACATCATTCAGCTTGGTTGGACCGTTTTCGTCGAATTGCCGGTCGACGAGGCCTATGCCCCGCTGCTCTACTCGATTGCGAGATCGAGCGTCCTTCTGCTTGGCGCGCTCCTCTTGGCATTTCTCGCCGGCCTGTTCCTGGCACGAAAGATGGTGGTGCCAATTCAGGCGCTACGCGCCGGCGCCGAGCGGATCGGCGGCGGCGATCTCGGCCAGCGCATCTCGATCAAGACCGGCGACGAGCTCGAGGCGTTGGGCAATCAGTTCAACAGCATGGCGGCGCGGCTCCAGGATTCCTATGCGAATCTCGAGCGCAAAGTCGAGGAACGCACGCACCAGCTCGCGCTCGCAAACCTCGCTAAGTCCCGCTTTCTAGCCGCGGCGAGTCATGACTTGCGGCAGCCCCTGCACGCATTGGGTCTGTTCGTCGCTCAATTGCGCGCCCGGCTGACCGCCGACGAGCGAAACCAGGTTGTCGATCGAATTGATGCCGCCGTTGCGGCAATGGACGAGCTCTTCAGCGCCTTGCTGGACATATCCAAGCTCGATGCCGGCGTCCTCGCCCCCACCATCACGGCGTTCCCGATCGCTCGACTGCTCACGAGGCTCGAGAGCACCTTCGCAGGGCCGGCGCGGGAAAAGGGATTATCGCTCCGGGTGATGCCGAGCTCTGCCTGGGTGCGCAGCGATGCGATCCTGCTTGAAAGGATATTGCTCAATCTCGTTTCCAATGCCATTCGCTACACCGCGGACGGCGGCGTGGTCGTAGGATGCCGCCGACGCGGCAATCAGTTGTGCCTCGAAGTCCACGACAGCGGACCGGGGATTCCGGAGGACCAGCGGCTGCATATTTTCGGCGAGTTCTATCAAGTCGCAGGTCGGGAGGGGACCGGGCGCGGCGGCCTGGGCCTTGGTCTTGCCATCGTCGATCGCTTGTGCGGGCTGCTTGAACATCCGATCGAGCTCAAGTCGGTGCTCGGCAAGGGATCGCGCTTTGCCGTGGCCGTGCCCTTGACCGTGGCGCAGTCCAAGTCTGCCGATATGCCCGAACGGCCCTTGGCCGTGATCGACGGCTGTGCCGGCAAGCTCGTGGTCGTGGTCGACGACGAGCTCCTGGTGCTGCAGGGCATGGGCGGACTGCTGCGAAGCTGGGGCTGCGAGGTTCTGACCGCAGGCACGTACGATGCGGCATCGGCGGCGCTTGCCGAACACGAACGGCCGCCTGATCTGATCATTTCCGACTATCGGCTGTCGGGTGGGATGACCGGAGTCGAAGTGATCGAGGGACTCCGCAGCGCATCGCATGCGTCGATCCCGGCCTTTCTTGTCAGCGGCGATATTTCCGCCGAGCGACTGCGCGAAGCGCGGGCGCGCGGATATCACTTGCTGCACAAGCCGGTTCGCCCGATGGCATTGCGCGCCATGCTGAGCCAGATGTTGAAGAAGCACGAAGTCGCCGGCGCCGCCTAGGGCCTTTTTCGCTTCGGTCCCGTTGCTCAAATTCAGTGCCGCGCCGCACGTGACCGCGTGCGCAACCGCGCTCCCAAGACTCCAGTCCTGGGACCGAAGTATTGCATCGAACATCCCCGCGCCAGGCGGCAAGAGCCCTTGGATTACAAGCCTTTCTGCGGCCACGCCGGCCGTTGCAGCGATCGGTTTGCCGGGACCTCAGGCTGATTTACGCCGCCCGCTCACGGCCAGAAACTCTTAACCACAAACGCAAGGGAAATCGGCCGTGCCGAGCAACGTCGATCACGGCTTGGACAGGGAGGCACTCATGCAAGCCGCTCACGCGCTGATAGAATTATCGAGGACGCAGCCAAAGGCGCCGGCGCAGAAGGTATCGGACGAAACCCTCATCAGGTTGATTGCAACGGGCGACGAGCGTGCGGTTGAGATGTTGTATGCCCGCTACAATGTGCGAGTGTACCGTTTCATTCTGCGCCTCACGCGGAGGGTTCATCTGGCCGAGGATCTGGTCAGCGAAGTTTTCTTCGACGTCTGGCGTCAAGCGGCCAAGTTCGAGGGCAAGTCCCAGGTCTCGACCTGGCTGCTGGCGATCGCCCGCTACAAGGCGGTCGCGGCGCTCAGGTGCCGTTCGGATGAATACCTGGATGACGATGCGGTCGCGGCGATCGCGGATCCGAGCGATGATCCCGAGACCATGGCGCACAACAAGGGTCGAAACGCGATCATTCGGAACTGCCTCGCGCGACTGTCGCCGGTGCATCGCGAGGTCATCGACCTCGTCTATTACCACGAGAAATCGGTCGACGAAGTCGCCCGGATCGTGGGGGTGCCGGCCAGCACCGTCAAGACGCGCATGTTCTATGCCCGGAGTCAGATCGCGAGGCTCCTCAAGGACGCCAAGTTCGACCGAGCTTGCGCGTGTTGACAACGCATTGCCTGGTCGGGGCGAACACTTTGCCGGGGCTCAACCACGCAGGCGAAGGCCGCAAGCCGAGCTCGCTATGATTTGGTGGGCCGTGGCAACTCCCATCCCAATTCACCGACCGCAATGACCGCCTCGGTGCGGTTCGTCACCTTCAGCGCCTTGAGAATGGCGGTGACATGGTTCTTCACCGTCGGCTCGGCCAGGTCGAGCACGCGACAGATCGCCTTGTTGCTCTTGCCCTCCATCATGAGGGCGAGCACCTCGAGCTGCCGATCCGTCAACCCGAGCTCGGCGGGCGAGACCTTTTGCAAATCGGTCGCGCCAGCGATCGGCGCCTCCGTGCCCGGCGCCTGGCCAGCAAGGATCTCGGGTGGAATATAGATTCCGCCGGAAAAGATCAGCTGCAGCGCGCTGAGCATGACCGCGCGCTGGGCGGACTTCGGAATGAAGCCCTGCGCGCCAAGGTCGAGCGCCTTGAGGACATTGTCGCGGTCCTGGAGGGCCGAAAGCACAACGATCGACATCGCCGGATGACTCTCGCGCAGCCCGGCGAGCATGCCGAGCCCACTCCCGTCCGGCAAGGTCAGATCAAGGAGCATGAGATCGAGGTCGGGGTGCTCCTCGATCAGCCGCGTCGTCTGGCCGCAATCCGAGGCCTCCAGGACGAGTGCGTCGCCCTTGAGCTCCTTCAGAACGCCGCGCAACGCCTCGCGGATCAGCGCGTGGTCGTCGACCACAAGGATTTTCATTCGGCCGATCCCTGCTGTCGGGTACCAATCTCACGATACTAGAGTCCCCGGACCAAAACACCCCCGTCGTCTGCCGCGCAAGGCGGAAAAGTGTCTGCTTCCCCACAGCTTTTCAGCGGTCCGCAAGCCCTTCTGCAATCAAAATTGGCGACAAATCCTTCTCCCTACCGCATCTTCTTCCCACGGCATTCCTAAAACATGGAGTAACCGGTCCAGCGGCCGTAGGCCACGACCGCAAGCCAAGAGGCCAGCGAAATCGCTCCGGCGAACCTGGCCGCAAGCGGGACGCTGGCGTCGCGATCCCAATTCGACACGCCGCGATAGGTCATGAGCTGAAAAACCAGCATGTTGATGCCGGCGAGCGCCATCAGTGCGAATTTCATCCGGAACGCGTAGTTGTCAAAATACTTCACCGGCTGAGCGGTGAAGACGAGCAGGCCGGTGCCCGTCGCCACCACGAACGCGGCCCACGTCAACGGCAGCACATCCCGGCACAGGTCGGTGACCGCGCAGTGCCTCGAGGCGAGGCCGATGAGGCGCATATCCACGATGGTGATCATGCCGACGACAAGTATGATCGCGATCAGATGCAGCATCAGGATCGCCGAGAAGGCCCATGTCGACTGCGACATGAAGACTGCCACCTCGGTGGTTTCGATCCATTTCAGGAACTCGGTGACACGCTGCAAATTCGGCTCCCGCTTCGACCCCTCGGCCCCCGGCTGGCGCGCTCAGCGCGGCAGCAGGTTGGCGATCCATCGCCCGCGCCCGACCGCCGTGACTGCGAGCCAGAGCACGAGCGTCGCAGCCGCAAAGATGCCCGCCTTCCAGCGTGCGTCCGGATCGCCGTCCCACAGCTTGCCGTTCTGCTGCAGCGCGATGTGAAAGGCGAGCGTTGCCGTGATTGCGAGCGCCATGATCAGCATTTTCAGCTGAAAGGTGCCGTTGAGCAATGACCGCCTGGGCTCGCCGACGAGCAACACGATCCCGGTCACGGTCAGCAGGAGGAGGCCCGACCAAAGCCAGGGCAGAAAGCGGTGACTGCTCTGAACCAATGTCTGGGACCGCGAAAAACCCCAGATTCGCAAGTCGATCATGATGACCGAGGAGAGCACCATCCCGATCGCCAGGATGTGAATGGTCTGCAGCAGGGGAATGACCCAGCTGATTGTTCGGACCATCCGGCTCAACGGCAAGCCCGCAAGCCACTGGGTCAGCGCCACCATGCCAAATGCCCCGCTTGAACCCCTCGGCCGCGTCCTCGGCCTCGCCCCCGCCGTCGTTCACAATCCCGCATACCATTGGTAGCCGCGGTCTTCCCAGAAGCCGCCTTTGCCCCGGCCGATACGGTCGAGCCGGTCGACGGCCTCGATGCGGGTGACGTACTTGGCGTGCTTGTAGCCGACGTGACGCTCGACCCGCAGCCGCAGAGGCGCGCCATGGGCGACCGGCAGGGCCTTGCCGTTCATGCCATAGGCGAGAATGGTCTGGGGATGGAAGGCGTCGAACAGATCGAGGCTTTCGTAATAGAAGCCCCGGCGGTCGGGCAGCCGCACCATCTCGTCGAGGCAATGAAAGACGATGAAGCGGGCGTCGGGCGTGAGCTCGGCTGCCTGCAGCAGGTGGCTGAGCGGAACGCCGGTCCACTGGCCGATCGCGGTCCAGCCCTCGTCGCAATTGTGCTGGGTGATCTGGGTGCGCGCAGGCATTTGCTTGATCTCGTCGAGCGAGAGCGTCAAAGGGTGGCGCACGAGACCATCCACCTTCAATCGCCAATTGGCAAATTGCGAAATCATCAACTCGAAATAGCCAAACCCATTCGGCATTTCCGTGCCGTTGGGCGGGAACTCCGGCGAGATGTCATCGACCGTAAACTCCCGGACCAACGGCTGGCCCGAAAGAATCAGGCGCTGAACGCGCAGCGACGCCAGCTGGCCGAAATCCAGCACCCACCGCAACCCCGGCGCGTCGGACACCTGGTCGCAGCCCGACAGCAGCAGGCTCCCGGCCGCGGCTGAACCGGCCGCGATCAACCCGCGGCGGGAGATGAGGCGGCTCATCGCCCGACCTTCCGGATTACGTAGCGTCCGGTGATCATGGAGCGCATCCCATTGACGACCCCGGAGAGAAAGACTTCGACGATGTGGACCAGCACGAACAATACCAGCAGGTTGGCGACCAGGAAGTGGATCGTGCGCGCCGATTGACGGCCGCCGAACAGGTCGAACAGGACCGGAACCGCGGCGGTGACGGCCGGCGACATGGTCAGCCCGCTGAGCAGCATGACCGGCAGCAGCACGAAAACCACCGCGATATAGGTAAATTTTTGCAGCACGTTGTAGCGGCGGGCGGCCTCGCCTCGTGGCGGCCGCAGCCGGAGATGGTCCCAAATGTCGGCCAGGATGTGTCGCGGGCGAAGCTGGTCGGCGGCCGGCGTCAGGTCGCGACGGAAATGGCCGTTGAACACGCCGAACAGCAGATAGATGGCGCCGTTGGCGACCAAAAGCCAAGCCATCGCGAAATGCCAGTCCCGAGCCAGCGCCAGGCTAGGAACGCTCGGCAGCGTCAGCCAGCTCGGAAAGGCGCGGCCGACGGCCCTCTGCTCGGAATCGTACGAAACGCCCAGCACGCCGGTGGTGACGAAGCTCCATCCGGCGATGCGGGTCACGCCGACCGGCTCGCCGCTTTCGGGATCTCTCATCGAGACGACCGACATGAAGGAGGGGACGCCCTGATAGCCGTAATTTCCCCAATAGAGCGCGGGGTGATAGTTGAGGATCCCGAGCCCGCTCATCAGCAGCAGGGTGAGGCACAGCGCATTGATCCAATGCGTCGCTCGCACCACGACCGTATGCCGGTAGATGATCTCACGATTCGGAAAGCAATGCTGGCAAACCATCGAGACATCTTCAAGTCACGACAGCCGCCCGCAGCGGAAATCCGGGGAGCTCAATCCAGGAGGTCGTCGCCTCGGCAGTGAATGTGGTACCGTGTTCCGCGTCGCCACGCTTCATGCCTTACGGAAATGGACATGCGCCGATCTGCTGCGATACTTTCCGTGCTGCTGCTCGCTGTCGCCGCCCGCCAGCCGGCGTGGGCCGACGAGGGCATGTGGACGGTTAACGGTTTCCCTGCAGACCGAGTCGAGAAGGCCTACGGCTTCAAGCCCGACCAGGCTTGGCTTGATCATGTGCGCCTGTCCTCGCTCCGCCTCGCTCGCGGCTGCTCGGCGAGCTTCGTATCGCCATACGGTCTGGTGCAGACCAACCATCATTGTGCGCGTGCCTGCATCGAGCAGCTGTCCACGGCGACCCGGGACCTGATCGCCACCGGCTTTTACGCAAACGAGGCACGGGACGAACTCAAGTGTCCCGACGTCGAAGCCAACCAGCTGATCGCGATTACGGATGTGACCGATCGGATCAACAGAGCCACGGCAGGCAAGGACGGCCAGGCCTTGACCGAGGCCAAGAAGGCGATCGAGGCCGCGATCGCCCGGGAGTGCTCGGGCAACGACGCGAACATCCGCTGCGACGTCGTCGAGCTCTATCGCGGCGGCGTCTACAATCTTTACAAGTACCGCCGCTATCAGGACGTACGCTTGGTCTTCGCCCCGGAGATGGCGATCGCTTTTTTCGGCGGCGATCCCGATAACTTCGAATTCCCGCGCTACGACCTGGACGTGAGCTATCTGCGCGTCTATCTCGACGGCGCACCGCTCGATACCAGTTCAACCTATCTCCACTATGCCAAGGCGGACGCGCGATCGGGCGATCTCACCTTCACGTCTGGCCACCCGGCGTCGACCAACCGACTCGACACGGTCGCGGACCTGGAGTTTCGGCGCGACGTTACATTGCCTCGCGATCTCTTCTATCAGTCGGAAATGCGGGGCATGCTGACCGAGTTCTCGACCAAGGGAACTGAACAGGCGCGGATCGCCAAAGGCTTGCTGTTCGGCGTCGAGAACGGGCTGAAGGCCCGCAAGGGGCAGTTCGCGGCCCTGATCGATCCCGCGCTCATAACGTCGCGCGCGGCCGCGGAAAACGAGCTGCGCGCCAAAGTCGACGCGGACCCGCAGATGCGGGCGCAATACGGCGCAGCCTGGGACAATATCCGGACAACGCTGGACCGATTCCGCAGCGTGCGAGATCGCTATGTCTTCACGGAAGACGGTCAGGGCTTCCGCTCGCGTCTCTTCAATGCCGCCAAGACTCTGGTCCGGCACGCTGCCGAGGCGAAGAAGCCAGATGAAGCACGGCTGAAGGAATTCACCAGCGCCAATTTCCCGATCCTGCGGCAGTCGATCACCTCGACCGCGCCGATCTATCCGGAACTCGAAAGGCTGACACTCACGTTCTCTCTGACGAAGCTGCGCGAGGCGCTCGGACCAGACGACGTCATCGTCAAGAAAGTTCTGGGCCGAAAGTCTCCCGCTGAACTTGCGTCCGAGCTGGTCGACGGCAGCAGCCTCGCCAATGTCGAGCTTCGCCGCCGTCTGCTCGATGCGGAGGAGGCCGTCATCGAAGCATCGACCGACCCGATGATCGTGTTTGTTCGCAGCATCGACCCGGATTTGCGAGCGGTGCGCAAGCAGTACGAGGACGATGTCCAGGCGCCACTGGCCAAATATTCAGGCCAAATCGCCAATGCAATGTTCAAAATTTATGGAACTTCGAACTATCCCGATGCCACCTTCACGCTCCGCATTTCGTACGGAACAGTCAAGGGCTATCGGGAGAACGGCCGGGATGTCGAACCGATAACCATCCTCGCTGGCGCATTCGAGCGCGCGACCGGCGCAGACCCATTCAAGTTGCCCGACAGCTGGATCGCGGCGAGACCGACGCTTGACCTGGCGCGACCTTTCAACTTCGTCACCACCAACGACATTATCGGCGGCAATTCCGGTTCGCCGGTCATCAATAAAGCGGGTGAGGTCGTAGGGCTCATATTCGACGGCAACATCCAGTCGCTTGGCGGCGCATTCGGTTACGATCCCGCGGCGAACCGCGCCGTCGCGGTTGCGCTGGGCGCGCTACGTGAGACCTTATCGAAGGTTTATCATGCCGATCGGATCGTCGATGAGCTGAAAAAATGATCAGCTCTGCATGCCCCAGCGCCGGACAGTGGCGTTCTCGATGGCGCGGAAGATCACGCTCTCGACGAAGAGGCCAATCAGGATCACGGTGAGAAGGCCGGCGAAGACGGAGGCGGTCTCGAGCTGGTTTCGGTTCTCGAAGATGAACCAGCCGAGCCCGCCCGAGCGCGAGCTCGCCCCGAATACGAGTTCCGCCGCGATCAGCGTGCGCCAGGCAAAGGCCCAGCCGATCTTGAGTCCGGTGAGAATCGACGGGAACGCCGCCGGCACCAACAGCAGCAGCACATAGGTCAGGCCGCGCAGCCCGCAATTCTGTCCCGCCATGCGCAGCGTCGGGCTGACCGAGGTGAAGCCCGAATGGGTATTGAGCGCCACCGCCCACAGCACCGAATGCACGATGACGAAGACGAGGCTTTTCGCTCCGAGTCCGAACCACAACAAGGCGAGCGGCAAGAGCGCGATCGCCGGCAGCGGGTTGAACATGGCGGTCAGGGTCGACAGCAGGTCCGTGCCCACGCGCGTCGACACCGCTATCGTTGTGAACACGGCGGCGAGCGCGAGCCCCAGCGCATAGCCCATGCCCAGGACACCGAGCGAAGTGAGGGTGCGGTCGATAAGCGGGCCATGCGCGGCGGCGTCCCAGAAGGCGGCGAGCGTATCGCTGAGACTCGGAAACAACAGCGGGTTGGCGGCGGCCCGGGCATAAAGCTCCCAAGCGCCGGCTAATACGACCAGCACGGCGAGCCGGCGCACCGCGGTGATGTTGGCGATACGCTCGAGCGGCGTCAACGGCCGGGCGACATCGCCGATCGCGCCGAGCGTTTCGATCGCGACCTCCCGCTCCGGGCGCAGCGGGGGCATGGGGAGTACGCGTTCAACCATGGCCGACCTCCGGTGCAAGCGCGGTCTCGATCCTGTCTGCGAAAAGAAGTCCGTGGATGCGCCGCTGCTGCGACTCGAATGCCGGCGTGCCGAGATCCGAGAAGCTCAAGTGGCCGGCATTGAGTTCGGCCTTGACCCGCCCCGGATGCGGGGAGAGCACAAGGATGCGGTTACCGACGAGCAGGGCTTCGTCGATCGAATGGGTCACGAAGATCACGGTGAAGCGCACGTCCTCCCACAGCGCCACCAGCTCCTCCTGCATCTTGCGACGCGTCAACAGCACGGCGGGCTCCATGGCGAGCGCTCGCGCGATCGCGACCCGCTGCTTCATGCCGCCGGAGAGCATGTGCGGGTAGATGTTCTCGAACTGGCCAAGATTGACCTTGGCGATCAGCGCCCGCGCGTGATCCTTTGCGGTCGCCCGCGACATGCGCCGGTTGACGACGAGCGGGAACATGACGTTGCCCAAGACCGTCTTCCACGGCAGCAGCTGATCGAACTCCTGGAACACCATCATCCGGTCGGAGCCGGGCCGCTCGATCGGCCGACCGGCGAGGCGGATCGATCCGCCGACCGGCGGGAGGAAGCCGGCAATGGCCTTGAGTAACGACGATTTTCCGCAGCCGGAAGGACCGAGCAGCACGTAGCGGTCGCCTTCATAGACATCGAACCCGACCTTCCAGGTCGCAGTCACCAGGTGCTGCTCGGTCTTGTATTGCAGCGTCACGTTGTCGGCGACGAGCAGCGGTTCGATTGTGTCCGCTTTCCCGCCCGCGCTCGCTGCCGCATTCGCCACCCGCTCGCCCCTGTGCTCTTTTCGGCCGCCTTCTGCGAGCCTAGCCGTTGGTGTATCGTGCGCGCAAGGGAACGGCGCCACCGCAGCGATTATCGCGTCGGGAAACAGGAGGATGAGATGCTTCGTAGTCTCGCTGCCACTGCGGCGCTCGCTGTCTTGCTGGCCCTTCCGCAGCACGCCCGAGCCGAGGCCAATCAGCTTCGTCTCGCCAAGCAATTCGGCGTCGCCTACATGCAGTTCATGGTCATGGAAGACCAGAAGATGGTCGAGAAGCAGGCGAAGGCAGCCGGTCTCGGCGACATCAGCGTGGAATGGGCGACCTTCCGCTCGAGCGACGTGATGAACGATGCGCTCATTTCCGGCAGCGTCGATTTCGTCTGCCTCGGCATTCCAGGCATCATCACCATCTGGTCGAAGACCAAGGGGAATATCGATGTCAAGGCGGCGTCCGGCCTCAACGTCTCTCCGCTGATGCTCCTGGTGCGCGATCCCTCGATCAGGTCGCTCAAGGATTTCAAGGACAACCACAAGATCGCGATGCCGGCGGTCAAGGTGTCGATGCAGGCGATCATCCTGCAGATGGCAGCGGCGCGCGAATTCGGCCTCCAGAAGTTCGACGCGCTCGATCATCTCACCGTCTCGATGGCGCATCCCGACGCGACCGCCGCCATGCTCAGCGGTCAGAGCGAGATCGTCGCCAACTTCTCATCGGCACCGTTCCAGTACCGGCAGATGAAGAATCCCAACATTCGCCGCATCCTCAACAGCACCGACGTGTTCGATAGCGGCCTGTCCTTCAACGTGATCGCGGCAACGTCGAAGTTCCGCTCGCAGAATCCGAAGCTTTACGGCGCGTTCCAAGCGGCGCTCAAGGAGGCGACCGACTTCATCAACGCCGACAAGAAGCGCGCGGCCGAAATCTATCTCAAGGTCAGCGGCGACAGGGCATCGGTCGGGGAGATCATGGAGGTACTGTCCGATCCGGCGATCCAGTATACGACCAAGGTCTCGGGCATCGAAGCCTTCGTCAGTTTCATGGCCAGGGTCGGCACTTTGAAGAACCCGCCGGCCGACTGGCGCGACATGTTCTTCCCCGAGGCGCTGGCCGGCGCTGGGGGCTGAGAACTGTCGCCATTGAAAAGACAAATCGAAATTTAGGACGCCACGGGAGAGTTGATGATGGCCATATCAGTTGCACCTCTCACGCCGGCGGTCGGAGCACAGGTGTCAGGCGTTGACCTTGCATCGATCGGCGAGGAGGAATTCCCGCTGATCGAGAAGGCCTGGCACCGCCATTCCGTCCTGCTGTTTCGCGACCAGCAGTTGACCGACGACGATCTTTTGCGCTTCAGCCGGCGCCTCGGTGAGCTCGATCCGCCGCCCAATCAGGAACACGGGCGGCAGAGCCCTCCCGGATATCCCGATATCTATGTCGTCTCCAACGTGCTGGACGAGAAAGGCCAGCCGATCGGGGCCCTCGGCGCGGGCGAAGCGGTGTGGCACACGGACATGAGCTACCTCGACTTGCCCCCCGATGCGTCGATGCTCTACGCCTTGGAGATACCCTCGAGCGGAGGAAACACCTATCTGTGCGGAATGCAGGCGGCGTGGGCGTCTTTGCCTGCAGCATTGAAGATGAAGGTCAGGGGTCGCCGCATCAAACACGATGGAACGTTCAATAGCGGCGGCTATCTTCGCCAAGGGGTGACGCCGACCGACGATCCACACCGAGCGCCGGGGGCCTGGCATCCTGCGGTCTGCACTCATCCGGTCACCGGCGTGCCGGCGCTCTATCTCGGACGCCGCCGCAATTCCTACGTGGAAGGTCTCGCCCAAGCGGAGTCGGATGCGCTGCTCGATGAGCTTTGGGCTTATGCGACCTCGCCCGAGTTCGTCTACGGACACCGGTGGCGCCTCGGGGACCTGCTGCTCTGGGACAACCGTTCGACGATGCACCGGCGCGACCCCTTCGATAACGCGGCGCGACGCGTGATGCATCGCACCCAGATCAAGGGAAAATGGCGGCCGCGTGCCTACGTTGCCGCGGCTTGATTCATCACGGTGCCGAAGCAGAGGGTGGACAAAAGACGCGCAGCGGAGCGTCGCGTGGCCACAACACGCGTTCCGAGTCTTGCCCATCCGCGAAACTCAATGAACAGGGTCAAACGCCCTGGTTCTCGCGCCTTGAATGGGGGAGAAATGGCGAAAAAGTCCGGAGCCACGAAGCAGCGCAAAACGAGCGCGGGGCGCTACAACGATATTCTCTACGAGGTGAAGGATCAGGTTGCGTGGGTCACCATCAACAGGCCGCGCGTCATGAATGCGTTCCGCGAGCAGACGCTCGATGAGCTGATCGACGCGCTGAAATCGACCCGCGCGGATCCTTCGATCGCCTGCGCGGTCGTGACCGGAACTGGCGACAAGGCGTTTTCCGCAGGCGGCGATTTCTACGCGATGAAGCGCCTCACTTGGGTCAACGCCGCGATGTGGAATGACCGCATGCAGGGCCTCGCCATGACCATCCGCGGCCTGCCGATCCCCGTCATTGCCATGGTCAACGGCTGGTGCATGGGCGGCGGCCACGAGCTCGCCTTATGGTGCGATCTCGTCATTGCATCGGAAAATGCGGTGCTCGGCCAAACCGGCGCGAGCGTGGGTGCCTGTCCCACTGTCGGCGCGACCCAATATCTGCCGCGCATCATCGGCGAGAGGCTTGCGCGCGAAATGATCTTTTGCGCCCGCCGATTCACCGCCAAGGAAGCGCTGGCGATCGGCTTGATCAATAAATGCGTGGCTCAGAAGGACCTCCTGAAAGAGACGCTCGCTTGGTGCGAGACCATCAAGGGTCATAGTCCGCAGACGCTGCGCATGACGAAGAAGAGCCTGAATTTCGAATCGGACCTCCTCTATGCCTCCTGGCAGCATGGCATGGAATTGCTCGCCCATGTCTGGGGCTCCGAGGAAAGTCTCGAAGGCATGACCGCGTTCCTCGAAGGCCGCAAGCCGGACTTCCAGAAATTCCGCATGCGCAATAAGCGCGAGCTCGAAGACTATCTCGACGGTTGCGCCAAGGACCTCAATGCGTCGCCTTCGATGCGCAGGAAGTCGCCATGACCGGTCTCGCCGACGGCCCGCTCGCCGGGATTCGCGTGGTCGATCTGACCCGCATCCTGGCGGGCCCGCTGTGCACGATGATGCTCGGCGACATGGGTGCCGAGGTGGTCAAGATCGAGCCGCCTGGAAGCGGCGATGATACTCGCAGCTGGGGCCCGCCCTTCGTCGCTGGAGAGGCAGCCTATTTCCTCGGGGTCAACCGCAACAAACGCTCGTTGACCCTCAACATGGCGGTACCGCCCGGCCAGAAAATTCTCGCGCGCCTGATCGAGAAGGCGGACGTGCTGGTCGACAATTTCAAGCTCGGCACCCTCGATAAATGGGGGTTCACCGCAGCGTGGTTCGATCAATACACGCCGCGGCTGATCCGCTGCTCGATCACGGGCTACGGATCGAGCGGACCCAAAGCCGCGCAGCCCGGCTATGACTTCGTCCTGCAGGCCGAATCCGGCTTGATGAGCATCTGCGGCGAGCCGGACGGCAGTCCGACCAAGTACGGCGTGGCGATCGTCGACATCTGCACCGGCATGCTGGCCTGCAACTCCATCCTGGCGGCGCTGAACGCGCGGCAGCGCACCAGCAAGGGCCAAACGATCGAGCTCTCGCTTTACGAAACGTCGCTGGCGATGCTGGTCAATGTCGCCGCGAGCTATCTGGCGGCGGGCAAGGGTGGAGGCCGGTTCGGCAACGGCCACCCAAGTATCGTGCCCTATACGACCTACCAGGCCGCGGACGGCATGATCGTGCTCGCGGTCGGCAACGACACCCAGTTCGCGCGTTGCGCTGCGGTCCTCGGCCATCCGGATTGGGCGCAAGACCCGCGCTTTGCGACCAATCGGGCGCGGGTCGAGAACCGCGGCTTGATCGACGACCTCATCGCGCGCGCGATCAAGACCGCCAATGGTGGGGCGTGGATTGAAAAGCTCAAGGCGGCGGCCATCCCCTGCGGCCGCATCAATACTGTCGCACAGGCGCTTGACGATCCGCACACCGCCGCGCGGCACATGGTCGAGACCGCGGAACACCCGCTGATCGGCGAATTGAAGATGCTGGGTATTCCCTTTAAATTCTCGGACACGCCGGCCGCGGTGCGGCGCGCGCCACCGACGCTCGGTCAACACTCGGATGAAATTCTCGTTCAAGACCTTGGGCTCGACGCAAAAGCAATCGCGCAACTGCGCCGCGAAAAAGTGATCTAGGAGCACGTTGGAGGCCATTGTGAAGATCAAACACATCGAGCCGATTGCGGTGAGCCTGCCGATGACGAAGCCCGTCATCATGGCGGGCGTCCAGATCTCGCGCGCAGACAATGTGCTGGTGCGGATCGAGGCCGACAATGGCATCGTCGGATGGGGCGAAGCCGCATCGGCGCCGACCATGACCGGCGAGACGGTCGAGAGCATGATCTCGGCCGTGGACTATCTTGCGCCCGCGCTGCAGGCGCGAGCGGCCGAGGACATCGCCGGCGCGCGGGCGGCGATGAAAACCCGCATCTACGGGAATTACGGCGCCAAGGCCGCGATCGAGATCGCCCTGCACGACCTCGTGGGCCGAGCGACCAACCGGCCTGCCTACGCGCTTCTGGGCGATAAGCGGCGCAGTCGCATGGCGGTCCTGGGGGTGATCGGCACCGGCAACCTGACGTCCGATCTCGGCGAAGCGGAGGCCAAGCGCGCCCAGGGCTACCGCGCCTACAAGATCAAGGTCGGCGTCGATCAGCCTGCCGTCGATGCTGAACGCACGCGCCGGATTTGCGAACTTATCGGCCCGGACTGCCTGATTTCGGCCGATGCGAACCAAGGGTGGGACGCGGACGAGGCGGCGCAATACGTGCGCGCTCTCGCCGGTACGCGCCTCGATTTCTTCGAGCAGCCGGTTCATGCCGATGACATTCCAGGAATGGCGAGCGTTGCCGCGGCGAGCCGGATCGCGATCGGCGCCGATGAGGGCATTCATTCGCTCGACGACATTCGCCGCCACCATGATTGCAAAGCGGCGCGTGGCGCGAGCCTGAAGGCCATCAAGCTCGGCGGCATGCGCGCGGTGATGGAGGCGGGAGTCTTGTGCGAGCGGCTGGGGCTTGAGGTCAACGTCTCGTGCAAGACCGGCGAGTCGAGCATCGCCTCTGCGGCGGCTCTCCACATCGCCGCCGCGCTGCCGGCGGTCGGGTGGGGCCTCACGCTCACCATGAACGGCCTGGTGGAGGACGTGGCCGTCCACCCGCTGCGTATCGTCCATGGACACGTGGAGGTGCCGGATCGTCCGGGGCTGGGCATCGACGTCGATGAAGCACGCGTGCGCAGGCACCAGCGCGCGGTCGCGGCGTTGCAAGTGGCATAATGAAGCGATCCAATATCGGAATTGGCGTCGTCGGCGCCGGACGCATCGGGACCTTGCGCGCGCGGCTCGCGGCCAAGCATCCGGCGGTTCGATTTCTGGCGATTTCCGATCGCGATCCGGCACGCGCGCGGGCGCTTGCCGATGCGGCCAGCGCCGATTTTCACTCCGGAAGCAACGACGACGTGATCGCCCACCCCGAGGTCACCGCGGTGATCGTCTCGACGCCCGAAGGCGAGCACGCGGCCCCGGTCTGCAGGGCGCTCGCGCTCCGCAAGCCGGTGCTGGTCGAAAAACCGATCGCGCTCTCGCTCGGCGACGCGGATCGGATCCTCGAAACGGTCCGGCAGAGCGAGGGAAGTCTGCGGGTCGGTTACAGCCGCCGCTACAAGGACTGCTTCCTGCGCGCCAAGGAGCAGATGCGCCACGGTCGCCTCGGCAAAGTCGTCGGCGGCACCGCTCGGGTCTACAACTCGCGCGCCCAGGCTTTCGCGATCCTCGAGCGCGATCCACACGCGACGCCGGTTCTCGACGTCCTCACCTATTACGTGGATCTCATGTGCTGGTTCCTGGAAGGCAATCGTCCAGTCGAGGTGGTTGCCCGCGGACAGCATGGGATATTCCGGGCAGCGGGATACGGCGCCCACGACGTGACCTGGGCGATCGTGACCTTTGCGGATGGCGCGGTGATCAATCTCGGGGTGAGCTATGCCCTGCCTGCCCGCTACCCGACGCTCGGCCAGTCCGACCGGGTGGAGCTCTTGGGGACCGAGGGCACGATGATCATCGACGACGATCACCTGGACCACCTGCTGTTCTCGGAACAAGGCATCCCCCATGCCTATGTGCCGGATCACATGGTCGAGATGGCGTTTCTCGGCAGCAATACCGCCGGTGACTGGGCGGTCGGGGATTTCTGGGGGCCGCTCGGCAACGAGACCCGCGCCTGGCTCGATCATCTCGCAACCGGCGCGCCGACGGTCCACACCACGCCCGAGCAGGCCCGCATCAACCTGGAAACCACCATCGCCATCGAGCGCGCGGTGGCGTCCGGCGGGAGCGTGCATCTGCCGCTGCAGTCAGCGTAGCATCTCTCAGGGTCGCGCCGCGTGGCCGTTGAGGATCATCCGCCTTCGCTCCTGGACAATTCGGCGAGGCGCTCGCCACTGCGCGGTGCCCCACGACACTCAGTTCGGCCTCGCTGCGCGACTTTGCGTATGAACCGGCGTATCGGGCTCGCCGAGATCCCAGTAGAGGCCTGCCATCAACCCCAATCCTTCGCGAATGATCGCGAGCGGCAGGTGCTCGTTCGGCGCATGTTGCGAGCAGCCGAGGTAGGAATGCGGCACCCAGATTGTCGGCAAGCCGAGGCCTTCGGAGAAAATATCGTTCGGCAGCGAACCGCCTGAATTGGGAAGGATGGCGGGACGCGCGCCCGTCGTCTTCGCGATCGAAGCGGCGGCCCATTGCACCCAGGGGTGCTCGGGATCGAGGCGGGTCGCGTGAAAGATCTCGTCACGGCTCTTGGCGATCTGCACCATGGAAAAGCCATGGCGGTCGAGATGACGCCGCAGCGACGGCAGGATCTCCTCGGGATCGACGCCGACAACGAAACGAAGCTGCCCGCGCGCCCAGGCCCGCGCCGGCACCGCATTGACCGGACTTTCGGGATTGCCCGCCGTCATCGCCAGGATCTCGAAGGCGCACCAGGCAAATACTTTCTCGGCGAGGGTAAGACCTGGCTCGCCCCAATCCGGATCGATGACCG
>WNGK01005099.1_pt1 | contig 24927 bp, 20 predicted proteins | sample 5400601 | NCBI WGS metagenome assembly WNGK01 (sample SAMN13153376, study PRJNA577476) | soil metagenome | isolation source: 60 cm soil or saprolite under Garry oak tree replicate 1 | place: USA:California | collected 2016-06-15
GCCGAAAAGGACTTGACGCGGCGCAGCGATCAGGTCGCGCGGCTGCGCCGGCAGTTGCCCTGGGTCCGCATCGACAAGGAATACACCTTCGAGGGGCCCGGCGGCCGGCAGCGGCTCACCGATCTGTTCGAGGGCCGCAGCCAGCTTCTGGTCCAGCACTTCATGTTCACGCCGGGTGAGGATGAGGTCTGCCCGAGCTGCTCCTTCATGGCCGACCACACCGATGGAATGACCGTGCATCTCGCGCATCGCGACGTCACGTTCGTCGCCATTTCACGCGCGCCGTTCGCCGAGATCGAACGCTTTCGCCGGCGCATGGGCTGGCAGTTCCGCTGGCTGTCCTCGCACGGCAACAGCTTCAACTATGATTTCCGCGTGAGCTTCACGCCGCAGGAAGTCGCCAAAGGCGAGTTGCCCTACAATTACGGCACCTGGCCTCATGCGTTCGAGGAATGGCCCGGCGTCAGCGTGTTCGCCAAGGACGACGGCGATGTCTTTCACACCTATTCGACCTACGGGCGTGGCGTCGAAGTGATGATGGGAACCTATCGCCTGCTCGACCTCACGCCCAAGGGCCGCGACGAACGCGACACCTTCTACAAGATGGAATGGGTGCGCTACCACGACAGCTACGAGGAGGAATTGCCCGCGAGTGCCGCGCCGGCGGATGCCGCGTGCTGCAAGGCGCGCGCCTGAGGTTGCCGCGATGGACAACGCTCACACGCGTGAGGTTCAGTTCGGCGGAGCTGCCGGGAGCGGCCATACCGCTCCCGGCGCAGCCGGCTGGCTTGGCCTGGCGGCGGCGCCGACCTTCGCCGCCATGGCGCTGCTGACCGGTGTGCAGGATAGCGGACAGCCGGACATGTTTTGCTCAGCGATGCACAACGCGTCGCCCTTGGGCGGAATGGTGCCGATGTACGTGTTGATGGCGGCCTTCCATTTGTCCCCTTGGTTGCGGCTGATCGCGCGTCGAGGAAGACTCGTCCGCCAGCCCTGATCCGGCGAACGCCCGTCAGCGTTCCGCAGGCGTGCCGCCCAGGATGTCCGACAGGGCCGACAACAGCCGGTCGATTTGCCCGTCCGTGCCGACGGTGATCCGCAGATAGTCGGAGATGCGCGGCGCGGAAAAATGGCGGACGATCACCGCCCTCTGGCGCAGCGCGGCGGCCAGCGCCGCGCCTTCATGTGCCGGATGACGCGCGAAGACGAAATTGGCGGACGACGGCAGCACGTCGAAGCCGAGCCGAACCAGTCCATGGTTTAGGCGCTCGCGGCCTTCGATCACGCGCGCCCGGCTCTGCTGAAAATAGGCTTCGTCCTCCAGCGACGCGATGGCGCCGGCTTGGGCGGGCCGGCCGAGCGGATAGGAGTTGAAGCTGTCCTTCACCCGGGTGAGCGCCTCGATCAGGTCGGCGTCGCCGATCGCATAGCCAACCCGCAGTCCGGCCAAGGCCCGCGACTTGGACATCGTCTGAACGACCAGAAGATTCGGGTAGGAGGCGAGAAGCGGAATCGCGGTCTCGGCGCCGAAATCCACATAGGCCTCGTCGATCACCACGGGAGCGTCGGGATGTTCCGCCAGCAGGCTAACGATCTCGGCCCGTGACAGCGCAACCCCTGTTGGGGCATTCGGATTGGGTATGATGAGCGCGCTGGCCGGCCGGCGATAGTCGGCAACGCGGATCTGCATCGCCGGATCGAGCGGCACGACCTCGTAGGCGATGCCGAACAGGCGGCAATAGACCGGGTAGAAACTGTAGGTGATGTCCGGGAAGAACAGCGGCGCATCGTGCTTCAGCAGAGCCGCGAAGGCGTGGGCCAGCACCTCGTCCGAGCCGTTGCCGACGAACACCTGTTCGGGTCGCACGTTGTGATAGGCAGCCAAAGCGGCCCGCAGCGCGGTGGCCTGTGGGTCCGGATAGAGACGCAGCGCATCGGTCGCCTCGCCGCGAAGCGCCTCCAGCACGCGTGGGGACGGACCAAACGCGGCTGTTCGCCTGGCACATAGGGCCTCAGGTCGTGCGTCAAGCTGCTCCAGAAACGGCTCATTGTTCGGTCCAAACCTCATGCGACGGACGCCCTGATGGCCCCTCAATACCCGCTTCGAGGGCGTCGAGAAATAGCGGCTCGCAACCTGACCGCGGCGTCTTCTAGAGCGCTTCGTCCTCTGCCGCCAAGGCAGCGATCAGCGCAAACCCTGACTCTTCCAGCGCCTGCGCAGGGCTCATGTTGCGCATGTTGTAATAGAGGTCGCGTCCCAATCGGATGATGGAATCATCTCTTGCGCCATCGTCTGGGTGACGCGATTGCCATGATCGGGCCGCTTCATGGTGATGATCTGGATATGCCCGCGGCGCTCGACCGTGATTTGCGTTGCTGCCACGTCTCCTCACTCCCTGTTGGTGTTTTGAGCCGCCAGCGCAGGCGATAGCCCTGGAAAATGAACTAACCATTGCGCAACTTGCCCGCAATGCACGCCAGCGGCCCACAGCTCCGCACTCAGCTTGCCATCGTCGCTGTTTTTCCATCACCATCTCGATCATCGCGGTGATGAGGTAACCTCAGGCCGCAAATATGTGTTGCGATCGGATGTCATGTACGCCCCGCCTGGGTGGACCCAACGCGGACATGCGCGCACCGATTACCAAACGATAAAGCCCCGACGACGCCGGGGCTCTATCGCAAGACGCCAAGTGGCTGACTTGCTAGCTCGCCAGAACCTTCCGCATGACATCGGGCAAAAGCCTGCGGGCCGGCTCGCTTTGCCAGAGTTGCGCGTCGACCGAATTCCCACCGCCGCCCAGCAGGGCGAACACCGCGATCATGGCGGCCCAGAACACGCCGAATTCGTAGCCGCCTTCGGGCAACGCCCAGACATAGCCGATCTGGAAATGTCCGCCCAAGTACATAGACATCAGCAGGTACACCGATCCGAGCAAGGCAATGGGGCGCGTAAAGAGACCCAATGTGAGTCCGACGGCGGCAATCAGCTCGATCGATCCGGCGAGTGCGACCTGCATGGCGGGCAGAGGCATGCCCAGGCTGGCAAAATAAAGGCTGTAGATGTTGAATTGAAACGGCCCGCCAAGGATGTGGCTTCCGAAATGAGGCACGAACATCAAGCCGACATAGACTCTGATGAACAGCAGTGCCAAAGCGCTGAGCGATCCGTCGCGCGCATCCGCCGATGCTGCGTCAGCTGCGGCCCGCAGGATGAATTGGCCGAACACCAGGCGAGGCTCGCCGGAGGGCTCAAGCGCAGAATGCTGAACAAGCGCGCAACCACGGCGGCCGCCAGCGCCAACGCCGCAATGGCCGTGTAGGAGCCACGCAACTGCCAAACAGCAGATAGCAACAGCAGTGCGATCCAAATGGCGGCCGACGCGGCAAACCAGGCAGTGACTGGCTTGCCGAGGAGAATGCTTGCGCCCCATCCGGCCATGATGACCGCAACGGCCAGTGTTGCACGGCGGAGCCAAATAAAGAGACCATCAACCCGATTGATGTTGACGAACGACATGGCATTGATCCTTTCGGTTAGATTGGGGTGGTTGCTACGATTTTGTGGATTGTCGTGCCGGCTATCGAGACGCGCAGGCGCTCGGCACCGTGGAGGACACAGCCGGACCGGCGCTGCTCCGCTGCTCCTGCGACAGGATGAAGAGAAGCGCGAGCACCGGGAGGACGGCCGCCGCGAAGGGGATCGCGCCCGCTCCAAGCGAGCTGTCGACGACGTCTCCGCCGATCAGTCCGCCGAGCGCATTCGCGACATTGAAGGCCGAGATGTTCGCGGTCGCGGCAAGCTCCGGCGCGGCCTTGCCGTATTTCATGACTCGCATCTGCATCGGAGGAACATTGGCGAACGACGCGACGCCGAAGACGAAGGCGGCGGCGAGGAACGGCCATTTGAAGGGGGCGACGAACCCGACGACGATCAGGGACACGATCATCGCGGCTGGCCACAGGATCAGTGACAAACGCAGGTTGGCGTCGGCGGTGCGGCCGCCGAGCATGTTACCGATGATGAGACCGGAACCGACGATGACCAACACCCAGCTCAGGTCCGCGGCGCTGAAGCCAGCGACGCGAGCCACCGGCGCGATGTAACCATAGAAGGTCATGAAGCCGACCCAGCCGAGAATGGTGATGGCGAGGCTTGCGATCAGGTTGCGGTCGCTGAATGCGCTAAGTTGCCCGCGGATGCTCGGCGCCGAGCGGTCGCGTCCTTGCACGGGAACGAAGGCTGCAACCGCCGCGGCCGTGATCACGCCAAGCGCGCTGATGACAAGGAACGTCATGTTCCAGCCGAGTGAATTGCCGATCCAGGTTCCGGCGGGAACACCGAGCACATTGGCCAGCGTCAAGCCGGCGAACATCTGCCCGACGGCCTGCCCGGCGAGCTTGTCGGAAACAAGCTTGGTCGCCACAACCGCGCCGATGCCGAAAAATGGCCCTTGCGCCAGGCCTGCAATCACGCGGCTGATGAGCAGCACACTGTAGTCGGTCGTCGCAGCGCCGATCAGGTTGCCGGCGATGAACAGCGCCATCAGGCCGATGAGCACATTGCGCTTTTCAAAACGGGCGAGCCACAACGTCAGGATTGGGCCGGCGACTACGATGGTCAAAGCGTAGGCCGTGATCAGGTTGCCGGCCTCGCCCTCGGTGACCCGGAGCGAGCCAGCTACCTGCGGCAGAATGCCGGCGATGACGAATTCGGCGGTGCCGATGGCGAAGGCGGCAAGTGTGAGGGTCCACACTTGAAGAGGCATTTTCGACTTGAGTGACATGACCAACGCTCCTTGCAGGGCTCAGTTGTTTTGCGGAACGGGTTCGGAAAAAACGGCTTCCAGCAACGGGCCGCCGGGCGCGCGGAAGAACAGCCGCCGCTCCTGAAGGTCGGCGAGATCCATCGTCGAATAGCGGATGCCGAGCTGATCGAGCTTCTGGCGAAAGGCCGCATAGCCTTCCAGTCGCAAACCGACGTGGTCGATCGCCTCGGCCGGGCGGCCGGTCCCCTGCCCTTGCGAGCCGATGATGTGGATGAGCGGACGGCCCTCGGAATAGAGCCAATGTCCGGGAATGCGGCGGATGGCGAGCGGTCGCTCTCCTTCTTCCAGACCGAAGACCGTCAGGAAGAAGCTCCGTGTCGCCTGCAGATCGCGGGTGCGAATGGTGACGTGGTCGAGGTTCATGTGATGCTCCCTTTCTCGCGACGAGACGTAGAGAATTCACATCCTCCGGATAATTGGCTATGTTACGAATATATTATTCGGAGTTTCCGAATGACGATTCTCGACAACTTGGCTCTATTTCTTCGCATCGTTGAGAAAGGCGCTCTCGCGCCCGCCGGACGGGAGCTCGGGCTTTCGCCCGCTTCCGTCTCCGAGCGCCTGGTCGCGCTGGAAAAGTACTATGGAGCGGCGCTCCTGCATCGCACGACCCGAGCGATCAGCCTGACCGATGAGGGCCGCTTGTTGGTCCAGGGCGCGCGACGCCTGTTGGCCGAAGCCGACGAGCTGGAAGCTCTCATTCGGTTGGGCGTGAATAAAATATCCGGGCCGATCAGACTCAGCGCGCCGATCGACCTGGGCCGGAGCTATGTTGTCCCCATGCTCGATGCTTTCTTGGCCGAGAACCCCGAGGTGACCATCGACCTCAATTTGACGGATGGTTATGTCGATCTGGTCGGGCAAGGACAGGATCTTGCCATCCGGTATGGCGAACTGGCGGACAGTACGTTGCGCGTCAAGCGCCTCGGCAACAACAGGCGCGTGGTGTGCGCCTCCCCGGCCTATTTGAGAGATCAAGGACGTCCGCAACATCCCGATGATCTGGCCGATCACGCGTGCATTCTGATGCGTTTCGGCCTGACGATCGATCGAGACTGGCCCTTTCTGATCGATGGAAAAGTGCGGCGGGTCGCGGTCCGGGGACGGCGGATTGCGAACGACGGCGGATTGGTCCGGGACTGGTGTCTGAACGGGTACGGGGTGGCGCGGAAATCACTTTGGGACGTCGACGCAGACTTGAAGGCCGGCACCCTCGTAGAGCTTCTGCAGGAATTCTCGCCTGGCGGCACCGGGCTGCAGATCGTTTATCCGGCCACCCAAGATCAGCCGAAACGCGTCCGTCTCTTGATTGACAGGATTGCAGAGGCGTTTTCCGAGTTAGGCGCTTGAATTCCGGAGGCTACTTGGCGGCATCCAGGTCGCCTGACCCGCGCCGACGAGGACGCGCACATGATCAGGAACATACCCGCGCAAAACAAGTGGGATTCAATCCACTAAAGCATCTTCCAACGAGATGGAATCGCTCCTCATCTCCGCTCGTCCCCGCGAAAGCGAGGACCCAGGGGCCGCGAACGCCGGCGCTTGTTGCCCTGGATTCCCGCTTGCGCGGGAATGAGCGGAACATGCTCTCCCGTGTTCCGAACCCCAATCTTAACCGCAAATGCTGTGAGCTCCTGTCAGCATGTTCCACGGTGCAATTCTGGCCGAGGCAAGCAGCGTAGCTGGGTCGGCAATCCACCTCCAGAGAGCCGGAGATGAGCGCAGAACTGTCATCCCGGCCGAGCGCGCAGTGCGAGACCCGGGATCCATGGGTCCCGGGTCTCCTTCGGTCGCCCGGGATGACAGGGTGCGCTGTGGTTCAGGTTGGCGCTGGCGTTCCGTTCACGCCGGCTGCTTCAACGCGGCGGTGCCGACCGGCAGCTTGCGCAAGCGCTTGCCAGTTGTGGCGAAGATCGCGTTGGTCACCGCGGGGACAATGGCTGAAGTCCCGGCCTCGCCCATTCCGCCCGGAGGCTCGAAACTCTGCACAATGTGAACCTCGATCGCCGGCGCCTCATTCATGCGCAGCATCTGGTAGGTATCGAAGTTGGCTTGCTCGACACGTCCATCCTTCAGCGTGATCTCGCCGTAGAGTGCCGCCGTGATGCCGAAGTTGACCGCGCTCTGGATCTGCGCCCGCACGGTATCGGGATTGACGACGGTGCCGCAATCGACCGCGCAGACAACGCGCCGGACGCGAACCGCGCCGTCCTTCGACACTTCCACTTCGGCGACATGCGCCATGTAGGTCGCGAACACGAACTGGACCGAGACGCCACGGCCGATCCCTTGAGGCAACGGCGCTCCCCAGCCGGCTTTTTCCGCCGCAAGTGCAAGCACGGCTTTGGCGCGCGGGGTCTTGTCGAGGAGGGCCAGCCGATAGGCGACCGCATCCTGCTTGGCCGCTGCCGCAAGCTCATCCATGAAGCTTTCGGTCACGAAGACATTGTGCGACGGCCCGACGCTGCGCCAAAAGGCCGTCGGAATGCCCGCGGGCTCCACCTGCGCATACGCAACGTGCAGATTCGGCAGTGCATAGACCAGATCGATCGCGCCTTCGGTGGTGTCGGGGTCGAGGCCATTCTTGAACAGCGGAGGGGCCCATCTGGCGATGATGGACGAGCCCGCGAAGCGATGGATCCAGGCGACCGGCTTACCTTTTTCATCGAGGCCGGCGGATATCCGGTCGAAGAAGGACGGCCGGTACATGTCGTGCTGGATATCTTCCTCGCGCGTCCAGATGACCTTCACTGGACCGTCGACGTGCTTGGCGATCTCGACCGCGCGGATGACGCCATCGATCTCCAGTCGCCGGCCAAAGCCACCGCCGATCAGGTGGTTGTGAACCACGACTTTGTCCAGCGGCAGGCCTGCGGTCTTTGCTGCCGCCGCCTGAGCCCGCCCGAGAACCTGGTTGCCGACCCAGACTTCGCAAGCGTACCGGCGGACATGCACCGTGCAGTTCATCGGCTCCATCGTGGCGTGCGCCAGGAACGGGACCTGATAAGTCGCCTCGACCCTAATGGCGGCGTTCGCCATCGCCTTGTCGGCATCGCCGATGTTCTGCGCAACCGCACCCGGATTGAGCGTCGCTCTTTCGAGCTCGCCGACGATCTCTTGCGTGTTGAGCTTGGCGTGCGGCCCGTCGTCCCATTCGATCACCAGAGCTGCCAGCCCTTTCTTGGCAGCGCCCATATGGTCGGCGACGACAGCGACGGCGTCATCGAGGCGAACGATCTGACGTACGCCCTTGACGGCCTTGGCGGCCGCGTCGTCGACGCGCTTCACGCGACCGCCAAAGACCGGCGATTGCGCAAGGGTCGCGATCTTCAGGCCGGGCGGGCGAACGTCGATGCCGTAGATGGCCGTTCCGTTGACCTTTGACGGCGTGTCCAGACGCTTGGCCGGGGTGCCGATGAGCTTGAAATCTTGCCGTCGCTTGAGCGCGACGCTTTCGGGCACAGGCATGCGGGCGGCCTCGGCGGCAAGCGCGCCATACTTGATGCTTCTTCGCGTCGGCGGATGAAGCACTTCACCGCTTTGCGCGCGGCAGGACGCCGGATCGACTTTCCATCGTTTTGCCGCGGCTGCGACTAGCATCGTTCTGGCCGTCGCACCGGCTTGGCGCAGAGGCTGCCACGCCGCGCGTATCGCGTTCGAATTGCCGGTTGCCTGGATCCCGCCGATCAACGGGTTGCCATAGAGCTTTTCGTTCGGCGGCGCATGCTCCAGCCGCACTTGTTTCAGGTCCACCTCCAGCTCTTCGGCGATCAGCATCGGGATGGAAGTGTAGGTGCCCTGCCCCATCTCGACATAAGGCATGGTCAGGACGATCTGTCCGTCGCCTCCGATGCGGATGAAGGCGTTGGGCGCGAAGCTGTCGGCGGCGGCTTCAGCTTCTTCATTTGCGAACGGCAGAGTGAGGCCGAGTATCAGGCCGCCGCCCGCGGCCGCTCCAGCCTGCAGGAAGGCGCGCCGGGAGACCCTGTTCGCTGATGCCGCGCGACCTTCGCGGGCGGCCCGAGAGGTGATGTGATCGATCATCATGATCAGCCTCCCTTGCCGCTTGATTGCGCGGCGAGCTTGATCGCTTCGCGAATGCGGACGTAGGTCCCACAGCGGCAGATGTTGCCGCTCATCGCGTCGTCGATGTCGAAATCCGTCGGATGCGGGTTGCCGGCCAGCAACGCCGCAGCGGACATGATCTGGCCTGACTGGCAGTAGCCGCATTGAACGACCTCGCGGTCGAGCCACGCCTTCTGGATCCTGGCTCCCGCTGGCGTCGCGCCGATTGCTTCGATCGTTGTGATCTGGGAGGCGCCGATACTATCGACCGGCGTGACGCAGGAACGTGTGGCAACGCCGTCGACATGCACCGTGCAGGCACCGCAGAGCGCCATGCCGCAGCCGAACTTCGTGCCGGTCATCCCGAGCACGTCGCGCAGCACCCAGAGGAGCGGTGTGTCGCCGTCGACATCGACCGTGCGGTTGACGCCGTTGACTTTGATCGTGATGGCCATGGCTATCTCCGGCAATTCGCGTGGATCGGGCATCCTGCTGACAAAATCGGGCCGCTCCTGCGACCCGTCGTGTCATGCTCCGGCTGATTGCGGATGCCTGATGTTGTATCGGTGCGCCGGAACAGCACTGGAGAGCCTGGCGCCCATGGCGCGGCGCGCCGCGTCGAACCGATCCCATTCGGCCTTTTCGGGCAGGGATGGAATGGTGACGGTTTCTCCCTGGTCGAAGCCGGCGAGCGCGGCGTCGACCATGTCCTCGGCCGCCATCACGATCCCGGTGGGGAGATTGCGCACCGGCAGGCCCGCGATGTCCCAGAACTCCGTGGCCGTTGCTCCCGGCAGGACGGCTTGCACGCGCACGCCCTTGCCGGCGAGTTCATGATCGAGTGAGAGGCTAAGCGCCAGCACGAAAGCTTTACTGCCGCCATAGACTCCGTTGAGCGTCTCTGGCGAGATCGCCACGCTCGAGGCGATGTTGACGATGGTGCCGCCGCCACGCGCAACGAAACCGGGCGCCGCCGCATAGGTGAGCCGGGTCAGCGCACCGACATTGAGGCGGATCATCTCATCCATTTTCTCGACGTCCGAATCGAGGAGCGGCGCGGCTGCGCCGACGCCGGCATTGTTCACCAGCAGCGTAATGCTTGGGTTCGTACGCAACGTCGTTTCGATCCGGGCCAGATCCATCTTGTTGTTGAGATCGGCTGCGATCGTCTCGACTGACCGGCTGGTCTCATTCTCCAGGCGGCGTGCCAGAGCGGCGAGCCGGTTCTTGTTGCGCGCGACCAGGATCAGGTCGTAGCCGCGTTTGGCCAGGCGGTCCGCGTAGATCGCGCCGATGCCCGAAGAGGCGCCGGTGATCAGGGCCGTGCCCTTCGTTTCAGTGGTGCTCACATCCCGTCTCCCTGGTGCCCCGGCGACCGTCGGGTCTTCCGGATAGGATATCTAGGCTTGCCGCGATATGTCTCAAATGTCATAAAAACGGCATTTCAGGACACTGGGAAGACGCCTCATGCAGCGCATCGGTTTTGTCGTCTTGCCGGGCTTTCAGATGATGAGCCTCGCCGCGCTCTCGGTCTTCGAATTCGCCAACAAGGAGATGGGCGAACCGGTCTATGACGTGCATCTGCTGTCCGAGACCGGCGGGTCCGTCCGCAGCTCGATCGGTATCAGCGTCGCGACCGAGCCGTTCGGCAATACGAATCTCGACACACTGATTGTCGGCGGCAGTAGCGTGACCGGATCATTGACGCCGGGCGTGATCAAATTTCTGCGCCGGGCTTTGAGGCGATTCCGGCGTGTCGCCTCGACATGCGTCGGCGCCTTCATCCTGGCCGAAGCCGGTGTGCTCGACGGCCGGCGCGCGACCACGCACTGGAATCGCGCGCGCGAATTGCAGGCTCGATTCCCGAAGGTGAAGGTGGAGGAAGACCGCATCTTCATCGTCGACGGTCCGGTATGGACCTCGGCCGGGATGACTGCCGGTCTCGATCTCGCGCTCGCCATGATCGAAAAGGATCTCGGCGCCGACATCGCCCGGGCCGTGGCCAGGAAACTGGTGGTCTATCATCGCCGTGCCGGCGGCCAGTCGCAGTTTTCGGCGTTGCTCGAGCTGGAGCCCAAATCAGACCGTATCCAGAGCGCACTGACATATGCAAAGCGCAATCTCGCGACCGCGCTGACGGTCGGACAGCTCGCCGGAGCGGCGCACTTAAGTCTGCGTCAGTTCAGCCGGGCGTTCCGCGCCGAGACCGGCCAATCGCCAGCCAAGGCGATCGAGAACCTGCGTGTCGAGGCCGCCCGGCTGATGATGGAGCAGAGCCGCCATCCGATCGACGTCATCGCCCGGCAAACCGGCTTTGCCGATCGCGACCGCATGCGCCGCGCCTTCCTGCGCACCTTGGGACAGCCGCCGCAGGCAATCCGCCGAAACGCGCGTGCGCAGGCAACCGCCGCTAACTGAGCTGGCCAGCCACTGACAGGTCCGCGTCGTTTTTCCTGGAAACGTCTATATTGTCGTCACCATAATCCGGTGATTCGATTTGAAGGGCGCGAAAGCGGTGGCACCGTACTCGCGGCCGCAATGAGAGAACCGGGGTGAGGATGCCGAATGTCATTGACCTTGGCGTACCGGGGCTTCGACTACGTTTCCTATTACAACGGCGGTTACGTAAACGCCGACTCGCTTGCTGCTCTGGCGGCCTCCGGCGCGAACGCGGCCGGGTTGAATCTCGAGTACGGAATCAACGTCAACAACTCCACGGTCTACGCTGACGCCAGCTATACCGACAGCCTGACGGCGCTCGGCAACACCATCACGGAGGCGAGGAGCCTCGGCCTGACCGTGATGGTCAAGCCGCTCATCGATTTCCTGGATCCGAGCAAGATCGGATCGAATTCGGTGGGCGACTGGCGCGCCTACTATAACCCGGCCAATCCAGCCGCATTTTTCGCCAGCTACAAGTCGATGATCGTTGCCGAGGCGCAAGTCGCGCAGGCCCATGGCGCCACGGTGCTGTCGCTTGGAACCGAGCTCGATCAGCTGACCGGCCCGCAATATCTGTCGTATTGGACCGATATCATCTCGTCCGTGCGCGCGGTGTTTTCGGGCAAGCTGACGTATTCGGCTGACTGGAACGACGATACATCCCCGTGGCAAGGACATAACGGGCTCACGGCGGGAACCGGAAACCTGGCGACCCAGGTCAGTTTTTGGAATTATCTCGACTACGTCGGTCTCGACGTCTACGCGCCACTCTCGGACGCGGCGAACCCCACTCTTGCCAATCTGATCGCCGGCTGGACCCAGGTGCCGACCGACCCGGCGTCGCACGCGGCGACCGGGAATCGATCGTTGATCAGTTACTTCGAGAGCGTGGCCGCCCAAACCGGAAAGCCGCTCCTCTTCACCGAAATCGGCTACGAGAGCGCCACCGATGCGGCGTCGCAACCGGCCGGCAGCTCTACGAACGTTTTTGATCCGTCGTTGCAGGCCAATCTCTATGCGGCCTTTTTCGATGCCTGGAAGGCGTCCGGCGACAGTTCTCTCAACGGCGTATTTTTCTGGAACTGGGACCCCAACACCGCCGAGGTCGGCCCAGGGAACGGCGCGAATTTCAGCCCACAGGGCTTGCCCGCCGCCGCCGTCGTCAAGGCAAACTTCAACGATGCCGTTCCTCCGGTCGCCCACAATGACGCGTTCACGGTCGCCGGGAACGTGACGCTCACCGGGCACAACGTGTTCGCCGACAACGGCTCCGGCGCCGATAGCGGCACGGGTTTTGCGGTGACGGCGGTCGATGGTTTCGCGGCAAGCGTCGGCAGCCAGATCACGCTCGGCTCGGGCGCACATCTGACGCTCAAAGCGGACGGCACCTTCACCTACGATCCCAATCACGCCTTCGACAGCCTCGCGGCGGGTGCGACCGGGACCGACACCTTCAATTACACCATCACCGGCGGCTCGACCGCGGTCGCGTCGATGACCGTTACCGGCGTGCTGCATCAGCCACAGACCAACGACTTCAGCGGCAATGGTCACAGCGGCATCCTGTGGCAGAACGCCGATGGCACGCCGGCGATCTGGACGATGGACGGCACCAACCTGGTTTCCGGGTCGAACATTGGCTTCAACCCGGGCTCCAGCTGGCATGAGATCGGCACCGGCGACTTCAACGGCGACGGCAAGGCCGACATCCTGTGGCAGAACACCGACGGCACCAGTGCCGAATGGTTCATGAATGGCACCAGCCTGATCTCCGGCGGCAGCGTCGCGTTCAATCCGGGGCCGGCCTGGCATGCGATCGGCACCGGCGACTTCAACGGCGACGGCAAGGCCGACATCCTGTTGCAGAACACCGATGGCACAGCGGCGGTGTGGCTGATGAATGGCCTCAACATCCAGTCGGGCGCCAATGTCGGCTTCAATCCGGGTCCGTCATGGCATGTCATCGGCGCCGCCGACTTCAACGGCGACGGCAAGGCCGACATCCTGTGGCAGAACAACGACGGCACCGTCGCCGAGTGGTTCATGAACGGCACGCAACTGATCTCGGGAGGGAGCGTTGCTTTCAATCCGGGGCCGGCCTGGCACGTGATCGGCGCCGGCGACTTCAATGGCGATGGCAAGGCCGATATTCTTTGGCAGAACGCCGACGGCACGCCGGCGGTATGGCTTATGAACGGCCTCAACATCCAGTCGGGCGCCAATGTCGGCTTCAATCCGGGACCATCGTGGCACGCAGTTGGCACCGGCGACTTCAACGGCGACGGCAAGGCCGACATCATCTGGCAGAACAATGACGGCACGCCGGCGGTGTGGCTGATGGACGGCACCAGCGTGATCAGCGGCGGCAATGTCGGGGCCGACCCGGGGAGCAACTGGCATGTTGTCCCGCCGCATCACGACGTGCTCGTGTAGCGTTCGCTCGCATATCCCTCGAATGACGCTCAACGGAGGGCTTACCGCTATGTCCGGTCATGTTTCCGAACCTCTTGACCTGCAGACGAACGCATGAAACCGCTCGCGCCCTGCGGCCATCGGATTCCAAGCCTGGTCGTTTAGGCATGTCTCCGTTTAGGCATGTCTCCGTTTAGCTATGTCTCCGTTTTTGCTCGTGAACAAGTGCCGGGGCGTCCTTCTCATCTTCATTCCCAGGATTTCGTCGAACGAAGGTTTCCAATCAATTCCCGATTCAAACGGAGAGATGAGGCAAATGAGCCCGTCGCCGTCAAAATCTCTATTGCTCGCGAGCCAATCGTGAAAGCGCACCAGTTTCGGCATCAGTTCGTAAAGAAACAGCTTGTCCAGGCTTACTTCGTATATTCGCTTGACTGCCTGGGCGACCAGCGGTGGCTGAACGAGAGCGCTCATATGAGAACGCAGGCTCTGTAGCCTAGGGCGAGCTTGCAAAAGGATTGAGCCTTTAATCAACTAATCTGTCGGCGCTGCATAAGTTTCCGCTGGTGAGCGAAGGCATTGCGAATATCCTTGACGGTCGCAAAATCGCGGTGCGCGTCGTTATGCTGACTGGCACTTCATGGCAGCTATTCATTGCGTTGCCGCGACCTGCGTATGAGGGCTCCCAGCACGTTGGAATAGTCATCGGTCCAGACGCGCTGAGCGGGATCGGGCGGCAGGACCGGCCAAAATTTCGACTTGGCGAGTGCCCCGAACTCCTCGTCCTTGCGCGCCACCGCGGCGACGACCGGGACCCACTTCTGCTCGCTCGCATCTTCTTGAACGTCGCCGCCGTCATAGAGGCGCGTAATCGCGCCGTTTGCATCGGCGACGCCGGCAACGACGCTCCCAAGCTCGAGGTGATTGTTCGACACGTGGATCGCCACGATGCCGTTCGGCTTGAGCTTGCGCAGATAGAGCGCCATCGCCTCCCTGGTGAGGAGGTGTGTCGGTATTGCGGCGCCGATGAAGGCATCGACAATGATTAGATCATAACCGGCATCGGGCGCGTTCGCGATCATCAGCCGCGCATCGCCTTGCACGATGGAAATGTTCGGCCGGCATTCCGATATGAAGTTGAACAGTTTGGGATCACGCGCGATCCGGATGACGTCGGGATCGAGTTCGTAATAGGTGGCGCTGTCCTCCGACCGCGCCTGGCAGGCCAGACTTCCGGTGCCTAGTCCAATCACCGCATAGCTGATCGGTCCGCCAACGCGGGCGCGCACCGCGTCGAATGTCTGCGCGATGCCGGCGCCTGCCTGGAACTCGGAGATCATTTCGGGTCGGCCGGTTACCGGATTTCCGTCACGGTCGCGGATGCGCTGGGCACCCTGGCCAATGCCGCCATGCCAAAGCACGCGAAACCGGCCGTCGCCCGTTTCCGCCGCGGCCAGGACGCCGAAGAAATTGCGCACCACAAAATTATTGATCGCGTCGCTATACTGATAGTGTCCCAGGACCAGCACGAACGCGATGATAGCGGCGAACGCCAGCGGGGCCCGCCAGAAATACACGGTCAGGCCGAGAAGTGCGCCGAGGAAGAGCGTGATCAAATTGTCGTCGAGCCTCACGCCCGCCGACATGAGCCTGGTGAGCAGCGCCGCCGCCGCGACAAGGGCACAGAACAGCAGATATTGCCCGTCTCCTTTCATCGCCGGTGCGAGCCCCGGGATGCACAGGACCGAGAGCGCGATCAACAGGGGATATTCGGCCACCCAGTTGAACACGTGCGGGGCAATCAGCCCGACCGCGATCCCGCCGATCGCGCCGCCCGCGGAAATCCACATGTAGAAGGCGGTGAGGAATTGCGGTGCCGGCCGCCGCCGCGCGAGCTCGCCGTGGCATAACAGTGCAATCACGAAGAATGCGCTCAAATGGACGGAGGCGATTCCAACTATGGTCGAGAACGGCGTGATAACCATGACGGCAGCCAATGCCACAATGACGAACGGGAAGGCTTTGACGACCAGCGCATGCGCAACGACCGGCCGCGATTGGAAAGCGATAACGAACGTCAACAGGTAGATCGCGAGCGGAACGACCCAGAACAGCGGGACAGCCGCTGCGTCGGTCGAGATGTGGAGCGTGACCCCGAGCAAAAGGCCCGAGGGCACCGCCGCAAGTGCGACAAGGGTCAACCGGTCGCGCCAGGTGAGCGGCGCGGCTTCCTCGCTGTCGGCGGTAGCGGCAGCCGGCAACAAGTTGGTCGATCGCAGCAACAGCACGCCGCAGGCTGCGATCAGCAGGATCAGGACATAGAAGCCGACGGTCCACAGCCACGTCTGCTCGCCAAGCCGCAGGAACGGCTCAACTGCGATCGGATAGGAGATGAGTGCGAGGAAGCTTCCGACATTGCTTGCGGCAAACAGGAAATACGGGTCGCGCACTGAAGGATGATCGGTGCGCACGAACCACGCCTGCATGAGCGGCCCATTGGCGGCGAGAGCAAAGAATGGCAGCCCGATCGAGGCCGCAAACAAGCCGAGAACCCAGAACGCCTCGCCGCGCGAAGGCGGCTGATCCCATCCGCTGGCGAGGTGAAGCGGCAGCGCGGCACACGCAATCAGCAACAGCGCGAGATGAATGAGGACGGAGGCCCGTCCCGGCGCGAAGCGCGTGAGCAGGTGGGCATAGGCATAGCCGGCAAGCAGGGTCGCCTGGAAGAATACCATGGCAACCGACCAGACCGCGGCAGCGCCGCCGAGCCGCGGCAACACCATCTTGGTGAACATCGGCTGGACCGCAAACAGCAACGCGGCACTCATCAGGATGGCCGCGAAAAATGTCGCCAACAGCAAATTGTAGGGCGAGGAGGCGGTCTGCGTCGTTCCGTCCGCGGGGAGCTGGGAAATAGCCATGCCCCAACCTTTGTGCCTATTTGGCTTAATGGCGAAGGATTACGACGAGAATAGCCGACCACTGCGCTAAAGCGAATGCTAGCAGCCTGTCGAAGCGCGAGGAAGGCGGCAAGTGGCCCGGAACATCTATTGACATATGGCGTTTACAGCTGTCCACTTCGCGAGTGGGAACTTCCTGTCTGGCAGGAGAGAGCCATGCTCAAACTCATTCTGGCGGTGACTATTGTGGCGCTGACCGCAGTGACGGCGTTTACGGCCGGCGGAGCGCTGGTCGGAAGCACTGACCCGGGACGTCAAACCCGCTCCGGCGGCGTAGCCGGAAATCCCCAGGGAGGCTTCTTGCGCGGTGGGTATGACGTCATCGCCAGAGGCGACATGAGCGGAAGCGGCGGTGGCGGCATGAGGGGCGGAATGATGGGTGGCATGTCGGGCAGCATGGGCAAGGGCAAGGGTCAGCCACCGGGATCGTTTGGATTTCGTCGCAAACGGACAGCTCGTGAAGCGGCTGATCGGGTGACGCAGACCATCCGTCACCACAAGATGCGCGTGCGGAGGAGAAGACCGCGTGACGCGAGCGCCTGACCATAGCGGCAGCACGTCATTCTCGGTGCTGAAGGTGCTCTATCTGCTGGCGGTCACCGCCCTAGCCTTCATGGTGCCGGCGTTTGAGACAACGCGGCCTGCCCGGTGGTTGGTCATTCCAGCGCTGCTGGCGATTCAGGTCGTCATTTTGCTGGCCTGCCGGATTCGGATCAGCGAAATCGTACGCCCGGCCTGGCGACTGAAATGGTTATTTCTGTTCCTGATCGGCTGCTACGTCCTTCTGCCCGCGGAGAGCCCGGGCGCAGGCGAGGTCGTTCTGCCCTGGCGCGTTCCACTCCTCGATTGGGTGCTGCCGTTGCACCTCACCGGGCTCGAGCGCGCCGCACTGATGTGCCTGCAAATCCTGGCGCTGCTGCTTGCCTCGGCGGTTGTTCGGGTCACGGGCTCCGGGAGCGATCTGGTTGACGGCCTGCGGGCGTTGCGGCTGCCCGATCTGTTCGCCTACTCGCTCGACCACACGCTCGAGCTGCTGGGGGGCGCGAAAAGATCCGGTCGCGGCCGGGCCGAAGCCGCGGGGCAAGGCGGCGCGCTTGCGACGGTGAAGCGAATGCTGCACGGCGACATCGGCGGGTTCGTCCAGACAATAAGGGCAAACATCGAGCGCGCCGTGGAGCGCGCGGGCCACGAAAGCGACCGCCGTCTCAGCCCTCACTTGGCCCACGATATCGGCATCGTGACCGGCATCGCGTTGTGCATGGCTTCTATCAAGGTGCTCAGGCTCCTGCCCGGTCTGCCATTTGCTCCCGGACACAAGGCACTCCTGTTGTTCCCGCTGTATGTGCTGGCATCTCGCCTCACCTATTCGCGCTGGGGCGGAACGGCTGCGGGGTCCATCATGGGAGTGATCGGCTTCCTGCAGGGCGATGGCCGGTTCGGCGTCCTGGAGATCCTCAAGCACGTGGTGCCCGGCTTGGTGATTGACCTTGCGGGGCCGCTGGTGCGCCACCTGCCGGCCTGGGCCCTGGGGTACTGCGTTCTTGGCTTGGCGGCGGCTGCCGGGCGGATCACCACCGAGCTGGTATTGGTGCTCCTGCTTGGGGCGCGAGCCGAAGTGTACCTCTTCCCAGCCGCCATCCTGGTACCGAACCTGCTGGCAGGATTCCTCAGCGGGTTTGTGACCATTTTCGTTCTTCGTGCGTTTGCACGTTCGGACGACAAGGTGAACGAGGATCGGGATGCCCAGGCCGACACCAAGCCAGACGAAGCTGCCGAGATACCGGCGCAGCAATTGGAAGCCGAACCGCCGAAATTGGGCGCATCGGCCTACCCCGTCCGGGAGAAATAATTTTTGCGCCGAATCGAGCGGATTACCTCATTCGCTTCGAGCCGAACTCTGTGCCTGAGGAGATGCCTTGTGCGGAACCGGTTGAAAAAAATCTGCGTCGCGCTTCCAATTATCGCCGCCATGGCTTGCGCGAGTTGCGCGGACCGGGCGAGCGCAGCCGAACAAGGTGCGGTTCGCGTCGCTGCCGCGGCAGATCTCAAATTCGCCATGGATGAGATCGTTGAAGCATTTCGTCGCGAGCGTCCGGCCATCGACGTCCAGGTCACGTACGGCTCGTCTGGAAACTTCTACGCGCAGCTTTTCAACCGCGCCCCCTTCGACATCTTTTTCTCGGCGGACGTCGACTATCCCCGCCGGCTCATTCGGGAAGGTGTGGCACTCGCCGACAGCGAGTTCCTCTATGGAATAGGGCGCCTCGTCGTCTGGGTGCCGCGGGCTTCGCCCATCGAAGTCGAGAAGCTCGGGATGCAAGCGTTGCTCAGCCCTTCGGTGCGCAGGATTGCCATCGCCAATCCACGCCACGCACCGTACGGCCGAGCAGCGGAGGCGGCCATGAAGAGCTTGGGCGTCTATGACCGGGTGAAGAACCGACTCGTGCTTGGCGACAGCGTGATGCAGACGGCCCAGTTCGTCGAGAGCGGCGGAGCGGAACTCGGGATCATCAGCGAGTCGCTCGCGCTCGCGCCGCGGCTGCAGGACAAGGGCCGCTTTTGGGAAGTGCCGATTGATGCGTATCCGCGCCGGGAACAGGGCGGGGTGATCTTATCGTGGGCGCAGGATCGACCTGCCGCCGAGGCCTTGCGCGACTTTGTGCTCGGTGAAGGCGGCAGGGAGATTCTGCGCCGGCACGGCTTCCGGCTTCAGGAGAGCGATCATGGATTTTGAGGCGGTCTGGCTGAGCGTGCAGTTGGCATGGTGGACCACAGTTATCTTGTTTGTCTTGGGGCTGCCTCTTGCATACTGGTTGGCGGTCACGCGATGGCGCCTGAAATTTCTGCTTGAAGCTATCGTCGTGCTTCCCATGATCTTGCCGCCCACCGTGCTCGGCTTCTACATCTTGATCGCCGTTGGCCCGCTGAGCCCCCTTGGACGCACCTATGAAGCCATGGTGGGGCGCTCGCTCGCCTTTTCGTTCCAGGGCTTGTTGCTCGCCTCCGTGCTCTACAGCCTCCCCTTTGCGGTTCGACCGTTCACCGCGGCCTTCGCGGGCGTGGACCGGCGCTTGGTCGAGGCATCGTGGTGCCTCGGCGTCTCCCGACTGCGCACCTTCCTTCGCGTCGCCTTTCCGCTCTCGTGGGCTGGAATTCTCACCGGGGTGATCCTGAGCTTTGCCCACACGCTCGGCGAGTTCGGCGTCGTCCTCATGGTCGGGGGTAACATTCCCGGGGTAACCCGAACGGTATCGATTTCGATTTATGATGAAGTGCAGGCGGTCAATTACAGCACGGCGGCAATGACCTCATTGGTCCTGCTGGCGTCGTCATTTCTTGCGCTCAGCGTGACCCACCTCGTGAATCGAAAAACGCTTTAGGGTTAGCTGATTGCCACATCACGCCTCAGTTGCCGCAAACCGCATCCGCCGAGCCCCGGCCGCTAGCTTTTCGCAGGCACGCCAATATGATACCGTTCGTCGCCTACTCACGGGACAAACAATGGTCGTGTCCTGCAGCGACGACGAGACGGTGACACCGGGCGGCGCTGCCAACAGCCGCGATCCGGTTTCGCTCGATCCGGCGGGCACAGCACAGCCGCTTACGTTGAGCAGGAACCGGGCGGTCCATCCGAGCCGCGCAGCACCGGCGGCGGTCGAATTGATCGCCGAGTTCGAAAAGCATTTTCCCGGCGGACCCGTCATCCAGGTCGAGCTGCGCCGTCCCGCCGACGCCTTTTCGCTGACCGTCCTGTTCGGTCGGTCGGGCTCCGGAAAGTCGACGACGCTGCGATGCCTGGCCGGCCTGGAGAGGCCGGAGCGCGGCACCATCCGCTTCGGCGACGAAATCTGGTTCGACGCTGCACGTGGTATTTTTCTTCCGCCGCAGCGTCGCCGGATCGGCTACCTGTTCCAGGATTACGCTCTCTTCCCGCACCTGCGTGTAGCCCAGAACATCGGCTACGGCCTGGGCAAGATCGCGGCGCCGGAGCGGCGGCAGCGCATCGAGGAGATCACGGCGCTGCTCGGCCTGGCCGGTCTCGAGGATCGCTACCCGAGGCAGTTGTCGGGAGGGCAGCAGCAACGCGTCGCGCTTGCGCGCGCGCTGGTCTGCCAGCCGCGCCTGCTGCTGCTCGACGAGCCGCTTTCCGCGCTCGATGCGCCCTCCCGAGAGCATTTGCGGCGGCAGCTCCGGCATTGGCTCGTCGAGCTGCGAATGTCGACGATACTGGTGACTCACGATCGCATCGAGGCGCTCGCGCTCGGCGATCATGTGGTGGTGTTCGAAACGGGACGCGTGTGTCAGAGCGGCTCGGTGCAACAAGTATTCTCCGCGCCGGTCGATCGCGCCGTGGCGCGCCTCGTCGGCGTCGATACCATCGAGCGCGGCGTGGTCGTGCAGGTGGGCGACGGCTTGGCAACCATTCAAGTCGGCCCGAAGCAGCTCATCGCTCTCGCCCCGTCGCGCCGGAACGGCGGGCGCGAAGTGTATGTCTGCATCCGCGCCGAGGACGTGATGCTAGAGAAGAGAGGTGCCGATCTGTCGCAAAGCAGCGCGCGCAACCACCTGCTCGGGCACATTCGCTCGGTGGATCGCGAAGGGCCGATGATGCGCGTCAACCTCGACTGTGGCTTTCCCCTCAAAGCGTTGGTCACCAATCAAGCCTACCAGAACATGGGGTTGCGGGAGCGGGACGAGATCGTGGCTGTGGTCAAAGCGCCGGCCATTCATCTGATTGCCCGGGACTGATCGCGAGGAGATCCAAGAGGGCTATTGCGGGGTTCACGACTGGAGAAGATGCCTTGCGGAGGAGATGATGCCGAGATCTGCGGACAGGATCACGACCTCTCTACGATTGCTCTGGGCGGCATTGTCATTGCCGGCGCTCGGCGGGCTCCTGATGATGGTTGCGCTCGCGCTCCCCGCGCTCGCCGAGCCGCGCGTCATTTTGAAGGGACACACGCTGCCACTCGGCGGCGTGGCCTATTCGCCTGACGGCCTTCACGTCGCGACGGCCAGCTACGACCGCACCGCCAAAGTGTGGGAGGCGGCTACCGGCAAGGAGCTTGTCACGCTGGCGGGACACGCCGGCACGGTCGAGGCCGTGGCCTTTTCGCCCGACGGCAAGTTGCTCGCCACCGGCAGCTATGACGGGACGGTAAAGCTGTGGGACTGGGCCGCGGGCAAGGCGTTGGCCACGTTCGCGGGCCACTCCAACATGATCCGCTCGCTCGCGTACTCGCCGGACGGCAAGACCGTGGCGTCCGGCAGTCACGACAACACGATCAAGCTGTGGGATGTGGCGAGCGGCCGGGAACGGGCTCAGCTCCGTCATACGGGCGCCGTCCGGTCGCTGACCTTCAGCCATGACAGCAAGGTACTGGCGTCGGGAAGCAACGACACGACCGTCAAGCTTTGGGACGTCGCCACCGGCGTCGAGCAGGCGACGCTGCGCGGTCACGACCATGGTGTCCGCGGCTTGGCCTTTTCGCCGGACGATAGAACGCTGGTCACCGGCAGCATGGATGCCAGCGTGCGGCTTTGGGATGTCGCCGGCCGCACGGAGAAAATGACGCTCGAGGGAACGGAGAATGACGTCCTCAGCGTTGCGCTTTCTTCCGATGGCAGGCTGGTCGTCGCCGGGCATCAGGACGACACGTTGAAAGTGTGGGACGCGGAGACCGGCAAGCTGCTTGCCAGCGTGCTCAACGTCGGAGACCGCGTCCGCGGCGTGGCGTTTTCGCCCGATGGCAAAACCCTCGCGACGGCCGCCATGGACTCCCTTGCCAAGCTGTGGGACGTGGCCGAGGTCCTCAAGGCCGGCATCCAGAGTCCCGCAGAAACCAGAAAGGGCGACGAATTGGCATCGTTCGCGGGACACACGGCATCCGCGATGGCCGTGGCCTTCTCGCCGGACGACAAAATCCTGGCTTCCGCCGGTAACGACCACACTGCGCGCCTTTGGGACGTGGCGACCGGGAGGGAGCTGGCCAACTTCAAGGGCCATACCGACGCGATTGTCACCATGGCGTTGTCGCCCGACGGCAAGATTTTGGCCACGGGCGCGTACGACCGAACCGTCCGGCTGTGGGAGGTACCAACCGGCAAGCCGCTCGCGATCTTGTCGGGACATACCAACGTCATCCGCGCCGTCGCCTATGCGCCCGACGGCAAGACGGTCGCTTCAGCGGGATACGATCAGACGATCAAGATCTGGGATGTGGCTACGGCCAAGGAGTTGGCGACGCTCGCAGGGCATACCGGGGGCGTCAAGGCGCTTGCCTATTCGCCTGACAGCCGCACCGTTGCTTCCGGCAGCATCGACGGGACGGTCAAGCTCTGGGACGTGGCCATGCGCAAAGAGATTGCCACCATCGATGTGCACACCGGGCCGGTCCATTCGGTGGCCTTCTCTGCGGACGGCACGCTGATCGCCTCCGCGGGCGCGAGCAAGGACGTGCAGCTGTGGGAAGCCGGCTCGGGCAAAGAGCTCGAGCCGTTCAAAGGACACACGCGCTGGGCGCGTTTCTGTGCGTTCTCTCCTGACGGCAGGATGTTGGCATCGGCAGGCCTCGACAACGTCGTGCGCGTCTGGGACGTCGCGACTCGCAAACAAATCGCCGAGCTGACCGGCCACCGGCGCCGGATTCACTTCGTGACCTTCTCGCATAGTGGAAGGCAGCTGGCGACGGCCGGGATGGACCGGACGGTCAAGCTTTGGGACACGCCCCAGCCGGCGCAAGCGAGCCCGACTGGCGGCGGCGAGGGACGACGAGAAGGCGGCGGCGTGCGCGCCGCCTGCCGGGCCGAAAGCGAGAAGCTGTGCGCAGGAGAAGGGCGCCTCGGACCGTGCTTGCGCGCGCAGATGGATCGGCTCTCGGCCGAGTGTAAGGCCGCGCTCGGTTCGGGGCGGCAGGGTAGCCAGTAGCGAGCGCAAGCGACGCGCCGAGACGTCGGGTGTCAAGGAACTGGAAGGTGACAAAGATGGACAGCGAAGCACTGGACCGCATGACGATGGCCTTGGCGGGCGTGAGCCCCACCGACGAGGCCCAAATGGGCTTGCTCGACACGCAGCCTGTCATCCAAATCCTGCCTGACGCAAACGTCGTCAAGATTGGCGGCCAAAGCTTCATCGACCGCGGGCGAGCCGCGGTGTTCCCACTCATCGAGGAGATCGTCGAGAATCTTCCCCGTCACAAAATGATCATCGGAACCGGTGCCGGCACGCGCGCCCGACACGCCTATAGCGTCGGGCTCGATCTCGGCATGCCGACCGGCGTGCTCAGCGTGCTTGGGTTCTTCGTCAGCATCCAGAACGCCAAGATGATCCACTATCTCTTGGCCAAGCACGGCATTCCATCGATCGAGCCGGCTCAATTCGCTCAGCTCCCGCTTTATCTCGCCGAGCGTCAAGCGGTCGTCTCGGTCGGCATGCCGCCTTACGCGTATTGGCAGCCCAATCCGGAGATTGGCCGCATTCCACCGCATCGCACCGATGCCGGCTGCTATCTTATCAGCGAAGTCTTGGGGGCGCGCTCGATGATCTACGTCAAGGACGAAGACGGTCTCTACACGGCCGATCCGAAAAAGGACCGCAATGCGAAGTTCATCCCCAAGATCACTGTCGACGAGCTCGAGCAGCTCGACCTCGTCGACGTCGTCCTCGAACATAGTGTGTTCCAACTCATGCGGAACGCCAAGAATCGCCGCTCGGTCCAGGTCATCAATGGCCTGAAGAGAGGCAATTTGACCCGCGCGCTCAATGGCGAGCCCGTGGGGACAATCATCACCGCCTAAGCGAGGCCGACCATGTCATCGTTCGCACCCCCGCCCCCTGAAATTTCCGTCGACGGACGCCACCATGTCCAGTCGATGCTCATGCGCGAGAGCCTGCTGGATAAGCGCGTGATGTCGTCGACCGAGACGCCGGTCGTGCGCATGCTGCCGTTTTGCCGCGTGCTCAAGGTCGGCGGGCGCTCGATCATCGACCGCGGCAAGAGCGCGACCTATCCGCTGGTCGATGCCCTCGCCGCCGCGTTGGCGAACTTCAAGCTGGTCATTGCCACCGGCGGCGGCATCCGCAGCCGGCACGTGACCTCGATCGGCATGGATCTCGGGCTGCCGACCGGCGTGCTCGCGCAGCTGCGGATCATCGATGCTCTCGGCAATGCCCACCTTCTCGGGACGCTGCTCGCGCCGCACGGCGTGGTGGCGATCCC
>WNGK01001739.1_pt1 | contig 24915 bp, 22 predicted proteins | sample 5400601 | NCBI WGS metagenome assembly WNGK01 (sample SAMN13153376, study PRJNA577476) | soil metagenome | isolation source: 60 cm soil or saprolite under Garry oak tree replicate 1 | place: USA:California | collected 2016-06-15
TGCAAATAGAAGGAGAACTTTGCCGCTTTCGGAAGGAAGATTTGCCGCAAAATGCCCTTTGTCGCCCCAAAAATGGCGGTCTCCCAGTTCAAATCGGAAGAAGAATTTTGCCGAGATTCAGAAAACGGAAGGAAAACCTTGCCGAGATTTGAATCAGGGCGAGGCGATCTCCACGCTCATCGAGTATCAAGGAAGAATCTCGATTATGTATGCTGTAGGTCGTCATTCGCCCTTCCAAGGGGCACAACGTGCTTTCCGAAGCAACAGGTTGTCGCACGAAATCGGAAGGAGAACCTTGCCACGCGGCAAAAGGCTGCTTCCATTTGCACAAGCAAGTGAGCAGCACCAAATGCGGTGGAGACCCAGACTTTCGGGTAATCCGCACAAGTGCTCACATTTCAGCTTAAAAGCTGCTCACATTTCACGTAATTTACCAGTTGGGGAACAGGCCTATCGGCAACTGACCGAACTCTATCGAGCACTGCGCCTGTATGTCAACTGCTTTCAACCCTCCATGAAATTGCTGTCCAAACAGCGCGACGGGAAGAAAGTGCGGTGCGTCTACGACCCAGCGAAGACCCCGCTGCAACGATTGCTGCAGTCAGGCGTCCTACCTGCCGAGATGCAGCAAGAACTGCTCGAGGTGGCACACGCGCTCGACCCCATCCGCCTGTTCCAACAACTCGAGCAGTTGCAACAGGCCCTGTTCCGCTGTGCTGTCAGTTGCTCTCCTTTTGTTCCAAACCCTCCACCCGCACTTCTCCGCGTCTTTTCCGTGGACGATTGTACAGCGGGAGCGCTTCAGGCTTCGGGGAACGCTCCCGATCCGGCAGCAGGGCTCCATACCCTGCACCAAGAGCAGGAGCGGAGAAAACGGGTCCTGGGCTGGCGGCGTACCACAAGGACCCCTTTGAGGGAGAGTGGGAGCAGATCCTGTCCTGGTTGGTTGCCAACCCTGAACGGAGCAGTGGCGACATCTTCCGGGAGCTGCAGCGCCGCTCCCCCGGACGCTATCAACCATTACAAATCCGCACGCTTCAGCGAGGCATGCGGAAAATACGAGCCGACCTCTTGGAAACGCGCGAGGAGCAATGGCAAGTGGAAGTGATCCGTGGCCCATCACCCCCGCCAGTTTCGTCAGCAGAGAATCCAGCCAGGATTCTCTGACCCCGCCAGTTGAATAAACCGCCGAGGAAGATTTTTGGTGAGGCAATGCACCTTGCGAGACCACCCGGTCAGATCCACATAGCCAGAGAGTACTGTTTTCTCAGACCCGTAACCAATCGCGAGCAACGTGCAACTCTCCCTCTAGAGAGTTGACCCTCTAGCAGCTATCACCCCGTTATTCTCGTTCGCAGAAGCAACGAAGCAACGGTCTGATAGAGGCCGTGACTCTCATGAAATGGATAAAGAAAGGACCACGTATGCGATTCAGTAGTGTGTTGAGTAGTTTGCTCAAAGGAAAACTCCTGGCGGTTGCGCTGGTGAGCATTGCCGTAGTCGGAGGAACAGCGGCGATGGCTGCTTCGAACCCAGGAGGACGGGACGTCGTTCATGCTATCATCGGTCTGACGAGTGCGACCAGCAAGCTTTTCGCTCGGTACAGCCAGTACAGGGGATGACATTCAGGCGATTTGCTCCCTCCACCAGGGAACCTTCAAGGGGACAGCTCCCAGCGGAGCGACGGTGGCTTCCAGTCAGGTCTTTGGCTATGGCGAGATCAACGATCTTTTGACCTACGCCCAGTATTTAGCAACTCATGACACAGCCAACGCCGCTGGCACGCTGACCAGCGACAATGCACGAAGCCACCTTGCGGAGGCGCTCCAAAATTGTGGAACGACAGCCTTAGAATCCTGCCTGCTGACCAAGATTCCCGGATTCCAACCTGGGAAGAGTGGAAACAATGGGAACGGAAACGGGAAGCCGACCAGCGCGCCCACGCCAGGCGGTGGAAAGCCGACCAGCACGCCTACCCCTCCTGGTGGTGGGAAGCCGAGTAGCACCCCTACCCCCCATTCCCACTGATTGGGCCTTGAACGAGTGCCGAAGCGTGTGTAGTCGGCACTCGTTCAGAAGGTTTGCCGCGTCGCACACAATCTCAACGCAGGCAATGGTCATGGAAGATTTTGCAGATTTTTGTCGGTTTGTGTATAACCCGGTGTAGTCAGTACTGACAACGCTGCTTCGAATCCGGCTTATCGGCAGCAGCAGGTTACTGCGACCGTTGCCAGTCCGTCATAGCCTTTTTCCTGATTGAGGCGGGGCGATCAACCGTAGATCGTTCAAGCGTTCATCTCGTCAGTGGCAACAGCCACAGGAGGGTACACTCACTATGTATTTACAACGTCTCTTCATGCTCTTCAGCATCCTTGCCGTCACCATGATGTTGATCCTGACGACAAAAGCTGGAGCTATTTCCACGGGGGGCAGTTCCGCAGGCGTTGCGCACCCCACGTATAAGCTGGCGCATATCCAAGCCAGCAGCAACTATCAGAGCGGCTACAGCCCCTTACAAGTGAACAACGCGTACAATCTCAACGGCACGTACACTGGCGCTGGTATCACCATCGCTCTCGTTGATGCCTACAACGACCCGACGGCTGCCGGCGATTTCGATACATTCTCCCAACAGTTTGCCTTGCCCACCATTGCCGGAGGATGCAACTGCTTCGCGAAAGTCAACCAGACGGGTGGGACAACGTATCCGCGCACCAACAGTGGGTGGGCCCTGGAGATCAGCCTGGATATCGAATGGGCACACGCCATGGCCCCGCAGGCGCATATTCTGCTGGTCGAGGCAAGTAGCAACAGCTTCGCCAATCTGCTGGCAGCCGAGGGTTATGCCACGGCACACGCCCAGGTGGTCTCCAACAGTTGGGGAGGCTCGGAATTTAGCGGCGAGACCGGCTCCAGCTATGATGGCCACTTCAACAAGCCCGTCGCCATCACCGTCTCGGCGGGCGATAGCGGCACGCCCGCCGACTATCCTTCGGCTTCGCCCTACGTCCTCTCCATTGGCGGCACCTCGCTGACGATCAACGGGACGACCAAGAGTGGCGGCTGCGTGAGCGCTGGCTGCACCTACGGAGGCGAGAAGGTCTGGAGCAGTGGAGGCGGAGGAGCCAGCGCCTATGAGGCGGAGCCCGGCTACCAGGTCGGTTACTGCGGCACGACAACCAACGTGAATAACTGCGGCGGCAAGCGGGGCACACCGGATGTCGCCTGGGATGCTGATCCGAATACGGGCGTGGCAGTCTACGACTCGACGAGGTACCAGGGCCAGAAGGGCTGGTTCCAAATCGGCGGGACGAGCGTTGGAGCCCCCAGCGTGGCCGGGGTCATCGCGCTGGCCGACCAGGCCCATAACACGACCCTCGTGACCAATACCCCCTCGACTCGCTTTGCCTATCAGAGCGATGCCACCTCGGCCAACTATAGCACCGACTACCACGATATTACCTCCGGCTCAAATGGCACGTCGTGCTGCACAGCTGGCAGTGGCTATGACCTGGCGAGTGGGCTTGGCTCACCGGTGGGAAATAGTTGGATCGGCAACGTATAGCAAGCCCGCTGGCGGGCCGTGTTGCACGCGAGGAGATGACCACACTGGTCTTGATGGATGAGAAGCGGTGGCATCCCTCATAAATACCCAGGTCTCAGTCCCTCATCTCCAGCGCGGTGGTCCTGGTGACGAGGTCTACCACAGGTAGAGAAACGTGGTCTGCACCGGTCGTTGCGGGGAACGTGCCCGGCCGCACTGCCTTCTTTGCATCGATAGCGGTCAACCCGCAGGGAGACGTGGATGGGGTCTTTCAGGCGCTCGATGATGTGCCAACAGGCACGGCTCCTGTGGCAGGGGTCGTCTCCTACTCTACCCAATCGACCGATGGGGGAGCGAGGTTTAGCAGCCCGTTGAAGCTCAGCACTGTGGGCTCTGACCCCGGTGGTTCCAGCGCCAAGAGCCTGGCAGCTCAGTTCCTTAGCGACTATATTTCCGCAATAGCAGCCATGTCTATGCCGTGTGGACCGACGCACGCAATGCCTCGCCATGTGCGGCTGTGGATGCCTATCGAGCGGGAACTGCGCCAGCCCCAGATGTGATTACGAGTTGCCCGACAACGTTTGGCAACACGGATATCTTCCTGGGCATAGTACCCTAGAGGAATGCAGAGCGCACCAATCTTGCATGCGTGGGGCACTGAGCACGCTCATGGCTCAGAGCCATGAGTGTGCGCTGCATTCACAGCAAGAGAAGCCTCTTGCTGGGGAAAACGACGATGGGGCAAGGCAGAGGCTATGACCAGTGGCCGGGAAGGGACAATGATCGCGCTGCCCTGGGAACTTGCAGGTCCGGGATGATGAGGTGTGGGAGTCGCGGTCGGTTTCTTTCCGTGATTGCCGTTACCATGTGCTCCCTGCGTATTCCCGCCGTTGCCATTGCCATTCCCGTTTGCACCTTGCAGCGTAATGGCCGTCGTCTGGGCAGCCGTGCCGTCGGGATTCAGAATGCCGATGCTCTGAGGATGCTCGTCGCCACTCCAGGGTATCGTAAACACATAGGTGCCAATTTGGAAGGAGCCTTGTCCCCCGATGACCAGGTTGTTTACAAGCAATTGTGCGCCCTGCTGCACGTTGTCACCGGCAATGTTGATACTGGCGCGTCCATTGGGTTGGGCGGGCAGGATGATTTGAACGCTGAGCAAGTGGGGAATCGTATCGCCCAGACGACCTAATGCGTCTGTCGTGCTCAGGCGCTCAGGGACAGCAAGTTGAAGCAGGAATCCCCGCAACGTCTGGCGTGCATCCGCCTCGAGGGTCGCAAGTTCTTTTCCCAGCCGAGTACGGTCTGGTTGCGCTGGAAGATCCTCAATGGCGCTGGCAGCAGTTGAATACTGCTGCTCGAAGTCTGCCAGCGCGTAGCGGTAGGCTTCTGCGTGTGCTGGACTGGCCAGGGTGGCCAGGGTGTTGAGTCGGTCTCTGGCACTTTGCAGATCCAATTCGGCTTGCGTCTCAGGTGAACGTGGGAGTGAGATCTGTATCCCCTGTTCCCAACGCTTCAAGGCATAGAGCGGGTTCTCGGGATTTGAGACCTGTGCCGCTGCTTCCAGCATGCTGGTGCCTACCAGGAGCAGGCACAGGCAGAGGACAAACGCAAAGCGTAAGGCAGGATGTGCGCCCCAGCGGCGTATGAACATCTTCTTTCGCGCAGGATGGTGTACCGTCGCTTGACGCAGCAAGAGACGCCTCTCCAAGTGTTGCGCAAAAAGTGGATCCGCCTGTAAGTGGGGCGTCGCTTGCAAACGGCGAGCAAGTGCCACCAGTTCATCTACTTCCGGGTCGCGACCAGGAGCATGCGTAGATGATGCGAGCCAATCTGGTGGCGCTCCACCTCGTCTGGAGCGCCTCTCTTCTCGTTCTAGCCGCTCATTGAGCCGTTCAGGTAGCGGGTTCATGGTGTTCCTCCCCGGTGTCGCGTTTGAAGATGAGACGCCTGCTCAGAGCCATCTTGCTTCGCTAATACGCGTTGTAAACTGCCGAGTGCGCGAAATTGCAAGGCTTTGACAGCGTTCGCTGTTTTTCCGAGCATGCGCGCAACCGTCGCCACGTCATAGCCCAGGATCAGTCGGCCAATCAGGACCTGGCGTTGCTCCTCGGTCAGCGCATTGATCGCGTTGACCACCGTATTCCATTCATCGTGTATCTCTGCGCTTTGTGCCGGATCCAGGCCGGGATGGCTTGCAAGGAGTGCCTCGCGTTTCTCGAACGCATCTTCTTCCCAGAGGCCGGGTTCGAGAGAGACAAGCGTCGGCAGATGCTCGCGCTGGCGATAATACCCGGCCACGGTGATACGCGCGATCTGGAGCAGCCAGGCGGCAAAGCTCGCCTCGTCGCTGGCTCTCAACCGACCGATGCCCTCGACCATCTTTAAGAAGACTTCGGAGGTCAAATCTTCTGCCGTCGCGCGATCAGGCACACGAGCGGCGATGTAGCCGAATATCCCGGGGAGGAACTGGCGATAGAGGATGCTCAGAGCCTCAGACTCGCCTCGTCGTGCGCGATCTAGCAGGCGGTTGATAGCCTCCATTGATTGATAACCTCCAAAGAAGGTCTCACTGAAGAGAGTTGCAATTTAGCCCATTGTAGTTACGGGTGAAGAAAAACACAATCACACTAGCCTTTTTGTCCGTGTGACGCTCGTCAAGAAGCAACATCGTAACCAATCGCCTTTGCCATGCAACTATCCCAGTGAGCATGGTGCGTATCGGGCTATTTTGCTCCGTTGCTCCAACTCCCCCTTCTCATCACTAATTGAAGAGAGAGACGGGGCTACGTGAGAACCCTGGCTTCCTGGTCCCCATTCGGTTGTTTTAGAAAGATGACCAAAGATGCGTATTCTCTCTGGCCATCGTACTGGCAAGGAGGAAGGCATTGGTTATAGCTGGACTCGGCTCTATATGCTTTGGTCTGGTACTCGGTTGGATCTCCTCCTGGTCGCTGCGACTGAAAGCAGTTGCTGGCCTGTTCACAGACATCGTCATCATCATCGAGATTCTTGGTGGGGCAGCGATCAGCGCTTTATTCAAAAGCGATGTGCTGTTCAGCTTGTACTGCATCAGCCTGGCAATTGGCTTTTTTGCCTATGTTGTCATTGACCTGGTTTTTTAGGGTGCGCGTGAGATTTTTGCAAAGAGGGGAGGAGCATGGTAGAATCGGGCAAAAGGGAGGAAAGGCTCAGCCAAGGAGGGAAGCGACCGATGAAAGCAGAGTATGAGCAGCGATGGAAGGAGCTGGCGCAAGAAGTGCTCTTAGGGATGCGAAGCTGGCGGAAGGACCATCCAACGGCCACGTTGCAGGAAATCGAGGAGGAAGTGGATCAACGGATGGCGCGCATGCGAGCAGGGTTGGTGGAAGGGACAGCGATGACAAGCGCAGCCGTGGAGGTAGGAAGCCGCGCCGCAGAGCAGCCAGCGCACTGTCCAAGCAGGTGCGCCAGCTGAGAACGACCGGGGAGCAAACGGTGCGCCTCGTGCGCAGCTATGGCTATTGCCCCACCTGTCAGGTGGGCTTTTTCCCCGCCTTTATGAGCAATTGGGATTGCGGCCCAAGGTGGGGTTGGGGTATAAGCACGGTAGGAACCAAAAGTTGGAATAAGACGTTCAGCTCGCTTGTAGAGCGGATAGAACAAGCGCTCCCTCATCAGATAAAGAAGCAATTTCAAGAGAAAAACCTGTATGGAAAAGTCGTTATTCCTGCTTTTACCTCTCAAACTAGAGAAAACCAGCGCCTTTCTCCCCCCTATTCCAACTTTTGGTTCCTACCGTGCTCACACCCCTAATAAGCTTGCCTGAGCTGACAGCAACCAAGAACTGAAAGCTCATCAGCCACGACTTCTCTTATTGCTCCGGTAATGCATTGCTTTTTCGATGGCAAGCAGGTGATCTGATGTCTCCTTAACAGCCCCAGTGTAGAAGGAAAGGGGGTTGCTGATCGGTGGGGAACACGTTAAGAAGTGATGTTAAATCGATCGATTGAGTAAAGAGTCCTTAACTTTTTTAGTGTTTAGACGTATTTTGAGGCCTGATCATTTATGACCAGACCACAACTGAATACGCGCGACCGGTTGCTCCGCCAGCCGCTCTTCTTTGCTTGACTTCTGCCCACTCGCACAGTGGGCAGAAGTCAAGCAAAGGAGAAAGAGGCCTATGGACCGACATACACTCGAATGGGTGGTTGCCAATAAGCTCAGTCAAGCAGCCTACGGAACCACCACCTACGATGCCCTCTACATCTTGCATATGGCGCTCCACGGACCCTCATCAGGATCGCTTGCACACGTCGGTGACCAGGTTCGCTATGCACTGCAACAGGCGCAAGCGTGCGGTTGCACCGACTGTCAGCAGGCAATACAGGAGTATGAATGGTTCCTGCGCGAACTGCCAGCATATGATCTCCCCTGACGTATCACTCTTCAGCGAGAAAGGAGCATGCTTCATGCGCCATCGTCTACGATCTCTTATCCATTCCCTGACTGCCGCATGGCCTACCTGCGATAAACATCCAAAGCAGCGTCTCTGCTTCAACTGTGGAGATGTCCAAAATGCGGCGAATGCACCTGCTAGGACAAAACGTGTACAACAGCTTCATTAGGTGTCTTGTTGCGCACAAAGAAGGAGGCTCACCCCCATGTATGATGAACGCCAAGCGCGGATCATGACGTATGCGCAACGGCTCAACGCCTACCTTTACAAGCACCAGAACCGGCGAACCGGAACGGTGACACTCGATCCCCTCAAGATTGAGCAAGAAACGGGCATCCCGCACGAGGATTTGGATGCCGCTATTGGAGAGCTTGAGCGCAGCCCCTCTCGGAAGTGGATTTTTAGCCGGTAAGCAAGTGGCATTCTGGTTCAGGCGCTTACTCAGCCAGAGCAGCCGCTCACCAATGTGTCTACCTCGTATGACCATCTACTCTGAGGAGTTTTGTCACTCTTCAGGTGCCCACTTTGCGCTGCTTTCGGCGGCAGATGAAGAAAAGGAGAGAACGTGGGTCCCATTCGCTTGGGCGCGACCTCCCCCTGAACCCCCTGCTGAAGAGTTATCATTCAGGGGAGATATCAACAGCTCCACGGTACAGTGATGGTACTTCCTCCTGCTGAAAACGTGAGGGAGCCGCTGATAGGGCAGGTAGCGCGTACTTGGATGGTTACCTGCTGCTGCTGACCTGGGGACAGCACGCCCGCTGACGGGCTCAAGGAGACCTGGTCTAAGCCAGTGCTGGATGCAGACCATGCCAGATTGCCTTGATACCCTTGGGGCAAAGACAGTGTGGCAATACAGGTGTACCGATGTCCATGGAATGGACAGTCACTCTCTGCATAGAACTGGCTGGGGGTAGCAACCAGCCCTGATGTTGACGCAGATGTAGGTGTTGGCGTGGGTCTGGGCGATGGGGTAGGACTAGGCGTCGCGGTCGGCCTGGGTGAAGGCTGTGGAGATGGAGTAGGCGATGGCAGGGGTGATGGGACCTGCGATGGTCCTGTTGAAGGCGCTCCTGAACGCGCCTGTGGAGTCAGGTGAGCAGCCGTTCTTGGTGAAAGGGCCAGGGGTAAAGCAAAGGAAGAGATGGCTACGATCATGGCGGCGATGACTATCGACAAAGCCGTAACAGCCAGCCAGAGATACTTGGAACCTTGATGGCCACTTCGGCGGCCACTGCCCATCCTGCCTCCGCTGGTGGGGGATACGGCCTTGGTGACGCCGGCATAAGTACCTGTTGCCAGTTCCGCCCGCGAGTCGACAATCACAGTCATAGGGAGGGTTGCTTGTTCCCAGCTGACGCTTTGAGGGTGAGGTGCCTCGATGACGAGTGAAACGGCAGTAGCTAGTTCAGCTACGTCAAGCTGCCCCGTCACGATGTTTGTGTGTACCTGTGCGCTCTCCGCTCCATTTTCGCACGCTTCTGCCGGAGAAGCAACGAGAGGGCCCACATCCTCTTGATGCTCTCCCTCCTCCTCACATGGCTCTGGTGTTGCAGGGACAGGTATATCGATTTGCTGCCAGATATCAGGAGGCTTTCTAGAGTGCTCAGGATCTCCGGGTAGGTTGTCTTCCTGCGCCTGCTGATGCTCGATCTTCTGAGACATGTCAACAGTACTTGTTAGCTGAGCAGGAGACTGGAAAGAAGAGAGAGCGGGGAGAGTAGCACGGGGCCAAACAGTTGTAGTAAGTAGGCGTGGCTGTAATAGGCGGGCTGTGCCCAGTGCTGTGATCAAGTCTTTCACACTGGCATGGCGAGCGGCCTGCTGTTTGGCCAGCGCTTTGAGGATTACCTCCTCAAGGCGTAGGGGGAGAAGCATATTGAGCTGCGTCAGGGCTGGCGGACTTTCCGTTGCGTGCTTCAGTTCCAGCGCTGAAAAATCAGCAGCGGCGAAAGGGACGCTGCCGGTAAGAAGTTCATAGGCAATACAGCCCAGTGCATACTGATCGCTGGCCTTGCTCGTCATGCCTTGAAACTGTTCAGGCGCCATGTAACGAGCCGAGCTGAGGTTGTGAGTAAATGCGCTGCTTGCCGCATCCAGCAGGGCGCTGATCGTCACGTCTGTGAGCAGCGCATCTCCGTGAGCAGTGAAGAGAATATTTTCAGGTTTGAGGTTCCCATGGGTGATATTGAGCTGATGGACGTACTGGAGAGCCTGCCCTACCTGTGAAAGGAGAGTCAATGATTCCTGTATGGGGATTGAGTGGAGAGATTGACGCTTGATGTGGTCTCGCAAGGAGCCTCTGGGAGCGTACTCAGTGACCAAGTAAGGCACATCCTCGTGTATGCCGCTATCCAGGATGGGCAGCAGATGAGGGTGTTTCAGCATTTTGAGCAAGCGGCCTTCCTGGAGAAAGCGAGGCTGTTGCTGTGAGGAGAGGTGTATGGAATACCAGAGCTTGATGGCGACGGTACGTCCTGTATGAAAATGCTGCTCTCCCCGGTACACATAACTACAAGGGTTGTTGCTGATATCAGCAACTAAACGATAGCCCCCAATGAGCCTGCCGATATAGGCATCTGCACCTATCATTCCAGTCTCCTCCGGACGGAAAGAAGTTGTCAGCCTTTTCATTGGCTTGCCAGTCAGTATAAGCGGACCCAGTGTAGCAAGTCAATGCAGAGTACTATCGGTTCAAATCATCACTGAGGAAATTTGGGTAGTCTCCCTTCTTTGTGTTGATGTATAATGTGGCAAGTACCAACACAAAGGAGAAAGGGAATGGATCAGGCAGGTCTGGCGCCAGCGGGATCATTTTGTTGGAACCCCGACTGCCCAGAGTATGCCCAAATCGGGCATGGCACCATCCGTAAATTTGGGCAGACGGCCAAAGGAGTACAACGCTACCAGTGTAAAACGTGCCAAAGGACGTATGCCGAAACCAAAGGAACGGTCTTTCACGGCTGCCATCATTCGCCACAAACCATCCTGGACTGTCTGGCGATGCTGGCGGATCGCAATAGCGGGGCCTCGATTCATCGCATCAAAGGGGTCAAAGAAGAGACGGTGTGTGAGTGGCTGCAACGAGCCGCCGGGCATGTGGAAGAGATCGAGGCGGTGTTGTTAGCGAACTATCCCGTCAGTCGTGCGCAACTGGACGCCCTGTGGACCTACGTCGGCCACAAGGGCGAAAAAGGGGGCGAGGCGTCGAGGAGGCCCGAGGCAGCTTCTGGCGGGGCACGACGATCGCGATAGACAGTCGGCTGCGCATTGGACGGGCCATTGCTAAAACGGAGGAAGAAGTGGCACTCGAGTTGATGACCCAACTCAAAGAGCGCTGTGGCAGGCAACTCATTGCTGTGCATACACAAGTGGTCTATGGGGACCCGCAAGAGGTGAAGGCTCTGCTTGGTGAGCAGACCGCCTATGTTGAACGCACGCATCTGACCTCACGTCAGATGAATGGACGCTTGGTACGTAAGAGTTTATCCTACTCCAAGCGACTCAGGCTGTTACGAGCCGCTTGCAGTTGGGAAGATTGGGTCTACAATTTGACTCGTCCAGTCAAGACGCTGCGGGTGGAGCAAGTTGCTGGCTCTGGACAACAACGCTGGCAACCACGGGCGCCCGCTATGGCTGCTGGACTCACTGATCATATCTGGACCATCAAAGAGCTTTTGATGACGGTGGTTCTTCCTTCCGTCATCAACACGAAATAGGGAGACTACCCGTAATATCAACCCTTTCTTAACCGCTTCTGAAGAGGAAGATCAGAAGTGCAGTTCGACCTGCTTGCGCACTCTCTGCTCAGTCTTTATAGCTCGTATATGGGTAAACTTCCATAAGTCTTCCACACGTATGACATCAAAGCCTAGCCCCTCCAGGTCTTTTGTAAACTGCTCTCGATGGGTAAAACGCTCCGTTGCTTCAATGATGTGGAGCTGCCCATCAAGTTTCAAGGTCCGGTGAGCCTCGCGAAGATAGTAAGTAAAGTTAGCCCCCATCAATGAGAGCGAGAATATGGCAACGTCGAGTGTCTCATCATCAAGGGGAACATGTGACATGTCACAAGCAATCACATGCTCATTGATGGCGATATGATCTATACTATAGACCGTGTGACGATCCGATACCGCCTGAGCAAGCAAGGCTTCCCCACAGCCGAAATCTCCAATCACTTTGCCACTGCGTTCTTGACACCAGTTGATCATTTCCTTGTATGGGACGACTGCCCAATCCTTGCGCTTTTCTCGGTAAAGCGTATGATAGTGTGCCCATTCCTCTGGGTTGACCTGCAGGCGCTCATGCGTTTTCTCGCTCTGGCTCTGGTTCCAGATACGATTTATTGCTGAAAATGCCCCATATTGTTGATGCCGACGTTGTACTTCGATCTCGTCTTCCTCTGGAAGAGGCACAATGATCTGAGATCGCGTGACTGTGTTCGTTCTCCCCTCATCTAGCCGCTTGAGCCAAGCCATAAGATCTTGATATGCCTGAGCAGGAGTACGCAGGTGTCCTTCTGGTACCACGCCGTCTACTGCTGCATCAGCAACAGATTTCTTGAAATGGAGGCGTTGCATCTTCGACTCACACCAGGACCAGCGTTCTCCATTCACTATAGCATAGGTGAGTGGCAAAATCAGGGTTACAGGCCGCCGTTGACCCTGACGAAAAATGCGTCCTTTGAGCTGTTCAAATTCCGCTGCTGTCCAAGGTAAGACATTGACGATCAGCCGATTACAGACGTGCTGTAGTCCATCTACTCCCGTGCCGATCGCACTCGTGCCAATGAGAATATCGATATCGCCATGAAGAAATCCATTAAGTCCTGATTTCTCTTCTCCTGTGTAGAAACCGATCTTCCACCTATCCTCTGTAAGCGCATCCCACAGTAGTTGATCAATACCGTGAATAAGCTGGGTATAGATAAGCGTTTTTGGCAAAACCTGTTGACGAATCACTGTTAACCTGGCCTTGGTCAAGATGTGTTCCAGCGCCAGAGGAGATCCTTGTTGACCTAATTCTTGAATTTCATTGAGGTATGAACTACAGTCGACCTCAATCTCCTGCTGCTCATACCCGATACGATATTCTGGCATCCAGCGAATACCTAATCGGACGAGTTTTTGATGAAGAGACATACAATTGGGTACAGTTGGCTGTGTCTGCAAGTCATCGTGTGTGAGACCGGTAACGAGTTCTACCATGCTCTTGCCTTCTTGTAGATTATTAATGACGGGAGTTGCTGACATGCCAAGTACATGCAGATCATGATTCTGTTGAGTAGCGAAGGCAATCATGGCCGCCACTAATTTTCTCCGCCTTGACATATCTTCCACCTGGCGTTGCTTTGCATAGTGAATCTCATCAATAATAATCAAATCAACTGTTTCCTGTTTGGTCAGCATCCGTATCTTTCTGGCTGCTCCTTCCTGCTGAAAACTCTCATAATTGAGCACAAGATAGCGGGGGTTTTGATCCATGTCCACTCTTCCAAAACCCAACTCATTTTCCTTCTCTTCATCCCAATTTGGTGTAAAGGTCTTGGCTTTAACGAGGCTCTGAGGGAAACTCTCGAAAATCGCATCTTGCCATCCCTTCACAACGCTATTGGGACAACAAATGACCGTCAATTGAGCATTGATCACTCTGCTGGCAAGAATCGCAGAAAGCGTTTTGCCTGCGCCTGTACCAGACCAGTTCCCGACTCGCTTCTGTTCGCGAACACGAACGGCACCAAGCCGCTGCATGAGGTTTGGGGGGACAAGCTTACTGTCCATGTGAAAAGCATAGTCAGATGGAATATCGAGTGCTTTTGCTTGCTCGTACTCCATCAGGAACCGCTCCTTGACCCGTTCCATGTACTCGCTACCACTCGCGCTCCTCGCTTGGGCAATCGCTGTTACTTCATCACGGAATGTGTGCCGCCAAATTTTCGTAAGCGCAGAGCTGATGAGAAATTCAACTGCATCTTCGTCTGCAGAATATGTACGAGCGTGATCAAAGGCTGCCAAGACTTTTCTTGTCTCTACCACTGGCAGCACATATCCATCGCTTTCTTCTTCATTAACCAATTCATCATGCATTTCTGATTGGAGCATTTCCTCTTCAATGACATCGAGTTCTTGCTCCTGTTTCTCTAAGGACTCAAGTGTTTGGGTGGGATCGTCAAGGAATTGATCAACGAGCGAGGGGACTCCTTCGAGAAATTTCTCAATTTCAGCAAGAGGAAATCTTCCTGTTGCTAGAGCTTTGGCAAATGCTTTGCTTTTTCCCGTCAGCAAGCCATTTTGTTGAAACAGGAGGTAGAGCTCTGCTGCGGTTAACGTGGTAAGGTGCTCTCGAAGGGAGCCGATAAAGCTCCGAAGTACAGAGAGCGTCCATCGGTTGTTACATCCTGGGCAATTACTGCTTCTTGTTCGATCATAGATTCGTGCCTCCCATTCATGGGTTATTTTTCCCTGACAACGCCACCATACCCTTTTCTCGCTGCCGGGTATAACATCATCAGGCGTAAGTATACCGTTTTTAGTCGGATGCCACTCGGCGGCAAGGTGAGGGTACAACGCCCGCAGCGAGGTCATGGAGGTTGCTATTAAACCTGAACACAGAGGGCATCTTGTGCCCTCCCCTTTTATCCGATTCGTAATCATGCTTTCCCACTCGTGAGAAGGATCGCTTTGGCATCGCCACCACACCTTCTTGTTACTTCGCGGTAATACCTGATCTGGGGTAAGCTTCCCATTTTTTACGGGATGCCACTCTGCTGCTATGTGGGGGTATAGGGCTTGGAGTGAAGTTGCCAGAGTCACCTTCTTGCTAACGCAGATGTGGCATTTCCCGCCTCTGACGCGGCTGGAAATTGATGCCTGCCACTCATGCGATGGGTTTTTCCGGCACTGCCACCAAGCCTTTTGTTCGCCTCTGGCCTTTACTGTATCAGGGGTGAGTGTACCATTCTTCGTTGGATGCCATTCGGCGGCTAAACGGGGATACAAGGCTTGTAACGATTGGCACATGGGACACCTATGTCCTTGCGCTCTATAGTTTATCGTCATGTGCCATATATGCGCTGGCTCTACCTGACATTGCCACCAGACCTTTCTTCCACTTCCAGGCTTCACGTCGTCTGGCGTCAGCGGCCTATTCTTCGTCGGATGCCATTCAACTGCGAGGTCAGGACGAAGATAAGACAAACACGTTGTTGGCGTTGCCACCTGTCCGCTACAGATCAAACAACCGTTTCCGTGTACGCGGCTGGCTATCACGGCTGCCCATTCGTGAGAAGTATCAATTTGGCACCGCCACCACACCTTTGTTCCACTTCCTGGAACAACATCATTGGGTGTAAGCGTTCCGTTTTTGGTCGGGTGCCATTCCCGAGCAAGCTGGGGGTAGAGAGCTTGTAAGGAGGTTGTTGGTGTAGGAACTCGTCCACTGCACTTCTGACATCCGTATCCCCTCTTGGCGCGACCCACAATTTTTGCTTGCCAGACGTGTGTAGGATCATTTGAGCACTGCCACCACACGTTTTGATTGCTTCCAGGCACCACATCACTTGGTGTGCGGGGAGCATTTTTAGTCGGATGCCATTCTTGGGCGAGTGTAGGATGTAGCGTGAGAAGGGAAACGCAGAGAGGACATATTCCTCCACCCAGAGATCTATTTGCAATCATAGCCTGCCACTCATGGGTAGGATCTACCTGACACTGCCACCAGACACGTCGGTGACTTCCAGGCAAGACATCACGCGAGGTGAGACCATCATTTTTTATTAAGTGCCATTCTTTTGCTAGATGTGGATACAAAGCGTGTAACGAGTTCGCAACAGTTACAGTTTTTCCCGCACATATTGGGCAATCTGTTCCTTTTGCTCTGTTTGCAATAGCAGTCTCCCATTCGTGAGAAGAATCCTTGCGGCATTGCCACCAGACCTTCTTGCCGCTCCCGGGAACTACTTGATCGGGTGTAAGAGACCCATTTTTGGTCGGATGCCATTCTGCTGCGATGTGAGGATAAAGCTGACATAGCGAATTTGTTGCACTGACAACCTTATTTGCGCAAACGGGACAACCACGCCCTCGTACACGACCACTGACAGATGATTGCCATTCATGAGTTTCATTTTTGTGACATCGCCACCACACTTTTTTTCCACTTCCTGGAACTACTTGATCAGGCGTAAGGTCGCTATTCCTCTCAGGATGCCATTCTGATGAAAGCTCTGGGTAAAGTGCCATTAAAGAGGTTTCAGGAGTTGCAATCAGGTGGCGACACATCGGACATCCATTACCTCGCACTCTGCTGTTAATCGTGGCTTGCCATTCATGGGTACTATCTCTGCGACACCTCCACCAGGCTTTTTCAGAATTACCTGGTTTTACCTCAGTTGGAGTAAGACTACCATTCTTTGTCGGATGCCACTCCTGTGAAAGTTCAGGATAGAGCGTTTGTAATGAATTGAGGGAGGTCACAAGACGTCCGGTACATATGGGGCATTTTCCTGAGCCATTTACTCGGAGTTGAATGACTGCCTCCCATTCATGTTCTGCATCACAGTGCCACCACACTTTTTTATTACTTTTAGGCTTGACATTCTCTGGAGCTAATTCGCCATTCTTCGTCGGATGCCACTCTGCTGCAATAGTGGGGTGAAGTGCTTTCAATGATGCAGTAGAAACCGCCTTGAGGCCGCTGCAGACCGGGCAACCATGTCCTCTCACACGGCTAGGTATATGTGCCAACCACTCGTGAGAGGGATCTACACTGCATTGCCACCACACTTTCTTATTACTACCTCGACCCACATCATGAGGCATGAGTTCATTGTTCTTTGTTGGATGCCATTCACTGGCTAGTTGAGGATGAGACTCTAGTAAAGACTGCTTAAACGTTCCTACCGGCGTTCTACATTTTGAGCATCCAGTTCCTCCTACGCGATCTACAATAGTCGCTTGCCATTCATGCGAGGGATCAGTGCGGCACTGCCACCAGACCTTTTTGCCACTTCCCGGTCGTACCTGATCTGGAGTCAGCATCCCATTTTTCAGGGAATGCCATTCTTCTGCAAGAGAAGGATGCAAGGCTCTGAGCGAACTAGTCGGCGTTGCTACCTTGCCTTTGCACATTGGACACCCATTGCCACGAACTCTTTTACGAATAACAGCTTGCCACTCATGAGTTGGCTCAACACGACATTGCCACCACACTTTTGTATGACTCCCCGCGATAACATGCTCTGGAGTGAGATCGCCATTTTTTTCAGGGTGCCATTCGATAGCAAGATCTGGATGCGAAATGGCTAAAACTGTTTTCACTACTATCTACCCTCATTTCATCTCACGCTCAACCTCATGTATCTATCATACTTGATTGAGTACGTCATGGCAATTGTTTGCTTCTACAGGGCCTGTTTGTCGTTCTGCTTAAATATACGTTGCTCGCACTCCGCAATCAGCCCTTGCATGAGACTGACCCTTTTCTTCTGTACTGTTACTAGAGCGCTACGCCAGTTTCCGATTGTTGAGCCGGAGCTGAGAGCATTGTTACAAATTGTTTTAATTCCTACTATTCGTTATCCGGGAGCTACCTCTGGCTTATATATCCTTTCCCTCCATCACCCGGAGGAGCATTTCCATCCCCAGCTGCTCATCAGACTTTGCCATCTGTTTCTCTATCGTGCCCTTGCTCAGCTCCTCGGCCAGCGTCAGCACCCTCGTATTGTTCTCTCTCAACTTCTTCATCTGTTCGACTAGGCGTGCGACTTCCTGATGCTGCGCATCGGTCAGGGGCCCAGATTGCCAACGGCGCAACTGTTCTTCAAACATCCAGAAGTCATTCTTTTGCGTGGTAAATGCCTGCTTGACACGATTCACCGTGAAATTGTCTAAGACATGCGGCTTTGACCTGGCCTCCAGCAGCGTCTCGTATTGCTCACTATCGGCCTCTAGCATTCCATCGATATGCGTGCCTACTGTGGGTGACATGCCGATTGGTTGAAATTGTGGTTGTGGTTGCTGCCCAGTCTGCCTGTGTGAATGTTTCTTCTTGCCCATGATGTACTCCTCCTGTTTTGCTTCTCAGTATAAAGCGACTGAGACAACAAGGCGAGAGGGAAGGGACCAATAGGCTTGTAACTAAAAATAACGGTAATCTATCAGCACGCTTCTACCTCTCATTCCTGTTTTATTCTAGTGTTACTTTGCGGGTGTAGTAGCTTCGCTACTCACCCCTAGAACATTGAAGTGAAACCTTCTCCTTTGAGACCTTGTTTCAATGTTCTAAATGTGGTCTTCCAGCTAGAAATTCTTCTCAAGAAGATACTTCTTGTATTCCCTTGTTCTGCTAGACGCTCATCCGCTGCTTACAGTCTATAATAAGCTTCTGAAGCAAACCGACGCGTTTTTTTCCCCTGAACGGAAAAGAGAGCTTGACAGCAGGTGTAGCCTAAAGGAAAGAAGGAGGATGAACAGCTCAGCAGGAGAACGACCGTGGTCCGACGAACCCGACCCCCCGCGTCCCGAAGCGACGCACGCCATCACGCTGACCCCGTTGAAAGAGTCTTGCCAGCAGTGCGGTCAGCCGCTGTGGGTAGGCTATCACGGCCATCGCACGGTGACCAAGTTGGATGGGCTCTGGAAGTTGACGATTGTAGTCCGTCGCTGTATGCAGCCGGAGTGTCCGTGCTATCATCTAGCTTACCGTCCCGAAGAAGAAGGACGATGGGCGCTGCCGCATGGCGAATTTGGCCTGGAGGTGATTGCCTTGATTGGCCACTGGCGTTTTCGCGAACATCGCAGCGTGCCAGAGATGCATCGTGCTCTGCTGAGCCGTGGGGTGAGCATCACGGAACGCAGTGTGACGAATTTAATGCAGCGCTATGAAGAACTGGTCGCCTTGCGCGTGATGGATCATGAGCGGATCAAGGAGCGGTTGCAGAAGCAAGGGCGTGTGATTCTCGCCATCGATGGATTGCAGCCAGATGTGGGGCACGAGGTGCTCTGGGTGGTGCGTGATTGCCTCTCGGAAGAGATCCTGTTGGCGCGTCCCCTGCTCAGCAGTTCGCAGGGTGATCTGACGACCTTACTCACCGAAGTCAAGGCACAGTTGGAACGCCTCGAGGTGCCGGTCAAAGGGGTCATTTCTGATGGGGAAGAAACCATCGGGAGCGCCGTGGCCTTTGTCTTCCCCGAGGTGCCCCATCAGCTCTGTCAGTTTCACTACCTGCGCGATGCCACCAAGCCGCTCTACGACGCGGATCGACATGCCAAGACCGAACTGAAGAAGCACGTGCGAGGGGTGCGACCTCTCGAACGAGCCCTGGAGGAACGCAGTGACCCAGAGGCCGAAGCAATCAGGGGCTACTGCTTGGCGGTGAGAAGCTCGTTGACCGATGATGGACGTCCACCGTTAGAAGCCTCTGGCCTCAAATTGCAGGACCGGCTTATCCAGATCAGCGACTCCATTGCCCGTGTCGAACAAAAAAAAGCCTTCCACCAGCACTGAAGCACTTGCAGCAGATTCTCATCAAGGCGCTCTCGCGCACAGCGGGACTGTGGTCTCCCATCAAAGACGCCTATGCGCTGGTGTATCAGGCCGCTCACATTTTGGCTCATCATGAGCAGCAGACGGGTACTCAGGTTCGGGAGACGTATCTGCTGCATCTTGCGCAGATGCAAGAACAGAAAGCGAGTCTGGGCACGTTGAGCGAGGCTATCGATCATTTTGTGGAGATCAGCGAGAACTTTGCGCCCGGCTTGTTTCAGTGCTATGATGTGCCAGACCTGCCTTGCACCAATAATGATCTAGAACATTGTTTTGGCGTCGCTCGTGCGCATGAGCGTCGGGCGACGGGACGCAGAGGGGCTATTCCTGGGGTCGTGGTGCGCGGCTCCGTCCGTTTGATGGCGGTGGTGGTGAGCAAACACGAGGACTTGCAGGCGGCCGATCTGCAACCCAGCGATTACCAGGCCTGGAGGCAACTGCGGACACACCTGCGCTATCGTGAGCAAGCGCGTCGCCAGCAGTTCCGTTTTCGCAAAGACCCTGCTGCCTACCTGGCGGCTCTGGAAACTCAGCTACTCGAGTGATGTTTTCCGTTCAGGGGGAAAAAAAGGGTCTTGCACATTTTTATATACCTCCTTGATCACCATGTCTCATCGTATCTCAACCAGATACACGGCCATTTTCCCTTTCGCCCACCCGTTTCACCAGTATTTCTTTCACTATTTGCCTGTGCCGCGCTCCCTTGCATTTTCCCCTTTGCCTTCTTTGCTGCTTGCTTCCTTTTTCTCACACGGCATCCCACGCCACACTGCGGCTATCTGTCATCCCCATGAAAATTTTCTAAGAGCAGCTCTTCGTCCTTATACATTTACTTACCATCCCCCAAAACGGCTACTCCAGATTTTGAAAGAACTCCTACCTGTCCTGACAAGCGGAGTGGCCCGCCAGTCCTGACAGCCGATATGTGTATACCATCCTCTGGCCACCCACATTCCGCAGTTTGCATTTGCATTTTTCGCAAAATCCCTTGGAGAGCGGACTTACAATGTAGAGCTTATTTATAGCTCTACATTGTAAAATGGCCTCTCACCTAAGTTCACGAAAAAACTGCGGAATGTGGGTTCATTATACAATTTTTATTCTCAATAGCCGAGAAGAAGTTCTCACCATTCGCGTAATCGCGAGAAGGAAAAACGAATTATTCTGGGTGAAAACGGTGAAATGAACACCACAATGGCTCATTTCGCTTGGTTTCATAGCCATCTGAGAATTTTTTACATCGTTCGATAAATGAGATTTTCTCAAGTGGGGAAAGCTACCATCAAAAATGGCGATTTTCTCCCTCAAGTGAGGCCAATAATTCGTTTTAGTCAAATTTTATTACGCGAATGGTGAGTTATTCTTCCTTTACAGGCATTCTTTGGTGCAGGTTCACCGATTGCAAGACAATGCCAACGACAATTATCACCAGCCCTACAACTGTACTAAGAAGTATCTGCTCGCCTAAAAAGAGCGCAATATAGACAAGCGAGAGAAAAGGAGTTAAATACAACGCATTTGAGATGACTGAGGTATCTCCATATTCCAGCGCCTTAAACCAGAAGATGTAGGAAACACCGTTCACTAAAAAGCCATTGAGCAGGAGCCAAAGCCACACGTGAAACGACGGCATTTTCAGCGAGGAGAAGAGTAAAAGGGTCGGGGTGATAAAAACAAGCGCGGTCACAAAGTAAATGAACACGCTGACTACCTGGTCGTACTGGTATTTCTTCCCTAAGACAGAAAAGAGGGCAAAGACACACGCTCCCCCGAGCGCTAATATATCACCTTGCAGACTGGTAAAGCTCAGGGTGAAAATGCTTCCATGCGTCACAATGACCATAATGCCTAAAAAGCTTATGAATATAGAGCAGAGTTTTTTTATCGTAAGCTTCTCCCTGAGAAGAGGAAACGCAAGAATAATAACAAGCATGGGCCAGGTGTAAGCTAAAATAAATCCCTCTGAGGCGCTGGTGAGTGCTAAAGCACCATACAAAAGAACATAATACAAATACGTCCCCAGAAACCCTAACACCCCTACTTTCGCGTAGTCATATATCGAATAGGTAGCCAGTACGCTCGTCTTTTTCTGAAAAAGGACAATGCCGCCCATCACGGTGCAGGAGAAAATGGTTGAGTAGAAAAGCATCTGAAGGTTGTTCAACTCAATCAGGATATACTTTGTCACTACAGGGATCAACCCCCAGGACAGAATACACAGGCCAAGAAAGAAAACCGATTTGGCTGTGTTGTTTGTCGTGCAGCGTTTATACAATGCTCTGGTTCCGTTACGAAGCTACTGAGAAGGGTACCACTATACTCATCCAGTGTCCATACTACCCCTCTTGTCAAGCTCACTCACGCTCATATGGGTACGTTCCTCTCCTGCGCTTTGCGCATCACGCTACGACGTGTGTATAAGAGGTCCTTCTGCAAAGCGCGAAACTCAGGATGGTTGGAAAGAGGGTGTTTGGGTGTTGCCGCAGTCCCTAGAATTGTCTCAAGCATAATAAGGATTTCAGCGTAATTGGTGCGCTGGGTACTGGTACTTTCCCGTCTTGACCACACAATAGTGTTACCTTTTGCAATGAGGCCATGTTCCCTCTCAGGGTCACAAGAGGTACGGGTAACTGCTTGTGAGCACGACTTTTACGAGCTTCTGCAACTCGAGGATTGCTTCCGTGGTATCTGGGAATGGTTTCCAGTAGCCCATAGAATCGGCAAACTCATCACATTCTTCATTATCGGTGGGAATATCGTAGTTATTGAAGACCATTCTCAATGTGTCACGGAGGACCTGGCGGTAGGGGCGATATTTTTCCTGGATGTAGCGGAATTGGATTTCTTCCCATTCCTCTTGTAAGGTTTGTGGGTCAACATAGCCAAGTCCTTTGGAATCCATACTTTCTGCGAAGAAGCGCAGAATTCCTCTTTCCCAGTCAATGAGTGTGCCATAACAGTCAAAGGTGATGGCTTTTGGTAGTGTGATCATTGAGTTTTTCTCCTTTACTGTCCGGTTGTCTGAGATTGGCTTAGCGATCTACCAGCGCCCTTGTCAGGGTCACCACTGTCACGAACATGCGGTAGAGATCGAGTAGATTATCGTTAGCAAGCCGCACAGCGCGAGGGCTTACTCGCTCAACACCGCGCACCCACTCTGCCATCTCGGCCATATCTGCAACAAGAAATGTGACTTCCAGGGAAACTGGCATCTTGAACTGAGGCGGATGCATTACGTCCGGTGTGCGAGCAAGTTCAACAGCACGAACAGCGCCCGCCCTTAAGAGTTCGCAGGCCACCGTGGGATGTATATGAGCAGCGGCAAAGCGTCCCAGTGAATGCTTTACGACAACATTTTCGGCCTCCGGGGCGACCAGTTGTGCCTCCTGGACGGTCACCTCGTCACCGCTGATAAAAATAATTGGCACAGCATAATGCGCAGCCACCAGCGCATTGATACCCGACTCACCCACCACTTCCCCGTTGATGCGCACCTCCCAGATCGCACCAGGATTATAGGTATGCGAGAGAACAGCGCGTTCGGCGCCAATCGACCCATGATAGCTGATAAAGCAGACCCCATCAAAGCTGGCATCAAGTCCCTGCATCATGTACAGAGGCTTATGCCTACCGGTAATCAATGTCGCTTTACCTGCGAGATCCTGCGGGTGAAGGTTGCGCATATGGTGATGCGAGTCGTTGACCACAAATTCAGTGGCTCCGGCCTCTAACGCGCCATTAATAACCGCGTTGACCTCGTTCGTGAGCAACAGGCGGCCTTGCTCGTATTCAGCACTACCTTCGATAATCTGTTCCCAGGCGACGATGCCGCTTGTACCTTCAAAGTCTGTTGAAAGAAAAAGTTTCATACTTTCAAAAATACCCCCTCCAAAGCTCTTTATCATGGTATCACACATTTGCTTTGAGATTATGGAGCAAGGCCGAAAATATCGTAGAATGAAGAGCAAAAAGCCGAAAGCTAAACGAAGAGCAACCTCTCCTGATGTTGTTCATAGTGTCGCGTGTTGAGCTGCATATGTTTCGTTGGTTTCTTTATGATCAGTACAAAGAGAGAAGAAGATAGAGCAATCTGCTTCTAGAGAGGAAGGAGTAGAGATATGGCGGTATCTGAACAACTGCATCTTGATCGTTTCGCAGCACCAGCACGACGAGCACTCTTGAATGCCCAACAACAAGCGGTACAAATGCAAGCGCAGGAAATCTATCCAGAGCATTTGCTGCTTGGTATTCTTGTACAGGATGATGACGAGGCAGCAGAGGTCTTAAGCCGTTTAGGTATGAACATGCAGGTGCTTCGTGGGCAAGTCGCTGTCATCTTTGGGAGCAGCACTTCAATCAGCTCAGACGAGCAGCCCACCCTTCCATTGACGCAAGAAGCGCACGCTTGTCTTGATTGGGCCATTTCTTTTGCAGAGCAGCGCGATACCTTGCTGGTTCCCCCGGCCTATGTGTTGCTCGGTGTCGTACGTCATCAGCAGGTGCAACCTCTCCTTGCCCTTTTGCTGTCGTCGGCAGGAACCTGGCTTTCCTCTGTGGTAGAAAGGACAGGGCTGGCTTATACCTATGCAATCGACCAGCTCATTCAGGCGAAAGTCGGCGAACCGAGGAACGGGGACTTCACTCATGACGTGGGAGCTTCCACCGGCATCAAGGTTGAGCGTCCAACAATCACGTTTGCAGACATTCTTGGAGGAGAGATGGCCAAGAAAGAACTACGCGAGGTGATCACCTTCCTGCGCTGGCCGCAGTTGTTCCAATCTTCAAAGAAAACGCCTTCAGGCAGAATGCTGCATGGGGTGCTCATCATGGGTCATCCCAGCACGGAGAGAACACTGCTCGTGCATGCAACGGCTAGTGAGGCGATTGCTCCCCTGGTCTCCCTTTCGTTGACAACACTGGTTGCTACACTGCTTGGCGCGAGCGAGCGTGAGGTTGTCCATGGAGGCCGCAGAGCCATCCGACAGGTCTTCGAGCAGGCGAGAAGAAGAGCGCCCAGTCTCCTCTTTCTTAATGAACTTGACGCCCTGGAAAGGTTGGAGGCGAAGGAAGAACGTGAGCCTTTGCTAAACCAGGTGCTCTTCGAGCTAGATGGGCTGGAGCCCTACCCACCTGTTGTTGTTCTTGCCACGTCCTACAGGCCTGAGAGACTTGCGCCAGCACTGCTCACTCCTGGCCGTTTTGACCGGCAAATACGCTTGAGTGAAAGTTTCACCATCCATGCTGCTACCGAGACAAAACTCTGCCTTTCGTGTAAGCGCGAGGGGCTTTCCAGCTGGAAATACTGCATTTACTGTGGAGCTTTGTTAGTGAAAGCCTGTCCCGTCTGTGGCGCTCCCCGTATCGAGGTGGAGGGATCGCGCTATTGCTT